>Ga0134092_1001047_pt1 | contig 25300 bp, 15 predicted proteins | sample 3_6taG_FD_94454 | JGI IMG/M metagenome (GOLD analysis project Ga0134092, IMG submission 94454) | Switchgrass degrading microbial communities from high solid loading bioreactors in New Hampshire, USA - 3_6_20_6_A3 metaG | ecosystem: Engineered > Bioreactor > Semi-continuous > Anaerobic >... | reverse complement strand
TTGGTGATAAACCGGCGCAACGGTTTCGCTCAAGCCTTTTTTGAAAAGGCTTGCGGCACAAACTTTTTTAGAAAAAGTTTGATCAAAAACAGCGTTTTCGCTCAAGCCTTTTTTGAAAAGGCTTGCGGCACAGCGCTTGCAGTACAGCGGTTTTTAATTAAATGCAATAAGAAACTATATATCAGGGAACTAGGTTTAAACTTTGTGTGTATGTGGCAGACATTACTCAAAAAATTTGAAAAATATCCTGCACAGGCAAAAGTGCTTAAATTGCTTTTTGAGCGAGGATTCCAGGTAAACGAAGAAGGAAAGGTCACCTCCGGAGGCATTGAGATAGCACATACTCAGCTTGCAAAGGAGGCAGGTGTTGACCGGCGGGTGGTTGACGCAACTACAAAGACTATTATTTCAGACGAACTTCTAAGCACGATTTTTAAAAATGTACATTCCATCCCTTTCCTTAGAGACGTAGCCCCTTCTCTTGGCTTGGGAGTGATCATTATTATTCCCGAAGATGCATCTCACGTTGGTATCCTTGCAGAGGTTGCAGGTCTGATTGCTGAGAGCAATGTAAGCATCCGGCAGGCAGTCTCAGATGATCCCTATCTAACTGATAATCCAAGACTTACCATAATTACCGACAAGAAAGTACCTGGAGAGCTCGTGGACAAAATCCTTAAGTTACCCTCGGTCAAAGGCGTAAGCATTTATTGAAGCTCTTTCACGCTTCAAATTAAGATTCCGGAGATAAAATGATATTTGATAGGAAAACTTGCTTAAAAGCAGTCTATTCAATTGAAAATGAATTTTTATAGTTATTGATTATTTTCTCTTTCTTCTAAAAATGGAGAGTACCAGAGCTATTCCCAGAAAACCCAAAAATAACTCACGCATGGAAATATCTCTTAACTCAATTTCGGGTACCGAATCCGCTGTCAGATCTTTAATGAGATCTGCAGTTCTGAAGATTTCTTGCTCTACTAACAGCGCAAGTTCCGCAGCAGATCGGGTTCCGGTAAAGGATAGGATAAAGTCACCAGCAGAATCAAGGTTTTCCCTGTTCAGAACTCCATCTATCCTTTTACCTATGTTTCTACGACCTAAGCCCTGATCTTCAATGCCCTCCGGATCATTGTCTTCAGCGATGGATTGGTTTATCGGCTTAAGAACCGTAATAACGATACCAGTTGTAGAACTGCCATTATCATTTCTTGCTGTAAGCCAGACGGTATAATTTCCAGGGCAGCAAAAAGTATGTATGGGGTCTGGGCAGTAAGAACTCTTCCCGTCTCCAAAGTTCCAGCATAGTGAGGCTGCATTTTTGGAAGTATCAAAAAACTGTACCGTAAGAGGAACATACCCTTCTGTAACATTGGTAATAAATTTAGCCTCAGGGAGTATCGGAACCGAAGGGTCCGGAGCTTTCAAAACATTTATGGTCATACTGGTCGAGTCGCTGCCGTTCTCGTTAGTAACGGTCAGGGTAACCGTGTAATCGCCTTCATCGGTAAAAGTATGCAAAAAATCCGATGTGTTTGAAAGGCTCAGGTTTCCAAGACTCCATAAATGTGAGCTGGCATTCTTAGATAATTCCGTGAATTCGACTGTGAGAGGGGCATACCCAATTGTAACATTGGAAGTGAAAATCGCTTTCGGCAGTATAGGAGGCTGTGGAACGAAAGCCATTAACGGTCTGTAATCCATACTCTTTGTCCGGCGGTTGACGACATAAGCCATGTCGCCGATACCATCTCCATCCTCATCCTTGCCTGTGTAATCACTCCAACAATTGCCTGAGGTCAGGTTCCAGACATTGAATTTATCATCCCTGGCATTATTCGTATTATTGAAATAATTGCTGTATATCGTATTTCCTGAAGAAGTAAGTGACCTGATGCCGCAGTTAGTGTTTGAATATACGAGATTATTGTACAGAGTGTTATTTTCAGATTTAAACAGGCAGATTCCAATCTTATTTCCAGAGATGTTGTTGTTATTTATGATACAGTTTTGAACACTACTCAGGTAAATCCCGCATTTGCTGTCAACTATTGAGAAGCCGCTAATTGTTACGTTGCTGGCAACTACCTTGAATACATTGCTGTCTGCGTTCTCTGCGCTTATAACCGTGTCAGAAGGAACTTTTGAATCTGAGATAATTGTCAGATTATCCTGGTCGATTTGAATGCTTTCATTATATTCTCCGGGCTCTACGATAATAATATCGCCATGGGAGGCGTTATCTACTGCAGCCTGGATTGATTCTCCCGGGGACACATAAATATTTTCCACTGCTCCGGTTTCTGAAATTGGGAGCAGCACTAGAGATATTGCAAGTAAGAAGACCCATCTGAAAGTTAGATATTTTGACATTTTAACCAGCATATCGACCAAGAAATTTATAGAATTATTTTTTAAAAGGATAGCATATAAAATTATTGATTTAAAAAGAATATTAGAAAACAGAATTTAAAATTAAAGTCTATTTAAAGACTTTGTTAGAAAAAAATATCCAGAATATCTTTCTCAGGCTTATTTGCCTGCAAAAATACCCAATATAAAAATTTGGAGCACAATTATAAAATAGTGTCTTACTATTAACCTTCTCTAAATTTCAATTATCGGATTAAATTAATATCCTGCAGCAAATTCTGAGAAATAAAGACTGGCTTGGTTAAGTTTAAAAATCTGCTCTTAGAAATATAATTATATATTTGGGTTGTTTTCTAAATCCGAGAAATTGTTTGCTTTAAAGCGCAGACTTAGTTCTACTATGTTTCAGACTTAGTTCTACTATGTTTGTTCTTATGCTTCCTGCAATTCCCTGTTAATAGTATGACCTGATAGAACTTTAATGATAATGTATATTAATTATAATTCTTATTAATACCAAAAGGAAAATTAACACGATTCTAAAAAAATGATTACATAACTCTGAAAAAATAATTACAATAATTCTGGAAAATAACCCACAATAATTCTGAAAAATAACCCACAATAATTCTTAAAGAAAAGTTTCCCTTTTCAAGTATTCAGTCAAATCTGCAAAGCCAAAGGTTTTTAAGCAGATCTTAAGTTATTCTTGAAAAATCCAGCTGGAGAAGACATATCATGCAGGAAAAAATAAAAGAGATCGCAGATCGAGTACGTGAACTGCGTGAGCTATCGGATTTCACGGTCAGAGATATGGCAGAGTATCTGCAGGTATCCGAAGAGACTTATGAGAAATATGAAAACGGAAGCGAGGATATTCCGGCAAGTATACTTTTTGAGATCGCACAGAAGTTGCGCGTGGATATGGCTACCCTCCTGACAGGAGAAGAGCCGCGCATGAATATTTTTACAGTCACACGGGATGGAAAAGGAGTTAGCGTTGAGAGAAGGAAGCAGTACAAGTACCAGAACCTGGCTGAAAAATTTATTCACAAGAAAGCTGAATTTTTTATAGTGACAGTCGAGCCCAAACCGCCCGGAGCAAAACCTGAAACCAATTCCCACCCTGGGCAGGAATTTAACTATGTACTGGAAGGAAGCCTGAAGGTCTATATCCACAATAATGAGATTATCCTGAATAAAGGAGATTCTATTTACTTTGATTCCTCTTATAAGCACGCCATGGAAGCTCTGAATGGAGAAACAGCCAGATTCCTGGCAGCTATAATGTAATAATACAATACAGCTCGGTTTGATAATACGACTCAATGATAATTTGCTTGAGGATATTCGGTTTGATAATATCTGATTTAACGCAGTCAACTTGACCTGCATTTAACCTGATCTGATTTATGTTTGGTCTCAAACTGGCAGAAAAATCGAGAAGCAGGGCAAAATCAGGATTAGAATCAGGCACTGAAGCCCTCAAAAACATACAAGCTATGAAATAAGCAGATAAAACGGGTGTCCAAATGACCTCTTTGCTCAATAAATTTGTTTCCAAAACCGATTTTGATTCCTATGAGGATTTCAAAGAGAATTTTAAAATCCTTGTTCCTGAAAACTTCAACTTTGCCTATGACGTAGTCGATGTCTATGCGAGAGATTCCCCTGAAAAGCTTGCTATGGTCTGGTGTAATGATGAAGGGGAAGAGAGGCGCTTTACTTTCAAAGATATGAAGTACTACAGCGATAAAGCCGCGAATTTCTTTGCAAAGCATGGAATAGGGAAAGGCGACTATGTAATGCTCACCTTAAAGAGCAGGTATGAGTTCTGGTTTTGTATCCTTGCACTGCATAAACTGGGAGCCATTGCCGTACCTGCAACACATATGCTCAAGACGCGGGATATTGTATACCGGATCGAAAAAGCCGGACTAAAGATGATTGTTTGCATAGCGGAAGATGGAGTTCCCGAACAGGTAGACGAAGCACATTCCCAGTGTGGGAATATCCCACTCAAAAAAGCAGTAGTTGGAGGAAAAGCTCGAGAAGGCTGGATTGATTTCAGGAAAGAACTTGAAGAGGCTTCAGCAGATTTTGAACGTCCTACAGGCGAGGCTGCTACAAAAAACAGCGATATTTCCCTCGCTTATTTCTCCTCAGGGACTGCTGGTTTCCCGAAAATGGTAGAACATGACTTTACCTACCCTCTAGGACACATTCTCACTGCAAAATACTGGCAGAATGTGGAAGATGACGGGCTTCACTATACGGTTGCAGACAGCGGCTGGGGAAAATGCGTATGGGGAAAACTCTATGGGCAATGGATCGCAGGTTGTGCGGTTTTTGTCTATGACTATGACCGTTTTGATGCCAAAAACTTGCTTGAAAAAGCCTCGAGACACGGGGTTACAACTTTCTGTGCCCCGCCTACAATCTATCGCTTCCTGATTAAGGAAGACCTCTCAAAATATGATTTCGGTACCCTGAAATACGCGGTTGTTGCAGGTGAACCTCTTAACCCTGAGGTATACAACCGATTTCTGGAATTCACCGGAATAAAGCTTATGGAAGGCTTCGGGCAAACTGAAACTGTTGTGACCATTGCGACCTATCCCTGGATGGAACCTAAGCCCGGATCAATAGGGAAGCCATCTCCTGGTTTTAAAATCGAATTGATGGACAGGGACGGCAGGATCTGTGAAGTCGGGGAAGAGGGAGAAATCGTCATCAATACAATGGAAGGAAAGCCTGTAGGGCTCTTTGTTCACTACGGAAAAGATCCTGAGAAAACTAAGGAAACCTGGCACGATGGCTATTACCACACAGGAGATATGGCCTGGAAGGACGAAGACGGCTACCTGTGGTTTGTGGGAAGGGCTGACGATATCATAAAGACCTCAGGATACAAAGTCGGACCCTTCGAAGTAGAAAGTGCCCTTATCCAGCATCCTGCGGTGCTTGAATGCGCAATTACAGGTGCTCCTGACCCTATAAGAGGCCAGGTTATCAAGGCAACTGTTGTGCTCACAAAAGGGTACACACCCGGAGACGCGCTTAAAAAGGAACTTCAGGAGCACGTAAAAAGAGTCACTGCCCCTTACAAGTATCCACGCATTATAGATTTTGTTGAGGAACTTCCAAAGACCATCAGCGGAAAAATCCGCAGGGTTGAGATCCGGCACAAAGACCAGGGTTTAGAAAGCCAGGAATGATCCTGAGAATAGTCTGAAGAAAAACTGGAAAATTTAGCTACGGAGGATCGGATCCAATTAGTATAAACAGGATCAGATTTAATTCTGTCCATTTTGACCCTGGAATCAATAAGTCTCGGATCAGATTAAAAAAAGAAAAAGAAAAGAAAGAAATAAGTATCTTAAACCTTGTGAAAAGTTTACTCTGAGAAATCTGATTTCGGATTCATTTTGCAATTAATTATTCCCGTTAATTTAAGAAATTTTAATTTACGGAATACAACGACTATTCATGCTACATACGGGATTAGCAGACTTATGGTTTAGATTGTAAAAAATAAATTGATAATTCAAGGCTTTCATTCTGTCACAGAAACCGGATAAAAAATCACGGACTTAAAAAGTTCGGGGAAAAAATAAAACTCCGGATGGTCCCAGATCCGAAAATGGACCTGAAAGCTGAGAAGAGCCCAAAGGGCAACTGAAAAAGGAATAAAATGAGGATTCATATGCCAAAGGATGATAAAAAAGAAGCATACCCTGTTATTAATACTCTGGAGTGTAAAGCCTGTGGGCGCTGCCTTCTAGCCTGCCCGAAAGATGTGCTTTTCATGAGTGAAAACCTGAACTCACGGGGCTACCATTATGTGGAATACAAAGGAGAGGGCTGCTCAGGCTGCGCGAATTGTTATTATACCTGCCCAGAACCGCTTGCAATCGAGATTCATATCCCCCTGAAAATTGAGGAAGCGGAATAAGGCAGAAAAGGAGGAAAAATATGGCAACACGACTCATGAAAGGTAACTCCGCAGTAATCGTCGGGGCACTCTATGCAGGATGTGATTGTTTCTTCGGATACCCGATTACTCCGGCAAGTGAAATTCTGCATGATGCGTCCAAATATTTCCCTAAAGTAGGCAGGAAATTCGTTCAGGCTGAATCCGAAGAGTCGGCCATTAACATGGTCTACGGAGGGGCGTCAGCAGGGCACAGGGTTATGACAGCTTCTTCAGGCCCTGGAATTAGCCTGATGCAGGAAGGGCTTTCCTACCTTGCCGGTGCCGAGCTTCCCTGCGTACTTGTAGATGTTATGAGGGCAGGTCCAGGCTTGGGGAACATAGGACCTGAACAGGCGGACTATAATCAGGTGGTAAAAGGCGGGGGGCACGGAAACTACAAAAATATAGTGCTTGCCCCGAATTCAGTGCAGGAGATGTGCGACTTTACTATGAAAGCTTTTGAGCTTGCTTTCAAGTACAGAAACCCCGTTGTGGTACTTGCAGATGGTGTGCTCGGGCAGATGATTGAGTCCCTTGAGTTCCCAAAGCAAGCTATTGTTCCTGAAATCGATACCACCTGGGCTGTCAACGGTACAGCCGAAACCCGACATAACCTGATAACCTCGATCTTCCTGGACTTTAATGAGCTTGGAAGATTTAATGAAAAACTGCAGGCAAAGTACGAGCTTATAAGGCAGAACGAAGTCGATTATGAGGAATACCTGACCGAGGATGCTTCTATTGTCCTTGTCTCTTACGGGATCAGCAGCAGGATTTGCAGGTCAGCTGTGGATCTTTCAAGGCAGGAGGGTATCAAAGTAGGGCTTTTCAGACCAAAAACGCTCTTCCCATTCCCTGAAGCGCCGTTGAAAGCTCTGGCAGACAAGGGTTGCTCCTTTATTTCCGTGGAAATGAGCAACGGACAGATGAAAGACGACATCAAGCTTGCAATTAGCTGCTCACAGCCTGTGGAACTCGTAAACCGTATGGGAGGAAACCTGATCACCCTTGACCAGATTATGGATAAAATCAGGAAAATTGCAGGGGAGGCATGAAAATGGCAGCAGAAATTATTAATGGAGAAAAAGTTATTGGAAGGCCAAAAGCCCTGTATGCGGATTACCCTCGCAAAGGAGGGGCAGCTTCAACAGCCACTCACTACTGCCCTGGCTGTGGGCATGGGGTTTTGCACAAGCTTATTGCCGAGGCAATTGACGATCTCGGGATTCAGGACAGAACCATTATGATCAGCCCTGTGGGCTGTGCGGTCTTTGCTTACTATTATTTCGATACAGGCAATATTCAGGTTGCCCATGGACGGGCGCCTGCGGTAGGAACAGGGGTTTCCAGAGCCGAAGAAAATGCCGTGGTTATTTCTTACCAGGGAGATGGAGACCTTGCTTCCATAGGCCTGAATGAGACTCTTCAGGCTGCAAATCGGGGTGAAAAGCTCGCAGTCTTTTTTGTAAACAATACCGTTTACGGAATGACAGGAGGACAAATGGCACCTACAACCCTTGTGGGTGAAAAAACCACAACATGTCCTGAGGGCAGAGATCCCAGGTTTGCAGGCTATCCTCTCCATATGTGCGAGTTACTGGACAACCTTAAAGCTCCGGTTTTTATTGAGAGGGTCTCAGTTTCGGATATTTCCCACATAAGAAAAGCCAGAAAAGCCATAAGGAAGGCGCTTGAGATCCAGCGTGATGGCAAAGGATATGCTTTTGTTGAGGTTCTTGCTGCCTGCCCGACTAACCTCAGAATGAATGCGGAACAGGCTGTCCGTTTCATAAATGAGGAAATGGAAAAAGAATTCCCAGTCAAGAACTTCAGAGACAGATCCGAAGAAGTCGAACCTCTCCACCGCGGAGTCAGTGACTTTACAACTGAAACCCTTGAGAAGCTGTACGGCATTGAGGCGGCTGCTGAAGAGAAACCTGCCAGAACGGATTTTGCCCCGATCCAGACCAAAATTGCAGGTTTTGGAGGGCAGGGTGTCCTCAGCATGGGCATTATCCTTGCCCAGGCTGGAGTAAAGGCAAACCTCAATGCATCATGGTTCCCATCCTATGGTCCGGAGCAGAGAGGGGGCACATCAAACTGTTCGGTTGTTATTTCAGGACAGCCCATAGGCTCTCCTACGGTTTATACCCCTGACATCCTGATAGCTATGAACCGTCCTTCCCTTGAAAGGTTCAAAGGGACAGTCCGTGAAGGAGGGCTTATCCTCTATGATTCCTCTATTGGCGAGGTCGAAACGCCTGCACATGCCAGAGCCATTTCAGTCCCTGCAACCGAAAAAGCCAAGGAAGCTGGTTCAGAAAAGGCTGCCAACTCATTCATGCTTGGAGTCCTCGCTGGTCTTAACGCAACAGGTCTGGAAGAGGAAGTCTTCAAGGAAGCTCTTGCTGAAAACTTCGCAGGGAAGCCTAAAGTTATTGAGTTCAACCAGATGGTTCTCGAAGCCGGAGTGCAGTGGGCAAGAGAAAACGTGAAAATCTGAAGATTTTAAGGCATGAAAAAAAATTGAGTTTTGAAAAACTGCGTTGTGGAAAAGACGGGTGGAGAAGAGGCTTCTCTGCCTATGGTGTTTTTTACCTTTCTCTAAGGATTCTCAAAATAATTTTGTAGCGGCTTTCAGGTGGTTTTCAGTAATTTTTAAGCAGCCAGCAATTTTTTTGACTACTCAGTATTTTTCTATTAATCAGGCTGCTCTTTAATCCCTTGAATATCCTGCTAACTTTCAGAGTAGTCTGAATGGATAATCACTATTGGGAGACATGATCTCAAGAATTTAATACAGGCACTACAATTGATTGATAAAAGAGGTATATTTAAAAGGTTTGAATCTGGAGTCAATCATAAGCTTTATTAACGCCGAATGACATTGTAAGAAAAAGAGAGGCTTTTAAAAATTGCTTTTAAAAGTGCTTGCTAAAAGGCAGTATTATTTTAAAAGTAATTTATTGGTCTAGAAGTAGATGGTAGGTCCGAGTCCCTATTCTCGTCCCTACCTGCGATCCAACCCGGAGATTAAGAGGAAACCCCATTGCTCTTAATCTCATTCTATAAGTAGATGGTAGGGTTCGAGTCCCTATTCTCGTCCCTACCTGCGATCCAACCCAGAGATTGAGAGGAAACCCTAGAACTCTCAATCTACTAGTCTTATAAGGATAGGGATATATATCATAATCGACCTAAAAAACAATTCATGACATAAGTTTTGTTCAAGGCATTTATTTTTGAGATCGGCGAAATATTTAATGACGTTGAAAATTTCAAAAACATAAAATGAACCTGCTTTCCTCAGAAGTCCGTGAGCATTCTTTAAACTATTTTCGGAACAGTTTACTGAAAGGCTATTTTCGGAATGCTCTACAGTCTTGACAAGCGTAAGGCTCTAGCAACAAACCAAGAATTTAAAGCAAAAGAAATAAAAATGTACTTTTTATTCTCTAAGACCCATAAGATTAAATAGCTTTTATCCTTATTTCCCTTGAAATCAGTGCTGGCAAGGCAAGTTAAAAACAAGCCAGCATTGAAAAGTGAATAAGAAAGATCGCTAGAATAATAAAATGCCTTCTAATTATTTGATTCAAAACCATAATTGTTTACTTTCAAATTACATGACCTTACACTTGATCCCTCACTTTTAATCCATTATCGGACTTCTAAAAGCGGGATTTTCGTTTAATTTCAAAATTTAAAATTGAGGCTTATAAAGATGCAGTACCAGGCAACAGTTAGAATTGAACAGAAAGCAGGTATGCTTGATCCTGAAGGCACAACCATAAAAAGGGCTCTCGGACAACTTGGCTACCAGGTTGATAGCGTAAAAACCGCAAGGCTGTACGAAATCGTGCTTGAAGCTGAATCTGCAGAGCTTGCAGCGCAGAAAGTTGACGAGATGTGCCAGAAGCTTATTGCAAACCCAATCATCCACAATTATACAGTCGAGCTCAAGGAACTTAAATGAACTATTGTGGAAAGACGATTGAGGTCAGAAAAACTAAAACTTTGAAACTTGAGGGGAAAAAATGAAAATTGCCATACTTCAGTTCGGAGGCACAAACTGCGACCTTGACGTTCTGCATGTCCTTAAAGATGTTGTGGGTGTGAACGCCGAGACTGTCTGGTACAAACAGGAGGATCTTACTGGTTTTGACGGAGTAGTTGTACCTGGTGGTTTCTCCTACGGAGACTATCTCAGGGCAGGAGCGATTGCAGCCCTCACCCCAATTATGAATTCAGTGAAAAAACTTGCAGCCGAAGGCAAGCCTATCCTGGGGATCTGCAACGGCTTCCAGATTCTCACCGAAGCCCGCCTGCTGGAGGGAGCCCTGACAACTAACCAGTATCCTAAATTCAGATGCCACTGGACAAACCTAAGGGTAGAGACTGTTGATACGCCTTTTACCTCGAAGTTCAGGAAAGGCGAGATTGTCAGGATGCCCATAGCTCATATGGAAGGGCAGTTCTATGCCGAAGAGAAAAGCCTGGCAGAGCTTGACGAGAACGAGCAGGTTGTCTTCAGGTATGTTGATGAAAACGGAAAAGTAACAGAAGCATCTAACCCTAACGGGTCTCTTGAGAATATTGCAGGAATAGTAAACTCTTCAAGAAACATTTTAGGTCTCATGCCCCATCCGGAAAGAGCCTCCGAGGCAATTTTGGGCTCAGACGATGGCCTGCGGGTATTCGAGTCAATGATGGATTATATCACGGAAAATTTCTGATTAGTCCGCTTTTGCTCTTTAATTTATGCTGTGACTTTAATTATTTTGCCACTTTAATTTTTTGTCACTTTAATTTATTTACTATTTTAATTTATCTGCTAAGTTATATGGTTATTAATTCTATTTATCAATATTTTTGTTTTGTCGTTTTTATTTTGAGAGTCCTGTTACTTCCATATCTGGTAGTTTAATCTGGCAATTTCATCTAGTTGAATCTGCAATTTAATCTGACAGTTGGATCTAGCAATTTAATCTGGAAGTTTAATCTGGCAATTAGTGCCTGTTAATTATATTAAACGCTTTTATCTATTTCGGTATTCTTGCGACAAATTTCTCTCTTTCTTGGTGATCTCTTACCGGGCTATACAAATCAAGTTTCCTGTGCTGACTGAGATTTCCGATTACAATTAATTATTGAAAGCATTTATAAATATAAGTTCAGGTTTATTTTTCAGAATATATATTTCAAAATCTTTTTATTAACTCAGATAATTATTCTTATGAATTATTATAAAGACAGGAATTATCTTTCTAGCTATATAATTAATAGGGGGAGTATCAGTCTATGAAAGGAAAACCGATCCAGAGTATTTGCATAGCCCTTCTTCTTGTGCTCGGGGTGGCATCTACTCAGGCAGATGCTGCTGTTTTCACCGTAGGCAGTAATGGGGAAGGAAACTATACTTCGATCCAGGAAGCTATTAATAATGCACAGAATGGAGATACAATCCTCGTAAGCCCTGGCGTATACAGAGAAAATGTAAACGTAAATAAGGAAATTTCAATTATCTCGAGCACCGACCTTTCGGGTGACATGATGAATCGCACCTATGTAATTGGTGCAATTCCGGCTGAGGATGTATTCACCATAAGGTCAAACAACGTGACAATAAGTGGCTTCTATATTGCAGGAGGCCCTTCAGGAATGGATATGGACAGAGAGGTCGGGATTTCCCTTGAAGGCGTGCAAAACTGCTTAATAAGTAACAATACGCTGATATTGAATGATATTGGCATTGGCCTCAGCAATTCCCATTTTAACCACCTTGACAACAACCTTATAGGTTTTGGAGCCAGCGGAATTTACCTGACCCAATCTAACGAAAATGAGTTGTCAAATAATGTGGCTACAATTAACAACCACGGAATTCACATAGACAATTCTACTAACAATACCCTTATGGGCAACACTGTAGAATCAAATGAGATAGGAATCTTACTGTCCACATCAAGAATGAACACACTTGAAAATAACTTCGTTTTAAGAAACGATAATGGAATTGTGCTTGACAATACGGCTGAATCCAATTTCCTGACTAATAACAGCATATACATGAATGGAATTGGGATATATTCCAGCGGATCATCCGGTAACACGATTTACCTGAATGACTTCTTCAACTTCTTCAATGCTGAAGATGAAGGAACGAACACATGGAACAGCAGTTCAGCAGGCAATACATGGAATGATTATAACGGAACAGATGCTGATGGAAACGGTATAGGAGACACGCCTTACGTTGTCAACGAGACAACCGGAAATATAGATTACATGCCTCTTGTCGAGAATGTTTCCTCAGAAGAAACCCTGGAAAATATGAATGAGAATAACATAGATATGTAAGTATAATGATTTATTGCTAGTGTAAAATCTACTGGAATTTCGAGTGAAAAGAATTTTTATATTTCGAAATTCTTTTCATTTTTATGAACTTTCTCTCTTTTTACAATTTCCGATTTTTCACTTAAGTTCATCCTTTTTCAGTTCTTCCCTGATATTTACTAGAGTCTGCCAGGACTGCCTGACTATACTGGGAAACTCTCCTGAGTGCTCTTTTCCCCATTTCAGCAGGAATTCTTTTGTCTTGGGGTCTGAGGGGTAACCGCTGCCGAAATCGCCCCATTCCTGCTTGAGTTCCTTTATAAGCTCGTCCCTGCGCACCTTTGCAATAATTGAAGCAGCCGAAACAACGGGATAGATCATATCTGCCTGATGTTCGCAGATTATTTCGATTTCCTCTGCATGGGCAGGGTTGGTTTTTGCATATTGTCTGCGGAGGTTGTATGCAAAACGCTCGGCTTTAACATCAGCTGCATCGGCAAAAACTACATCTGGTTTCAGATATTCGAGCACCTTCGAGAAACAGACAACCATAATCTCGTTCATGCTCATGATCTTCCTGAGTTCGTCAATCTGAGAAGGGCTGACCTCCAGAATAAAAAAGTCGTCCGCATATTTTTTTATCTGGGCTGCAAGATGCTCCCGTTTTTTCGGCGTCAGTTTCTTGGAATCTGCAACCCCGAGAACTTTGAGAATATGGGCTCTCGACTCCTCTATTTTTATGCCTCCTACGCACATGGGTCCGATTACAGGACCTTTTCCGGCTTCATCAATTCCTGCGATCATCATTTTTCGGCTGCTCCTTATTTAGGGAAGAGAGCTTTTTTATTACTTATAAAAGTAGGGTAAGGCATAGTTTATTCTCTAAAAAGTTGCAAAGAAAATGACGCTTATTCGTGAACATTTTCAAAGAACTTTCTTATATTGAAAAGATCCTTGGGTTCTCCCAAAATAACGCAGACGTCTTTTGCCTGGATGAGGGAGTTCCCATCAGGAACATAGATCATTTCTGAATCCCTACGAATAGAAAGTACTGTCACTCTATATTTTTTCCTTAATTCCAGATCTGCCAGGGTTTTTCCGTCAAAATTAGAGCCTTCTTCTACTTTAACCACCTGAATATCTACTCCTGGAAGCCCATCCTTTAGACTGAATTCGCTGTTAAATTCTGTACTTGTATCGACAGACAATTTTCGCATCATTAAATAGCCGTTAGATCGCAGGTCGTTAACCAACTTTTCAATATCTTCCTGTGGCACCAGATACTTTCTCAGTATGCGGAAAAAGATCTCTACTGAAGTTTCGTATTCTTCGGGGATAATTTCATCTGCACCGAGGTCATTGAGATATTCCATTTCCTGTAAATCCCATACCCTGGTAATAATGCAGACATTAGGGTTCAACTCTTTTGCCTTCTCGACTATTCTCCTTGTAGAGGCTTCATCTGAAATCGCAATTACAAGAACTCTTGCATTTTTTATTCCCGCATGTTCCAGTACAGCCCCAAATACCGCATCCCCATATTGTATACTTTCTCCTTTCATTTTTTCCTGTTTGACAGTTTCAGGGTCTGATTCCACGATGATATAAGGGATACCTGCAGTTTTTGCAGCATTTGAAATTGCCTTCCCGGAAAAACCGAAGCCTACGATTATAATGTGGTCTTTTATGTCAGGTTCAACATCGGTTTCCTCTTGAAGAGAGCTTGAATAGAAACCATTTACAATTTTCATGCCGAGAGGAGTCTCTGAAACCTTTCTGACAATAAAGTCAACAGGCTTGTAGGCAGCATTAATCAAAAAAGGCGCAGCACCCATAGTAAGGATTGAAACCGCCAGAAATGCCTGGTAAGTCTCTTCTGTCAGGAGTGAATATTCTACTCCTAATCTGGAAAGAACAAAAGAGAATTCTCCTACCTGTGAAAGTGCAAGTCCTGTCAATATAGTTGTACGGAGAGGAGCCCCAAGAAAGAGATTTGCAACAACTCCAGCTATTGATTTTACGATAATTAAGGCGAGTGTTGCAAATACGAGAATCTGGAGGTTATCAAGTAAATAGTTAATATCCAGAAGCATGCCTACAGACACAAAAAAGAAACACATAAACGCGTCTTTCAAAGGTAAAATATTACCCATTGCCTGTTTACTGTACTGGGAATCAGACATAATGACTCCAGCTAAGAGAGCTCCAAAAGCTGTTGACAGCCCGATACTCGAGGTAAAGACCGCTGATGATAAACAGATGAATACAACACTGGCTAGAAACAATTGTTTGCTTCCGGTCTTACCTACATGGTAAAATATCCAGGGAAACAGAAATTTGTCGCTCAGAATGAAAACCAGGATAATGAGCGAACCTTTGAGCAACATACCTGGAAGGGCTCCGTCAAAACTTACAGAATTTCCTGCAAGTATCGGAGTGATCAACATCAGAGGTACAATTGCAAGATCCTGAAATATCAGAATTGCAAGCGAAGTTTTCCCATGAGCAGTATTGACTTCATTTCTGTCCTGAAAAATCTTGATTACTATTGCGGTACTGCTAAGTGAAATTAACAAACCGAGAAAGACAGATGTCGCTGGACTAAAGCCTAAAGCGGAACATACAACAAAAATTAATGCTGTTGTAAAGAGCAAATGGAGAGTTCCCCCAAGCAGTACATCCCTTCTCATTTTCCAGAGTTCCCCTAAGGAAAGGTCAACTCCTATTGTAAAAAGAAGGAAGATCACACCAAGCTCGGAATTTAAATCTACAATCTCTCCTCCATTTATAATGCCGATCCCATAAGGTCCTATCAGCATACCTGTTACAAGATAACCCAGTACAGGAGGGAAGTCAAATCTGTAGAATATAGTAAGAATTAAAATGCCAAAGCCAAGAAGTACGTCAATATGTGCCAGTAAAGATGTTATCATTTATTTTACTCCTCTGGAGCTAGGGCAGAGGTATTTAAGTGTCTGAACATTTTAACTAAGAATATTGAACCTGAACATAGGCATGAAGTATTCATTAATTGCCCTCAGTGAAATTTTTGACTATGAACTTATCCCAAAATTCAATATCACTTCTCTAAATCCCGATTCTGAATAATCAATCGATTTCTGATTATGGAAATCTTTCTGAAAAGTTATGATTTGGGAATAAGATTGGTTTTGTGATAGCTCTAGAACTATACAAATATTTTAATATATTATTTTGAATAAATCTGAGTTTATTGTTTAAATATATTTCCTGCCTCAACGAATTACAATTTAAAAACTCTTCGCCGTTTTTTATGCGTTGAAAAAATAATTCATTAACTATACAGTTATTCGATCAAGGGGAAAAACAATGAGCTCGAATTTGATTTTAAATAATAAAACTTTCTAAATTTTGAACATGTTGCTTCAATACTCAGGAAATGGATGTAAATTACCCACTCAAAATAGCGAAAAGCCAGTTTAAATTTGAGACTCTAGCACAAACTCGCTCCCAGAGCTGTGTTTTCCAGGCTTTCCAGATTTTCAATTTTTTTTGAAGTTCTTCAAACACCGCCTCAAACAAAAACGTTAAATCTAAAGTTGAGTATTTTGGAAGTTAAGTTGTAGTTATTCACAAAAGAATTATACCTTAAAGAGAGAATCTCTTAGCATTTTCTAAGACAATATATCTTATTCTTTCTAATTAGATGTATATTTAAAAAATATATTTTCCACACCATGCACGAGATGAATTTCCAATGCCAGTAATTACCTTGCAGTATGACGACCTCGAGAAACTCACAGGAACCGATAAGGAAACTATAATAAATAGGGTGCCCATGATAGGAGCCGACATCGAAAGGATTGAAGAAGAGTCTATCGATATCGAATTCTTCCCTGATAGACCTGATCTTTATAGTGTGGAAGGGGTAGCCAGGGCAATGCGAGGTTTCCTGGATATTGAGACCGGGCTGCCCGAGTATGAGGTACATCCGTCAAACGTTTCGATTTTTGTCAGCCAGGATATCCTGAGAATCAGGCCTTTTCTCGGGAGTGCAGTTGTAAGAGGCGTAAAGTTCACATCCTCTTCCATAAAATCCCTTATGGATCTTCAGGAAGATCTACACTGGGGGCTTGGAAGAAACAGGAAAAAAGTATCAATAGGCGTGCACGACCTCTCAAACGTAAAGCCGCCTTTCAGGTATATGGCTATTGACCCGAGTTTCGAGTTCGTGCCTCTGGATTACACTGAAAAAATGAGCATGACCGAAATCCTGGAAAAGCATCCCAAAGGTAAAAGGTTTGCCCATCTTGTCAGGGACTTTGATAAATATCCTATCATTCTGGATGCTGACGACAATGTGCTGTCCTTCCCGCCTATTATTAACGGGACACTTACAAGCGTGACTGAGAAAACTACCGACCTTTTCATCGATGTCACAGGGCTAGGAGAAGCCGTATACACTGCCCTGAATATTGTAGTTACCGCGCTTGCGGAAAGGGGCGGGCGGATAGAGTCTGTAAAGGTTATCAGACCCGACTGCGAAGAGTTAATCCTGCCTGACCTTGAGCCGAAGAGCAGGCTCCTTACAAAGTCTGAGGTAAAATCCCTTCTCGGCATGGAACTCTCGCTGGAAGAAATAGTTAAACAGCTTGAGAGGATGCGTTTTGGAGCAGAAGTTCTTGACGAAGAAATTGTTGAGGTGAAAGTTCCGGCTTACAGGGCTGACATTCTTCATAACTACGACCTTATCGAGGATATAGGCAAAGGTTATGGGTATGAGAATATCAAACTAAGGATTCCCGAGACCTATACTGCAGGAAAGGCACATCCGATTTCTTTGATTCGCTCTCCTATAAATGAAATAATGGTTGGTCTTGGCTACTATGAGGTCATGCCCTTTACGCTCACCAGTGAAAAAATCAATTTTGAGAACATGCGCAGGCAAAAGACGGATGATGTCACGCATGTCCTTCACCCGATTAGCGAAGACCAGACAATGGTCAGGACAGCTTTGCTTCCCAACCTCCTTGAGATCCTTGCATTAAACCAGCACAGGGAACTTCCTCAAAAAATCTTCGAGTTCGGGGAGGTTGTACGCAACGAAATAACAAGACAGCACGTAGCTGCAGTTTCAATTCACCCGCAGGCAAACTTCACCGAGGTTTATGAGGTAGTGGATGCCTTCATGAGGGAAATGATGCTCCCCTATGAGGTGAAGGAATCCGAAGACCCTGCTTTTCTTGAAGGCAGGCGGGCTGATGTCTATATTAAGGGCAAAAAAATTGGGGTTTTTGGAGAATTCCATCCTGAGGTTATAAGCAATTTTACCCTGGGGTATGCAGTTGTTGGATTTGAGCTTGACATGACAGACCTGATTAATGAATTTAAATTGATAGGCTAAAACTAAAATTAGAAGGTTAATTTTCTCCTGTTTTTCAATTAACCTTTTTAGCCTCTTTTCAATTAACCTTTTTAACCTTTTTTTAACTAACCTTTTAAACCCCTTTTCAATTAATCTTTTTAGATTTTTTTAACTACTTAGCTTTAAGGGAGTTTCTAAGGGCAGGAAAGTTCAGCAATTAAGTAAAATATAAGCTTAAATTCACAGTGAACCTATAAAAAAAGAATGTGGAGACAATTTACATTGAGTCAAGAGTTTTAGAGAATTGATATATTAAATAGCCCATTACATTACCCAGTTAGTTCATGAGAAATAGTATAAAAATTCTATAACTTCACAGGTTCTTCCGTTTTTCAATTAAGATAAAGCCTGTAGCTATGGATGCCGAAAAAAGTTAGAAATAACTTATAAATGCTATTCTCTTTTTGATTGCGGAAAAAATATATTTAATTCTTCCTCGTTGTGCAAGAGCTTAATATATGAAGTATCTAGAACGGCAGGTTTCCAGCATTTAAACCTGAGCTCAGCAGAACTGTGCCCAGTATCGATATGCTTTGACGTAACCTTCCCATAGTACGAGGTCATTCCACTCCTCAAGATCTATCTCGGCTGCTCTTAAATAAACCCTGTTTTGAAAAGTTGAGTAATCCATGCCGTATTTCCGATTCATTTCAGCTATTCTGTTGCTATAATATTTTGTTTTCTGTTCAGCTTTACTACGCACAAACCCCTGTAAAATTTCTTGTTCGTCTCTATACAGGTCAACTTTGACTATACCGCTTACAGGTTCAGAGTGTCTTCCAGAAATTGTTGCGTATTGACCATACTCGAAGGAGTTTCCCACTATTACCACCCATTATTATTATAATTTGGTCCCTTCCATTTTTAAAGTATTTGCCTACTTATAAAGTTTTTTAATAAGGATCGCCCAGAACTTAACAAAAATAAATTTAAAAAATTCGAAAGCTCCCCCTTATCTTCATCTAACTTGATAATATTTTATACACAGTAGTATATTAAATTTTTGACACAAAAATTTACACAGTTCTGGGAAAAAATCGCAGAGATCAACAAAAGGACGAAAGAAATTTGATAGCTTGTTAATATTGAAAAAACAGCAGCGCAGGGGTATGCCGTGAATGTAAATTCGCTAAAGATTTTTGTATGTGAAGTGGTAAGTTAAGCTATAATTTTAAAAAAGAGTAAAAAATATTCGATTTTATACAAATACCGTTATAAGCTTAAACAATAATCTTCTGGCTGCAGACTTAGGAAATTGACTTGTGCTGTAGAAAATATTGCTGGTTAAAGAATAAACCAAGATTTTAATAAGTAGAATAGCATATACATAATAGCCAAAAACCATGAAAGCATTATATTTCTTGTATTTATAAAGGGTTTGATAATATCCCAACAAGAAATTTAGTTTTAATATAGGACCAATTTCAGGCTTTTTCTAGCCAAATAAAAGAAAATTTTCCCCTATTCGAATGCAAGATCCACTAAAACAAGGATTGAAACCAGGGTTCTTATATGAGTCTCGCATAATTCTTGCAATTCGAATGCAAGATCCACTAAAACAAGGATTGAAACGGATTATATATTCCGGTTGCGATTGTGCTCAATTCGGATTCGAATGCAAGATCCACTAAAACAAGGATTGAAACATGTCTCGATTTCCCTATCTTTCTCCATGATTTCATTCGAATGCAAGATCCACTAAAACAAGGATTGAAACTTGACATTATGGATGAGTGCATGACTAAAAATAAAATTCGAATGCAAGATCCACTAAAACAAGGATTGAAACTAGACAGGTTTGGAAGGTTTGGGAAGGATAGAAAAATTCGAATGCAAGATCCACTAAAACAAGGATTGAAACAAAAAAGGTTTGAAACCTGCTCAGATTGCCAGGGTATTCGAATGCAAGATCCACTAAAACAAGGATTGAAACTTGTCGTAGTTTTGTTGTCGTGTCGTCTCACGCGATTCGAATGCAAGATCCACTAAAACAAGGATTGAAACTTGGTAAAACGGGCATGGGTAAATCAAATGCTGCACTGATTCGAATGCAAGATCCACTAAAACAAGGATTGAAACCCCCCGTGTATGCTTTCTCAAAAAGAGAGAGCGTAGAATTCGAATGCAAGATCCACTAAAACAAGGATTGAAACTTATTACGATTTCGACGCTGTTGAAATAATAAGACCTATTCGAATGCAAGATCCACTAAAACAAGGATTGAAACACTGTCTTACGTTTTCCATTGAGTGTATATTGAGTGATTCGAATGCAAGATCCACTAAAACAAGGATTGAAACCTATTTCATCCCTCGAAATCGCCCCGCCTCGATACATTCGAATGCAAGATCCACTAAAACAAGGATTGAAACCCTACCTGTGGAGAAGGAGCAACCAGGGCATTATCAATTCGAATGCAAGATCCACTAAAACAAGGATTGAAACATATCTGCCCTGCTACAGTCTTCTGGCTCTTCAGGTCATTCGAATGCAAGATCCACTAAAACAAGGATTGAAACTACATCTGACAATAAGCATCTCTTATCAAAGTGCCTAATATTCGAATGCAAGATCCACTAAAACAAGGATTGAAACCTCTATCGGAATCTTAAGTATATCTGCTACCTTCCATTCGAATGCAAGATCCACTAAAACAAGGATTGAAACGTCCTTCTTTGTGTTAAAAAAGGATGGAAGGATTTATTCGAATGCAAGATCCACTAAAACAAGGATTGAAACGCTGCTTGGAAAGCGTTGTATACGCTGTCAGGGAGTCATTCGAATGCAAGATCCACTAAAACAAGGATTGAAACATGCTCACCTGAAATTGGGTGATGCTGATAAATTTGATTCGAATGCAAGATCCACTAAAACAAGGATTGAAACATAAGTGGCTCGTATCTAAAGGGAAGCCCGAGGACTATTCGAATGCAAGATCCACTAAAACAAGGATTGAAACTAAGCTCCGTAAGACTCGCCCCCATACGAGAAAAATATTCGAATGCAAGATCCACTAAAACAAGGATTGAAACTCTGTGAAGGGTATATTATGTATCCTCCCTCCTTGGAATTCGAATGCAAGATCCACTAAAACAAGGATTGAAACAAGACATCAAGAGAAACTTGACCTGTTGTAGCAAGGATTCGAATGCAAGATCCACTAAAACAAGGATTGAAACTTTTCGAGTGAGAAATCCATTGCAAAGCCCCATGCTTATTCGAATGCAAGATCCACTAAAACAAGGATTGAAACACCCGATCTTCCTCTTCATTGAGGTAGAATTCAAAAGATTCGAATGCAAGATCCACTAAAACAAGGATTGAAACTATCCTTTCATAAATTCGGCAGCTTCTCCGGGAGCTTATTCGAATGCAAGATCCACTAAAACAAGGATTGAAACTATTGAAGTCGGGCTCGAAAAAGAGGACGGGCACATATTCGAATGCAAGATCCACTAAAACAAGGATTGAAACTTAGAAAAGCAGCAGCAAAAACAGAAGGTGAAACATTCGAATGCAAGATCCACTAAAACAAGGATTGAAACAGTATAATCAGAAAGGCAACTCCAAAAGCATTTGCAGAATTCGAATGCAAGATCCACTAAAACAAGGATTGAAACCATGGTTTGGGTCTATTCCAAGTACGGCGCAAAGGTATTCGAATGCAAGATCCACTAAAACAAGGATTGAAACTGAAAAAAGTCGTTTTTTGGTGTCCGGTGTCCGGTATATTCGAATGCAAGATCCACTAAAACAAGGATTGAAACTATTTTACGCAGATATCGCCGTTTCCGAAGATGTTATTCGAATGCAAGATCCACTAAAACAAGGATTGAAACTATTCTTTGGAATTAAATATACCTGTCAGATAAGAATTCGAATGCAAGATCCACTAAAACAAGGATTGAAACCATGTCCGCCGCCAATCTCCATATGAAGGCCAGTTATTCGAATGCAAGATCCACTAAAACAAGGATTGAAACACCTTGTTGTTTTCAAAATCAACACTATAGTGCTATTCGAATGCAAGATCCACTAAAACAAGGATTGAAACTATATACTATTAGGTTGTATAGTATATTGTACAACATTCGAATGCAAGATCCACTAAAACAAGGATTGAAACTCGCACATGCGTATGAATTTGTAAAGTAAATTGATATTCGAATGCAAGATCCACTAAAACAAGGATTGAAACTTCAATCCCGGGGGTGTGTGCATAATGCCAGATTACAATTCGAATGCAAGATCCACTAAAACAAGGATTGAAACTTTACCGGTACATTTTTAAGTTTTTTGAAGTTTTTATTCGAATGCAAGATCCACTAAAACAAGGATTGAAACCCGATCAAAACGGCAATGAAATAATGACTTCCGGGTGGATTCGAATGCAAGATCCACTAAAACAAGGATTGAAACACCATATCTATATGACTGTATTTAGCAATTGACTGAATTCGAATGCAAGATCCACTAAAACAAGGATTGAAACTCCTGGTCTACGATAAGGGGCACACCACAATGTTCGATTCGAATGCAAGATCCACTAAAACAAGGATTGAAACATTTCTGGGACCTGCTCCAAGTCGTCAATATCCACTATTCGAATGCAAGATCCACTAAAACAAGGATTGAAACGCCAATTCAACCCGGGGGCTCTATATTGGAGACGAATTCGAATGCAAGATCCACTAAAACAAGGATTGAAACTTCTCAGTTTTGATTCCTTTGTAGAACATGTGCTTATTATTCGAATGCAAGATCCACTAAAACAAGGATTGAAACATGTATACACAATTATCAGTTTTTTGAGAAACTGAATTCGAATGCAAGATCCACTAAAACAAGGATTGAAACTTCTATGATTTCGTCCATCTTATTAACCTCTATAATAATTCGAATGCAAGATCCACTAAAACAAGGATTGAAACTAGGTTACATACAGCCCGTGCTGAGTTCTCAGCGTATTCGAATGCAAGATCCACTAAAACAAGGATTGAAACCAGACCCGTCAGGTTGGGGGATGTCCTCACTTTCCCGATTCGAATGCAAGATCCACTAAAACAAGGATTGAAACATTTCAAACGGGACAACTGTTGCTCGTATTCCGTCAGGATTCGAATGCAAGATCCACTAAAACAAGGATTGAAACACTAAGTGCAATACTCTATATATCCCCAATGTTATATTCGAATGCAAGATCCACTAAAACAAGGATTGAAACGCAACCCGAACCATGAGAAAATGGAGATTCACGAATTCGAATGCAAGATCCACTAAAACAAGGATTGAAACGTTCCTCAAGCGTTTTGAACTCCGGACAGTCAACCTATTCGAATGCAAGATCCACTAAAACAAGGATTGAAACTAAAATAAAACAGTCTCTAAGCTGATTGGATAAAAGATTCGAATGCAAGATCCACTAAAACAAGGATTGAAACTCTGTTTTAGCCTTACAAGTTCTTCATCGGTTTTTCCATTCGAATGCAAGATCCACTAAAACAAGGATTGAAACTTGGCGGGATCTGCATGTGTATGCTGGCATTAGCAGCAATTCGAATGCAAGATCCACTAAAACAAGGATTGAAACCTTCCTCGGATTCAAGAATACTGGTAGTGAGATAATATTCGAATGCAAGATCCACTAAAACAAGGATTGAAACCCCGTTTCATACAAGAGATCGCTTTCGCAGTCCAATTCGAATGCAAGATCCACTAAAACAAGGATTGAAACTATAGTTTGAATGTGTAAAGAAGAGTATGTCAAGGGATTCGAATGCAAGATCCACTAAAACAAGGATTGAAACTAGTGAGACTCTAAGAGATAGCTATAAGTGTATTCTCATTCTAATGCAAGATCCACTAAAACAAGGATTGAAACTACCTCCACAAATCCAACGTGCTTAAATACTGCGATCATTCGAATGCAAGATCCACTAAAACAAGGATTGAAACATAATGATCTTGCGAACATGCAGCAGGATATATTTTAATTCGAATGCAAGATCCACTAAAACAAGGATTGAAACTTGCACCACGTTTTTGTTACTTTTCCGAGTTTTGTATTCGAATGCAAGATCCACTAAAACAAGGATTGAAACAGCAGTGGACCGCCAAGAACGATGTAATACCTGCGAAATTCGAATGCAAGATCCACTAAAACAAGGATTGAAACATTGTTTACGCTTCTACCCTTACCATAGTGTTAGTTATTCGAATGCAAGATCCACTAAAACAAGGATTGAAACTCTCGACGCTCTCCCCGTCCGCATACGTTTTATTTTATTCGAATGCAAGATCCACTAAAACAAGGATTGAAACATGGTAGGCGACCCAGGTATCGCAAAAAGCCAGATTATTCGAATGCAAGATCCACTAAAACAAGGATTGAAACTTCTGTGAAGCTTCGCGGCCCTTTGTGCCTGCAGTATTCGAATGCAAGATCCACTAAAACAAGGATTGAAACAGAGCTGATAGTCGATATATTCGCTTTCATCCTCTTATTCGAATGCAAGATCCACTAAAACAAGGATTGAAACTATGTAATGAGTGTGTAGTTACTTGCATGGAATCAAATTCGAATGCAAGATCCACTAAAACAAGGATTGAAACTGGATTGTACATTACTTTATCATCTCCTTGTATTATATTCGAATGCAAGATCCACTAAAACAAGGATTGAAACTACAGATAAAACTAATCAAGGGGTTCATAATGACAGAATTCGAATGCAAGATCCACTAAAACAAGGATTGAAACGCAGTTTTATCTCCATGAGCGCAAACGAGTTTAACATTCGAATGCAAGATCCACTAAAACAAGGATTGAAACTCTGGATTGTACATTCTTTCTCTCCTTGTATTATCTATTCGAATGCAAGATCCACTAAAACAAGGATTGAAACACCTGATCTTCCTCTTCATTGAGGAAGAATTCAAAAATTCGAATGCAAGATCCACTAAAACAAGGATTGAAACCTTTTCACAGCTTTTGCAATGTCGCTAAACTTGCTATTCGAATGCAAGATCCACTAAAACAAGGATTGAAACACCAACTCGCCGACGCATGGGTATTATAGCCAAACCATTCGAATGCAAGATCCACTAAAACAAGGATTGGGGTAATTTTGTGCAGGAGTTTTTAGTCTGTACTTATCCAAATTCGCAGCAAAACAGTTCCATGAATTGTACTATCAAACTTAACATCTG
>Ga0134092_1001046_pt1 | contig 25304 bp, 21 predicted proteins | sample 3_6taG_FD_94454 | JGI IMG/M metagenome (GOLD analysis project Ga0134092, IMG submission 94454) | Switchgrass degrading microbial communities from high solid loading bioreactors in New Hampshire, USA - 3_6_20_6_A3 metaG | ecosystem: Engineered > Bioreactor > Semi-continuous > Anaerobic >... | reverse complement strand
TGTCCGGGTTTGATTATCGGTGGTATCGCATGGAGAACCGGTACAGGATGACCGCAGCTTCAGCCCGTGTGGCCGGCTGGCTCAGGTTCAGCGTGTAACCGTCTTGTGCGGGCATGATGCCGTCGGCTGCCAGGGAAGAGATAATGCCTTTCAAATCCTCCGGCACCAGCTGGCCGTCGGTAAACCGATCAAGGTAGGCTACACTGACAGGATACAGCATTCGGTTCCTGGCTGCCAAAAGCCTGTTTATACAGACAGCCATTTCAGCTTTTGTAATCGGATTCAACGCTCCCGAATACCGGTTTTCATCAGGAATAACAATACCCATTTTTACAGCCGTCATCATATAGGGGTAATACCAATGGCTCGGTGTCACATCCTTAAGGGAAAACAGGAATTCGGACTCCGGCACGATACCATAGACTTTGAGAAGAAGGGTGATGAACTCTGCCCGGGTGATGTTGACTCCGGGATGGAACAGCCCGTCAGGGTTCCGGGCAATGACCCCCGATGCTGCCAGGGCGTTTACGGCATCCACGCACCAGGGGAATGCTTCCAGGTCTTTGAAGACCGAATCTTGTGGGATGGAAACCTGTACTGACCGGCTGGCGGATTCGCCCCTGAGATTAAAAGCGCATACCTCATAGCTGACCGTCGCCCCGGGAATGGCAGCGGTATCGGTAAAGCTTGTGGCGTTTCTGACGGTTGTACCAATCAGGGTTCGTTTTTGATCATGAATCCTGTAAATGCGGAAGCCATCTTCGGCCGTGCTGACATCATTCCAGGCAAGAAGCACATGGTTGGGGCCTGAGAATGCAACCCGCAGATTCGCAGGGGCTTCCGGAACCGTCCCGGGCAGATGATACACAGGTCCATAAACGGTATTGCCTTTGTTTTCAGAACGTATCCTGAAATCATATTCCTTTCCAACGGTCGGGAAGAAGTAAACCAGCAGAGCGCTTCCTTTCTGGCCGAAGGTATAATCCATCCAGGGCTCATTGATGTCCGTCCGCATCTCCAGCGTGTAGGTAACCCCTTCGGGAGCCGGTTCGTCAGTGCCTATCAGCATGTAATTATCCAGGGGAAGAAAAAGAAGCTCACCTGGCATGGGAGGCTCGGCATTATTCACCCGATCCGTGACAGCAAAGCCTGAATAGACGCTTTCCCCACGGATGGCACGGACGCGATAGCGATAAATCTTGTTGGTATGAGCCGAATAGTCAGTCCAGTCAGTGGTGTTCCTGGGGACCGTATCAATCAGCTCCCAGGCTTTACCCTCCACCTTGCGCCATATTTCAAAACCCGATTCCACATCATATGGAAACTCCCAGGTAAGGGTGATTCTGCCCAGAGCGGCAGGAGAGGCCGTAAGCTGGGACGGGGAAGGTATGGTTTCGGTTTTTACGGTGATTTCCTCCGAGTAAGAGAAAACCGAACTTTTGGAAGAACGAATTGCTAAACGGTAGGTATATTCTGAATTCGGCGTGAGATTGCGATCGATGTAGTAATCAGCCGAGGATGATGAAAAGATGGTTTCGAATTCACCAAAGCTGTCCAGCCTTTGCAGTGAGACTGTGTACCCTTCTATTTCTTCCCGATCCCAATCCAGACGGATACTGGTGTTGGTAACGGCATAGCCGGTAAGCGCCGCTGCGGAAGGAACCGTGGTGCGGGTGCTGATACCGGCGGATGACGGGACATACTTGGAATACTGTCCGCCAGGATACTTGGTGCGGATTCGGTAATAATAGACCGTATCAGGATCCAGACCATAATCCATGTATTCCCGCTGATGGAAAGGTGCCGTGTATATTTCTTCCCAACGCGAGTTACCGATTTTCCTTTCAATGACTGTTTCAACAGGAATGGTTCCAGGAACGCTCACTTCAGGGTAGCTCCATTCCAGGTTGATCTGGTTGCTGTAAGCCCTGGTGATTGAAAAACTGTCAGGGAAAACATAAATCACTTCAATCTCTTGGGTATACGGGCTGGAATCCTTTGAATTGTAACGCCGTGCACGGTATTTATAAATGTGGCCGTTGGAGACATTGTAGTCCTTATAGCTGGTTCTTCCGGAGCTTAAAGAGGTTATAAGCTTGAACTCACCATCATCCGTGCTTTTTTCTATCCGGATATACTGGCCTTTTTCGGCCGGTTCCACATGAATGAGGACATAGGATGATCCCATTTCGACGGAAAAGCCTTCCGGTGCAGGAAGGCTGTTGGCTGCAAAGGATATGGCCTGTAAAGCCGGCACCATGATCATCATTATCAAAAGGAAAACCAATCCGAACCTTTTCAAGACTATGCACTCCCGGTCTATTGTGTTATGCGGACAAAAGGGCATTTACCCAATGGATATATCGGCAAAAAAAGAGCCGGCGGTTAAGCCGGCAAGTAAAGGGGGTCAAAATGTATTGTGAGGTCATTTTCAAGTATGGGCAGGATTTGCACAATTTATACATGGATTCAGAAAAATCACGGCAACCTTGCCCGTGTTTTTCCCGAAACCGTCACCGGCCTGATTTGTGCCTGCTTTCCGGTATTCCCCATGGCGGTTTTCCTTGTTTGTTGCCCCCCGCTGCGGTATAATCAATGTGAATCCTTTAGCCTTACGACGGAAAACCGATCACAGATTTTCCAGCCGGCGCAGGCGGCCAGGCCGCCCTTTTTGAGGGTTTGCCTGTATTTGAAAAGAAATGAAGGTTTGCTATGGATAAAGAAATTTGGCTCAGGCCCAAAAGGGTCAGCAATATCGGCGGAGAAGCCCTGCTTGAAGGGGTCATGATGCGCGGCAAAAGCACCATGGCGTCCACCGTCAGGAAGGGCAATGGCGAGCTGGTAACCACCATTAAGCCCTATGTCCCCATCACCAAACGGCATAGGATCCTTGGCCTTCCTATCATCCGGGGAGCAATCAGCATGATCGAATCCATGGTTGTGGGCATTGGCGCCCTGATGGAATCAGCCGAGTATATCGAGTTCGAGGAAGCAGAGAGCAAGTTTGACAAGTGGATTGAAAAGAAGTTCGGCGATAAGTCCATGACCATCATCAAGTTTACCTCCGTCCTCTTTGCGCTGGTGATGGGCATTGGCCTTTTTATGCTCCTGCCGAATCTCGTTGCCGATCTCATCCCCTTTGACAAGGAAACGGCTTCAGGCGCTTTCCTGGCCAATATTATAGAGGGCGGTATCCGGATCGGGATATTTCTGCTCTATGTGTGGCTGGTTTCCAAAAGCAGGGATATGCGTCGCGTGTTCCAGTATCACGGCGCCGAGCATAAAACCATTTATGCCTATGAGAACATGGAGGAGCTGACGGTGGAGAATGTGAGAAAGCACACCCGGCTCCATCCCAGGTGCGGTACCACCTTTATTTTTGTGGTGGTGCTCATCAGTATCCTGATATTCGCGCTGACGGGCTGGCACAGCAAGCTGATCAACATGGTCATCCGGCTTGCCCTTCTGCCCGTTATCGCCGGAGTGTCCTATGAACTGTTCAAGCTGGCTGCCAGGTCAAACAGCAAGCTGGTGAAGCTTATCAGCGTTCCCGGCCTGCTCCTGCAGAAAATCACCACCCAGGAACCCGACGACAGCATGCTGGAGGTGGCCATTGCTTCCCTCAAGGCCGTGCTGGAAGCCGAGGAAGGGGAGGGCACAGAGAATGACAGTCTCAAGGCTGCTCAATGAAGCAGTCCAAAGGCTTAAAAAGGCGCAGATCGAAGACCCGGCCCTGGAAGCGGGTCTTCTTTTGTCATGGGCTTTGAAAAGGCCCAGGGCCTATATCTATGCCCATCCTGAGATGCAAGTGGATCCGGTAGAAGTCCGGCGAATCATGGAACTGGTGGAAAGGCGTAGCCTGGGTGAGCCGTTCCAGTACATCACCGGTGAATGCGAATTCATGTCGCTTACCTTCAAGGTCAATCCAAGCGTCCTGATTCCCAGGAGCGACACCGAGCTTCTGGCCGAAGCGGCGCTCTTTTCCCTGGGATGCCAGACACCTTTTGTCAGTCACGACCTGTTTCGCGTGCCAAAGCAGGGCGTAAGGCGGGTTCTGGATGTGGGGACGGGTTCGGGCTGCCTTGCGGTGACCATAGCCCGCTATGCCCGGGATGTTCGGGTGGATGCCCTGGATATTTCGGAAAAAGCGCTGGAAACCGCCAGGCAGAATGCGGAGCTCAATGGTGTTTCTTCGTTCATACACTTCATACGCGCCGATTTCCTCAAAGATGCCGGTTTTGCGGAGCAGCCCTACGACCTGATCGTGTCCAATCCGCCCTACATTTCCCGGGAAGACAGAACAGGCCTTATGGCTTCGGTGGAAAAATTTGAGCCGGAGCTGGCCCTGTTTGCGGATGACGGGGGCCTTAGCTTCTACAGGAGACTGGCCCACCTGTCCTCCGGGCTGCTTGCAGAGAACGGGGTCGTCCTCGTGGAATGCGGCTTTAACCAGTCGCAGAGCGTGGCGGACATCTTCAAGGAGCGGGGGATGGAGATCCTGGTCTTGAAGGATCTGGCCGGAATCGGGCGCGTGGTTGCCGCTCGGTGCCGTGTATAAGGTGTAAAATTTTGCCCATACTCTATAACAGGAAAAAGAACGAAGAAATGGAGAGATAGAGTATGGCTGAACACATCCTGTCAGGTTCAGGAGCCGAGGTGCCGGGAACACCAAGCCAGGCTGCCAGAAAGCGGACCGGCCTGTTTGGGAGGACATATGAGGATCCCGCCCTGACCGAGCTTTACGAGACCATCCGCGAGGCCTGGCTGGAATGGCAGAATGCCCTTCTCAATTTTGAAGATGCCGACTGCAAGGAAATGGTGGATTACTACACCTATCGCATCAAGGCGTCCCAAATCCGGTACGAATATCTGCTCAGAAAAGCAAAAGCGCTTCAGGCCCTTCAAGCCCAATGAATTTTTCCGGCTCGTCCCGTATATAAATTAATGACGGTATACTGGACGGGACTCACTTCAGGTATAAGCCTCAAGTCAAACCAAAGAGAACGGCTATTCCTGGTCGATGGACCGACCATTCCGCGGGATAACCGTTTCTGTTTTTTGGAAGGGTGTTTGGTGTGGAAAGAGGACTGATAGTGCTTGCCTGGGTTGCGGGCGTCCTCATCGTTCTGGCCTTGGGTAAGGCGCTTATCCTGCCCATGAAGGTTGTATTCAGACTTCTCATTAACTGTCTTCTGGGAGGTCTTGTCATTTTGCTGATCAACCTCCTGGGGCAGCCCTTTGGCTTTTTTATCCCGCTCAATATTATTTCAGCCCTGGTTGCAGGGATTCTGGGCCTTCCTGGAATTATCCTGATGGTCATTCTCAAGTATCTGCTATAGCCGGCGCAGGATTTATCTGCATCTTTCGCCAGAAAGAGGGCTAATTCATATATTGTTTGTACAGCACATATAATGTTTTGCAGACCTGGAAGCAGCTCGGGGTTGCAAATAAGATTGGGACGTGATGACAAGATGCTGGAATCCAAAGAGCTAATCGAAAGCGCATATGGCCTCAGCATTTCCGCCATCAAATCCTGCCGGGCGGGATACATCCTGGAAACCGATACGGGACGGAAATACCTGAGACCATGCCAGTGCTCCGTGAACCGCATTCTTTATGTGCATGATGCGAAGCAATACCTTTACAGCCACGGGTTTACCAACCTGGATACATATTGCCTGACGGTGGACGGGCGCCCATATGCTGTTCTTGATGGACAACTGTATCTTCTCACCCCTTTTATAGACGGCCATGAGTGCGAGTTTGGGGATGACGGTGACTCAGTCCGGGCAGCCTATGCCTTGTCGGCCATGCATAAAGCCGGCAAGGGCTTTCGCCATAAAAGCGACAGCTACGATTATACCCCCAATGATTTGGGCAAGATACGGGAAAGCCTGACCAAGCGTTATGAGGAGATTCTTCGGATGAGGCGCAAGGCTGAGCGGGAGAGGGGCGCCTTTGATTATCTCTACCTGGATTGCGTAGACAGGTTCATCGACCTGGCCGAGGAAAGCCTGGAACTGCTCAGGGGGCCGGAATACGAGCGCCTTATCCGGAAGACGGCCGAAGAGGGCGGCATCTGCCACCATGACTATTCCTACCAGAACATCATCATCAAGGGGCAAACCACCACCATCACCGGATTCGAGTCCTGCGGCCAGGAAATACGGATTTACGACCTGGTCAATCTGATCCGGCGGAAAATGCGCAAGTGCAACTGGGATCCGTCCAAGGCTTCCATGCTGTTGGAGGCCTACTGTGAACTGGAGCCCTTAAGCAGGGACGAGATCGTGGTCATGAAGGCCATGCTCCTGTTCCCGCAGAAATTCTGGCGCGTGGCCAACCGTTATTATAACAGCAGGAGGAGCTGGGCCCAGAGGAATTTCTCAGGCATGCTGGAAGAGGTGATCGCCGAGTACGACCACCATGTGCGCTTCATGAAGCAGTATGATTCGCTGTTTTAGCCCCATTCGGTCAAATATGGGTGACAGCGCGGGAATAGCCCATTGTGTACGTCATTGCGAGAAAGGTCCGCCCTACCTGTCATTGCGAGGAGCAAAGCGACGAAGCAATCTCTGTGGCTTGCGCAGCCGCTTCCGGGTTAGGAGATTGCCGCGCACCGTCTGCGCGGTACTCGCAATGACAGTTTAGCAGTCAACATAAAAAAGAACGGCCGTAAGGCCGTTTCCCAATATCCAGCTTCCAACCTCCATTGTCACGAACGACTTCTAGAACAATCCGGTTATCCTTCCCTCGTTATCGATATCCATATGATTTGCGGCGGGATCCTTGGGAAGACCCGGCATGGTCATGATATCCCCCGTCAGGGCTACAATGAAACCGGCGCCGGCGGAGAGCCGCACCTCATTCACCGTAATGGTGAAGCCGCTCGGCGCTCCAAGCAGGGCGGGGTTGTCGGATAAGGAGAATTGGGTCTTTGCCATGCAGATGGGAAGCTTGCCCATCCCCATCTCCTCAATGGTCTTGATATCCTTCAGGGCACGGCTGCTGTATGCCACACCCCCTGCACCGTAAATCTCCGTGCAGATCCGTTCAATCTTGTCCTTCACAGGCAGATTCACATCATACACGGGCTTAAAGTCCGACTCTTCCCGGTCGATGAGATCGCACAGCTTCCGGGCAAGTTCAAGCCCGCCTTCTCCGCCTCTTGCAAACACATCGGCCACAGCCGACTCCACGCCCCAGCTCCGGCATTTTTCGCGGATCAGTTCAATCTCCTGCGGGGTATCGGTGGGGAAGCGATTAATGGCGACGATCACCGGAACGCCAAATTTTCTGATATTGTCCACATGCCGCTTGAGGTTGGGGATACCTGCCTCAAGGGCGGCCAGGTTTTCAGATGCCAGCTGGTCTTTTTTGACGCCGCCATTGTATTTCAGTGCCTTGACGCTGGCCACGAGCACGGCGGCGGATGGTTTCAGGCCGCCGTAACGGCACTTGATATCGAAGAACTTCTCCGCGCCCAGATCGGCGCCGAAGCCTGCCTCGGTGATGGCATAATCGCCCAGCTTGAGAGCGGTCCTGGTGGCGATGAGGCTGTTGCAGCCGTGGGCGATATTGGCAAAGGGACCACCATGCATGAGGCAGGGCGTATTCTCAAGGGTCTGGACCAAATTGGGCTTGATGGCATCCTTCAGAAGCACTGCCATGGCACCGTCCACCTTCAGGTCACCGGCCGTAACGGGCTCTCCTGCCATGTTATAGCCGATAATGATGCGCCCGAGCCGCCTTTTCAGATCGGTCAGATTCTCAGCCAGACACAGGATGGCCATGACCTCGGATGCCACGCTGATGATGAAGCCGTCTTCCCTCGGGAATCCGTTGGCCTTGCCGCCAAGTCCCACTGTGATATGCCTCAGGGCCCGGTCGTTCATGTCCATGGCACGTTTCCAGAGAATCCGCCTGCAATCGATGCCAAGGGCATTGCCATGGTGGATATGGTTATCAATGGCCGCCGCAAGCAGGTTGTTGGCAGCCGTAACGGCATGGAGATCGCCGGTAAAATGCAGGTTGATGTCTTCCATGGGTACCACCTGGGCGTATCCTCCGCCCGCGGCGCCTCCCTTGACCCCCATCACGGGCCCAAGGGAAGGTTCACGGAGGGCGATGACCGCCTTCTTGCCCAGTCTGCCCATGGCCTGGCCCAGGCCGACTGTAACGGTTGTTTTTCCCTCGCCGGCAGGGGTGGGGTTGATGGCCGTTACCAGCACCAGCTTTCCGTCAGGCCTGTCTTTGAGATGTTCCAGCAATCCGTCCCTGATCTTGGCCTTGTAATCACCGTAAAGCTGCAACCATTCACGGCCTATGCCCAGTTTCCCGGCGATTTCCTCTATGGGCAGCATTTTTGCGTTTTGTGCGATTTCTATATCTGTCAGCATAAATCCTCCTGTTTGTACATCCTTGAAACAGACACTGAACAGTCCATCCACCATTTTACCCCTGCCGGAGCCGATATACAACACGAATTTCCTCAATCAGGAAGACAGGTCTGTAAATATTTCCTGCCTGCAAGTCAGGTTGCCAGGCGCATAATTCCATTGCTTGCGGGGAACTATAACTAAAAAAATGTGTCAAAATGCGTATTTCCCACAATCGGCATGAGGTAGAAATGAAGTGCAGGAAGGCGAAATAAGCGCAAAAAGCGAGTTTATTTCAAAAACTGCATCTTGACAGGCTTTCGGATCAGTATGTATAATATCTGTTTCATTGACACCTCATGACAAATTGTGATATAATTCTGGAAGCAAATATGAGGTGATGGGTATGGATAAAAACAGTATATCTCGGATCAGAAAAGAGCTGGAGGGATGCGTCGGAAAGCGGATCCAGCTTAAGGCCAACAAAGGACGAAAGAAAACATTCGTAAGAGAAGGCATCATCGAAAACGCATATCCCAGTATCTTCACCGTGAAATTCGAAAATGACTACCATTCAGTTCGCAAGGCTTCCTACAGTTATACCGACATACTTACCCATACTGTTGAAATCAAGCTTTTGCCATCATCCTACGACAACGTAGCTTTATAGTCTGGTATCATTTTCATCGGTACATACCAAATGAGCTGTTTCGCATGTGAAACAGCTTTTTTGTTGCCATTTTGCAGATCTCCCGCATATCGCCTTCCGGTGGCAAAAAAGCCGGCCGCATAAAAGAATTCCGTTTTTTCCCTGTCAGAAACTTTCCGCCTTGAGAAAATAATTGACGCGCATTTGCCGGATGCCTGTCATACATCTTCCGGCGGCGGCATATCCTTAGGAAGAAGGGCATGGGTATAAGAGGAGGTCTGTGAAGGCAGATGGAATTGATAAAAAAACCAGTACGCACATACAGGACTGTCGAAATAAGGGAGGCCGAAGAGCTGTTTGAAAACAGCATCATCGTTCCGGACAGCAAGCCGGACGTGAAAACGCTTCTTTTGGCTGATGCCGAATGCTTCGTAGGCGGGGTGGAGAAGTCGGGCAGGATGCTGGAAGTAAGCGGTGAGATCAAGTATCGGATACTCTATGTGGCCGACACACCGGATAACCGCCTGGAATCCATCGTTGTCAAGTTCCCCTGGTCGGTATCCTGCCAGAAGCCCAAGACCGAGGCAGAAACCGGTGTTGTGGCCGGCTGCAGATGCCAGCACACCGAAGCCAATGCGGTCAACGGGCGCAAAATTGTCGCCCGGTCTGTGGCATCCCTGGTCTGCAGGTTCTTTGAGATCACCAACAGCGAGCTGAGCAGGGAGATCGAAGGGGATAACGTTTTTGTAAAAAGCATGCCCGTCAACGTGGTATCCCTCAAGGACAATACGGATACGGTCACCAGGGTCAGCCAGACGCTTGCCCTCCCCCATGGCAGTCCGGCCATCGGCGAGATACTGTATGCCAGGGTGAACCTGGGGAATCCCGAGGTGAGCTATAAGGAAAACGAAGCCTGCGTGGAATGCAAAGGCATCCTGAACCTGCTGTACAGGAGCGATATGGCCGAAGATACCGTGGAGTCGGTGGTGCTGGAATTCCCGGTGAAGGTAAACACAGGGCTTGATCCGGGGGATGAGAACATCGTTCTGGCATCCACAGCCCTTAAGAACTGGGAAGTCGCGCCCGAAGAGGATTCGGACGGCATCTTTACCCAGGTGTCCGTCTCGCTGGAGGTGGAGGTCAACGCCCAGGCCATCCGGCATGAGGAGCAGTCGGTGGTGGACGACGCCTACTCCCTTGATGCGGTTCTCAATCTTAACAAGGTACCCCTGGACATTGTCACCGACGAACGGGAGATTATGGACAATTACGATGCCAATGCCCATATCCGCCTTGAATCGGGCACCGGCAGTCTGGATGAGGTCTATATGGTCACGGCGGGAAAGAAGAGCGTGCTGGCTAATGTGGCCGATGGACGCATCAATGTCCAGGGCAATGTGGGCGTAGATGTGGTCTATCTGGCCGACAGAAAATCCAAAGACATCCGCAGCCAGAACGTGGAAATCCCCTTCAACCGAACACTTCCGCTTCCTGACGGTGGCAACTGGCAGGTGGTTGAATCGGATTGCTATATCGAGGATTCAAACTTTGAGATCATCAGCAGCGATTCGGTGGATGTCACCGTGAAGGTCCTTCTCAAGCTGAGGCTCTGCAAGCGCGACAGCTGTGAATGTATCGAATCCATCGAGGAGGTCAGGAAGGAGGCGCCCACCAGGAAAGCTCCCGTCATGCTGTATTTCGCCCAGCCCGGAGACACCCTGTGGAGCATCGCCAAGCGCTACAGGATACCCCTGGATAACCTGGCCAGGGATAACAATATGAACCCGAACGAGGCGCCGGAGGTCGGCAGAAAGATGTTTATCATGGCCGTGTGAACGACCGGCAGAATGGGTAGCCCAATGTATTTTTTCGTGGTCCATGTGTCCGGAACCAAGGGTTCGGACACATTCTGTTTTTTCGGCCGTTAATCCCGGAATCGCTTTCAGTTTCTGCCTTTCAGTGGATAAACCATTTCTGTCCACACAGAATTTTGTTGCCCGCGTTATGTTTTTTGTATATAATATACGGTAACATATTTGAGGAATCCAGTCAGAAACTGCATCTGCAGGGTTCCGTCCGTATCCGGCTCGGGCTGCCATTGCGAGCGAGGCGTTAATGGCGCTGCGGATCGAGGGGTGCATATGAAAGAGGTTACGGTAGAAACACCCGCAAAAATCAACCTTTCGCTGGATATTACCGGAAAGCGGCAAGACGGGTATCACAACCTGGAAATGATCATGCAGTCCATTTCCCTCGCCGACAGGGTTACTGTCGAGAAGCGCGGGAGCGGCCTGGCCATTCAATGTGATTTTCCCTATGTGCCCAACGATTCCAGGAATATAGCGTGGAAAGCGGCGGAAGCCTTTCTGGCCGCGTGCGGTGAAAAAGGCGGAGTACGGATTGTATTGGAGAAGAAAATCCCGGTTGCCGCCGGACTGGCCGGGGGCAGCACCAACGCGGCGGGTGTCCTCAAGGCCATGAACAGACTCTTCGGGAAGCCATTCGGCCAGGAGCAACTGGCGCGCATTGCCCGCAGAATCGGGGCGGACGTTCCTTTCTGCCTGCAAGGCGGGACAGCGCTGGCCAGGGGGATTGGCGACGAGCTGACCTGCCTTCCCGATTTTTCCGGGGTCCGCGTCGTGGTGGTGAAGCCGCCTTTTCCGGTTTCAACGCCCTGGGTGTACAAAAATCTTAACCTCCATGCGCTGGGGGAAAGGCCTGACACACCTGCACTTATTGCGGCTATTAAAAGACGGGATGTTCGGGCACTGGCCCGGGGAATGCGCAATGTGCTTGAAAGCGTGACCGCGAAGGCTCACAGCGAGATTGGCAGGATTATGGAAACATTTCTGGCTCTTGGCGCCCTGGGAAGCCGAATGAGCGGTAGCGGCTCTGCCGTGTTCGGGCTGTTTGATGATGACGCGCTGGCGGAAAAAGCCTTCATGCGGTTCCGTGAAACATACAAGGATGTTTTTTACACTGAAACCATTGGAAGAGAGGTCGAGTAGCATGGTTAAGGTACCCAAGCTCAAATTGGACAGCTATCAACCTTTGCGTGACGTGATATTTGAGACCCTGAGAAAAGCGATTATCAGCGGGGATATCAAGCCGGGAGAGAGGCTGATGGAGGTTTCCCTGGCCGAACAGATGGGCGTCAGCCGTACCCCCGTGCGGGAGGCCATCCGGAGGCTGGAAGCCGAAGGCCTTGTCACCATGGTGCCGAGGAAAGGTACCCATGTTTCCGAACTCTCCTCGAAGGATATCATTGATGTGCTGGAAGTGAGAGGGGCCCTTGACAAGCTGGCTACAAGCCTTGCCGCAAAAAGGGTGCAGCCCCAGCAGATCCGTGCCCTTGAATCCATCCATAAGCAGTTTATATCCTGCGTCGAGAAGGGCAACATGGAGGGCGCAATCCGCAAGGATATCGAATTCCATGATGCGATTTATGCCGCTTCCGGAAATTCGCGTCTGATCGGCGTTTTATCCTCCCTTAAGGAGCATGTCTACCGGTTCCGTGTGATCTATCTGAGGGATTTGAATATCGCAGAGCATGTGGAACAGGAACACCAGCAGATACTGGAAGCCCTCAGGGAAGGCAATGCCGAGCGGGCTGCCGAGCTTTCCGAAAATCATATCCGAAACCAGATGGATGCCATTGTGGAAGCGCTGAACCAGAAAAAGCTCTGAGGTGGAAACGGTGCAGTCAAGCAAGCTGTCAAGAGGTATATACGCGTTCCTGGCCGTCGGTGTGACGGGCATACTTCTGCTCATCGGAGCCTTTGCGGTTAAAACCTATGCCGACATCTTCACGACCGGCAGGCTGTTCTTTCTCGCCGTTTCGCTTGTGCTGACTGCAGCCGTTCTCTTTGCGGGAAGCAGGCTTGACTGGGGAAACAGGCTGTCTTTCCGCGCTTTCGCCCTGCTGATTGCCATCCTGACCCTGGCTCCCCGGCTTTTTTGGGTCTATGCTGTAGGGACGGTACCTTTCTCCGATTTTCTCCATTTGCATAATTACGGGGTTGCCGTCGCACGGGGCGATTTTACGAATTATGTGGACTTTTACGCCTGCTTTCCTTTCAAGTTTGGATTTGGATTTCTGGTGGGCGGTCTCTATGCACTGTTTGGCCCCCATTTCCTTGTGGTTGAACTCTTTAACGTGCTTTTATCCCTTGTTCAAGTCCTGTTGGTTTATCGCATTGCCTGGGAAATCAGGCCGGAATCGGCGCGTCCGGCGGCCCTGTTCTATGCCCTTTGGCCGGCGCAGATCATGTACTGCACGGTGGTTGCGGCGGAGAACAGCTTTCTTGTGCCCTTCCTTGCGGCAATCTATGTCCTGATTCGCTTTTTCAAATACTATACCCAAAGCAGCATGGGATATGCCCTGCTGGTTCTGGCCGGTACCCTGACGGCCATTGCCCAGGCCCTGCGCCCCATGGCCATGGTTCTCGTTCCCGCGGCTGCCGTGTGCATCCTGTTTTTTATCACATACCACAAGTCCATGGGCAGGAAGCTTGCCAGAAAGGCGCTCTGCATCCTGCTGGTTTCCCTGTCCTATTTCGTGGTGCTGAAATTCATCAGCCTTCCCATTAAGGAGCTTTCAGGCATCGATATCACCCGGTCGGGCACGGGCTACAATTTTCTGGTGGGCACCAATTACGAGGCCAACGGCATGTTCAACCAGGAGGATTTCAGCATCATCGCCAAATACGATTTCGATTTCGACAGGGTCCACAGCGAGGCCGGAAAGCTGGCCATGCAAAGGATAAAGGAGGACCCGGTACGTTTTCTGAAGCTGGCGGTGAAAAAGGTCCACTTCCAGTGGGGCAAGGAGAACTACGGGTATTACTGGAGCGTCATCTCGGCCGGCAGCGGCACCGGTCCGGAAGGGTTCATCAAGGACCATCCCAGGGCTTTCTATGCCGTATCCCAGCTTCATTACCTGATGAGCCTCCTGCTCATGCTTTTAGGATGCTATGCCGCATACAGGAGAAAAATCCTGGCGCCCGCCCTGCTTTGGCTCGTCATCGGGGCCATGTTCCTGGCCTACAGCTTCCTGGAGGTTCAGCCCAGGTACCATATGCCGGCGGTACCGCTGTTCATCATTCTGGCCGGCCTCGGAGCGGCTGAAATAAAAGGGATGCTAACCAAGGAAAAGTAGGGTAAACTGTTTGGGAAAGATCATTTTCCCGGAGGAAGATATGACGGACAGAAAAAAGATGAAGCCTGCCCTGTGGGCTGTTTTGATTGGCATATTCCTGCTGGCTCTCGTTCTGAGGGGCATGGCCTTTCTGCGCTTTAAAGACAACATGAGCCTTTCAGGGGACGCCAGGAACTATTGGCTCATGTCCCACCAGCTTGCCGATACCGGCATCTATGGCTACTGGTATGACGGAAACCCCTACGGCGGATCCCCAGGGGTCTCCAATGCCCGGGTTATGCCGGGATATCCGCTCTTTTTGACCCTGGTATATAAGGTGGTGGGTGACCCCTGGCGCCAGATCACGGCAGTTCGCCTGATCCAGGCATTCCTTGGGAGCCTGTGTGCCCTTTTGGCTTTTGCCGCTGTCCGGCGGATTTTCGGAAAGGATCTGCCTGCGGTTCTCACCGCTTTGCTTGTAGCCGTCTATCCTACCTATGTCCTGTCCTGTACCCTGCTTCTGACCGAGGGTCTTGGACTTTTCACCATGTTGCTTTATTTCTATGCAGCGGCTCTGGCCTTCGATACCGGTAACAAGCACCTGCACCTTCTGGCGGGCATGGCCTTCGGCCTGCATATCCTGGTACGGCCCACGCTGCTGCCCCTATTTATCGTCCCGTTCATTTACCTGCTTATCAGCGGCAGGAAAAAAAGCGGACCGATCGGGTTCAGGAATCCCGGCAGGGCGATTGGGATGTATACCACAGGGGAGATCGGAAAGCTGTTTTTCCTGCAGCTGGCCGGGCTGGTGGTGGTCATGGCCCCCTGGTGGATTCGGAACCTGGTCACCCTGGGGTCGCTCATCATTACGGCCAAGGGCGACGGCAACGCTTTGCTGGCCGGCACCTACCCCTACTGGCAGGACTATTTCCAGGATATCCCTGAGAGCATCAAGGGCGTCAATGATGCCCAGAGGGAGTGGGCCATCCGGCGGATCATCAACGGCCTGAAAACCGAGCCCTGGCTCTATATCAAATGGTTTACCTGGGGCAAGACCCAGCACACTTTCGGAACGCCCTACCTGGTCAATCTGGTTCCGGAGATAAAAAAGGTCCATGAATGGCTCCACAACCAGATTCTCTGGTTTGGAATCGGCGGTATGCTCCTGCATTCCGTGAGGCAGCTCAAAGGGTTTTACCTGTATTTGTACGGCCTGATCATCCTGGGACTTCAGCTTCTGTTCATCCCCGATCCGCGTTATGCGTACCAGCTGATGTTCTTCCTCATGGTTGGCGCGGCATTCCTGGTGGATCAGATCCTGGAACTGGCCAGGGCCTTGCTTGGCCTGAATAAGTCCGGCTGGACGCGATAACATACCCGAACCTGTCATTGCGAGCACCGTGCAGGCGGTGCGCGGCAATCTCACTAAACCCACGAAGCCACACCCCATCATGTCATTGCGAGTCACGCGAAACGAGGCGCGGCAATCTCATAATCCCGCATGACACACCCATAACATCATTGTGAGCGGAGTGAAACGGAGCGTGGCAATCTCTTAAAGCCCGGAAAGCGGCTACGAAAGCGACTGGGATTGCTTCGTCGCCAATTGCCTCCTCGCAATGACATGAAGATACGGCCAGCCAAGGTCCATCCTGGATGTCATTGCGAGCGAAGTAAAACGGAGCGTGGCAATCTCACATCACACGCGCCAGAAATTGCAATTCTCTTGTCAAAATCAATAGTAAAAACAGATGCCATATGGTAACCTAATACTATGGAGCAAATGGAGAAATACAACCTGAAAACACTTGTCATCATTCCTGCCTACAAGGAAGCAAAGAATCTGCCCAGGCTGTTCCGGGAGCTGAAGGAAGTCCCGCTGGATTTCGATATCGTGGTCATCAATGACTGTTCGCCCGACGATACCGAAGCGGTCTGCCGCCACCACGGCATTCCGGTGGTATCGCTCCCCGTCAACCTGGGCATTGGCGGCGCGGTGCAGACAGGATACAAATATGCCCTGGAACATGGCTATGACATAGCGGTGCAAATGGACGGGGACGGCCAGCATGATCCCCGGTTTCTCAAGCTGGTTTTATCCCGCATCTATGAAGGCTATCATATGAGCATAGGTTCCCGGTTTATCGAGGGCAAAGGCTACCAGTCCTCCCTCACAAGGCGTGCGGGGATCAAGTTCTTTTCCTGGCTGATAAAACTCCTTACAGGCCAGTATATATCCGATCCCACTTCGGGTTTCCGGGCCTGCAGCCGTGAGCTGATCCGGCTCTTTGCCGGAAGCTATCCCAAGGACTACCCGGAGCCCGAGACCATTGTGACCGCCTTGCGCAATAAATACCGTATAGCCGAAGTGCCCGTGATCATGCGGCCGAGGCAGTCGGGGGAATCGTCCATTACCAGAAACCTGGCCGCCTATTACATGATCAAGGTCACTCTGGCCGTTATCATGGCGGCCATAGCCAGAAAGAACGGGGATGGTGCCAAATGAATGGAATGGGTGAAATGAGCAGTGTCCTGAGGATCATTCTGATAATCGGGTCCCTGATCTTCTTTGTCTTTATCATGAATATGGTCAGGACCAAGAAGCTGGAGCTCAAGTATGCGCTCACATGGATTCTCACCAGCTTCAGCTTTGTGCTCTTGTCCATTTTCCCCGAGATCCTGTTCTTTATCGCGGCGCTGATGCATATTGAGCTGCCGGTCAACGCCCTCTATCTCTGCGTGATCTCCCTGCTCCTGCTGATCGTGTTTACCCTTTCGGTGGCCGTGTCCCGGCAGGCCCTGCGGATCAAAACTTTGGTCCAGGAGATCGGGCTTATCAAGGAAACCCTGGAGCGGATGAAGAAGGAAGGCTGAAGAAAGGAAAGGCCTACCTTACTGTCATTCCGAGCACCACTCAAACAGTGCGCGGCAATCTCCTTATATATACATTATTATATTATATACTTATCCAATGCCCCCGTATGCCCGCAACCCTTGCCGCATCGTGTTTGTATACACCATCCTTTATGACAAAACACATGTGGGTTTACAGCCTGCCGCAGGTTGTGATATGATACTGTGTAGCCTGCAGTTGACGCCCTGTGTGGCCTGCAGGCGGCATGCCGCATGTTGAGCGGCAAATCCTTGCTCTGCACATGGGATGCAGGGCCAATAGTCCAGAAGGAGGTGACAGTAGCATGAGAAAGTATGAATGCATCTACGTCATTTCTCCTACCCTCGAGGAAGAACAGGTCAAGGCTCTTATCCAGAAGTTCAATGACCTGGTTGCCCAGAACGGTGAACTCGAGAGCACGGAGGAATGGGGCAAGAAGAAGTTTGCCTATGAAGTTCAGAAACACAAGGAAGGTTACTATGTGCTCATGAACTTCTCGGCCAATCCGGACTTTCCGGCAGAACTTGAGCGTAACTTCAAGATTACCGAAGGCGTACTCAAGTATTTGGTAGTCTTAAGGAAGTAATCCTTCCCGGAGGCTGCTGAAAGGCTCTGGGGCAATTGCCCCGTGTCAGGCAGGCCGGCCAGCCCGATGGCAAGCTGCGCCGGACCAATAATCACCCCAATCAGGTGGAACAGGTGGTGTTACGATGAACAAGGTTATTCTCATGGGAAGGCTTGTGGCAGATCCGGAAACGCGCTACACGCAGAACAACATCCCTGTGTGCCGGTTCAGGCTGGCTGTCAACCGTCCTTTCAGACAGCAGGAGGGTCAGCAGACGGCCGATTTCTTCGACATTGTGGCCTGGAGAAGTACCGCCGATTTTGTGAACAGGTATTTCAAGAAGGGCATGCAGGTACTGGTAGAGGGTACCCTGAGGAACAACAACTGGCAGGATCAACAGGGAAACAGGCATTTCCGGACTGAAATCCATTGCGAAAACGTTTATTTTGCGGACAGCAAGCGCGACCGCGAAAGCGCGCCTTCTTACCCTGTTCCGGGACCCGTGTCGCAGGACACTGGTAATTTCCCGCAGCCTGAGAGTGGGGATGGTTATTACCCGTTCAGCGGGGATGACGAGGATCTTCCCTTCTGAACAGTATTATCCGTCATAATGTACACGCATTACTGCCTTCTATCGTGGAAAAATGATAGAAGGTTTTTTTTACGATTTTCTGGTATAATGCGTATGGCGAATGAAGCCGTACATACCTAAACGCAACTGGAGGCAGAGTCATTGAAAATAGGGGACCTGAATCTTTCCGGCAATATCTTTCTGGCACCCATGGCGGGCGTGACCGACCTTCCTTTCCGCCTGCTGTGCAAGGAAAAAGGGGCATCACTGGTCTATACCGAAATGATCAGCGCCAAGGCCATGCACTACAACGACAGGAAGACCCTTGAGCTGGCCCGTACTCACCCGGATGAGAAGCCCATCGGTGTCCAGATCTTCGGTCATGAACCTGAAATCATGGCTGAGGCGGCGGCCTATTTCTCAAACCTGCCCGATTTTGCGCTGATCGATATCAACATGGGCTGTCCGGCACCCAAAATCGTCAGGAACGGAGAGGGTTCGGCCCTGATGTGCAAACCCGAACTGGTCAGACAAATCGTTCGCCAGGTGGTGAAGGCTTCCCGGAAGCCCGTCACGGTAAAGATCCGCAAGGGATGGGACGATGCATCCGCCAATGCTGTGGAAATTGCGGCCATCTGCGAGGAGGAAGGAGCGGCCGCCGTTACGGTCCATGGCAGAACCCGCGCTCAGCAATATTCAGGAACAGCCGATCTGGATAGTATTCGCCAGGTTAAACAGGCTGTGTCCATTCCCGTGATAGGCAACGGGGACATCCGGTCCGCCGAAGACGCGGTCCGCATGTTTGAGGTGACAGGATGCGACGCAATCATGGTGGGCAGGGGAGCCCTGGGGAATCCATGGATTTTCGAGGATATCCAAACCTACCTGAGGAACGGGACCTATAACCCAAACGTGTCGACCCGGGAAAAGCTCCGGATCATCCTGAGGCATTATGAGCTCATGGAAGCATACAAGGGAGAACGGATGGCCATGCTGGAAATGAGAAAGCATGTGGCCTGGTATCTCCATGGCCTACCGGGTTCATCAAAGGTGAAAACGGAGATCTTTAAAACCTGCGATATCAGCCATGCCAAGGCAATCATCCGGGAATATTTATGTCCGGAATAACACCGTACAGCAATGCATGATGAGGCTCGGCCGGTTTGTGGGCAGTATACCGAAAGACACGGGAAAATGGTTGCGGTAAACGATCCGTTTTGCCCTGTTATGGTATAATGATAGCAAAAAAACATACGAGGTTATCCATGGCTAAGAAGAAACGTACGGTGCAAAAAACGTCGATTTTCGATCTTTTACCCTATATCTTCATTGTAGCGGTTGTTCCCCTTATCGTCTTTTTACATGTAGATGATTTGGAACCCATAGAAATCGCCAACTGGAAGGGTAATGATTTCTATCCCGACCTCCTTTCCTATTGCAAAAGCCTGTGGTTCAAAATTGTGTCAGCTTTCGGGCTGTGCCTGTTTGTTTTCAGAATAACCCAGGGTCGCGTACAGCTTCAAAAAAGGCTTAGTCTGTACGTACCAGCTGCCGTCTATATCATTTTCATTATCTTGTCTACCATAACTTCGAAATACGCATCCATCGCCCTGTCCGGATTCGTGGCCAGGTATGAGGGCATGTTTGTCCTTTTATTTTATGTCCTGAACATGCTCATTCTCTGCAACCTGATAAGCGAGGAAAGGCAGATCCGGATCCTGCTGAATGCCTTGCTTGTTTCGGCGTGTGTTATATCCCTCATCGGTCTGTCCCAGCTTGTCGGCCACGATTTCTTTGAAACGGACTTTGGAAAAACACTGATTCTGCCGGCAAAATACGCTGAAAGCGAATTGACATTCAATTTCGGTACCATGGTTTATGGAACGCTGTCCAATCCCAACTACATGGGAAGCTATGTGGCATTGGTATTGCCCATAGCCTTAACCGCAATCTTCATGACGCGCAGGGTGGCGTTGCGGGTTGGGGCGGCTGTTTTGTCCGTCCTGCTGTTGGTCAACCTGGTGGGGAGCGATTCCGATGCAGGTCTGGTCGGGTTGGGTGCCGGTGTCATCATTGCCGCCGTATATTTACTCAGGAAATATCTTTTCAGGTACAAGCTCATCGTCATCCTGTCGGTTGTGATCGTTCTTGCAGCAGGAGGCTTTCTGGCCAGGGAGGCTGTTTCCAGGTTCAATGCGGAAAGCGCTCAAACCTACTATCTGGAGGATATCACGTTCAACGGAAGCAGCGTACAGATAAAAAGCACAACAGAGATGCTGAACATCAGATATGAGAATCATACCCTTTCATTCCATGATTCAATGAATAATGAACTGAATACGAGCGTGACACGTGGGGATGCTGGCACGGTTATCACGTTTGGTGATAGCACATATAAAAACTATAGGCTGACAGTAACAGGAGATATTCTTGAGATCCGCAACGGTGGCAAAGCATTTTATATAAGATTGCATGAAGACGATTTACGCCTGGTGGGCCTGAACGGTGATGAAACAAACCGGATAGAAAAGCCTGATGCCATTGATGTGAGAGGATATGAAAAGGTCGGTTCCGCACGAATTTATATCTGGTCCAGAGTAATACCCATGTTGAAAAATACTGTTTTTGTGGGTACCGGTCCGGATACCTTTGCGATCGTGTTCCCCCAGAATGACTACATCGGCAAGATCAACGCCTATAATACGCCCCTCATGCTTGTGGACAAACCTCATAACCTGTATCTTCAAATTGCTGTCAATACCGGCATCCTGTCGCTCGTTGCCTTCCTGGCTGTTTTAATAGTTTATTTCATCACAGGAATCAAAGCCTGTTTTTTGAATCAGGCTCCAGAGAGGATTTCTCAATATGGTGCAGGCATCTTTATCAGCATATGCTCTTACCTGGTTGCAGGCCTGTTCAATGACAGTTCCATTGCGGTGGCTCCAATCTTCTGGGTACTGCTGGGTCTTGGATTTGCCTGCAACATCATGGCAGCCCGGGAAATGGAGAAACACAAAATGGCCTCTGCCAGGAGCAATATCTGAATCAGGGATAAAGCACAGCGTGTGACAGCAGGAAAACAGAGATAAATAGCCTGTTTAATTGAATGTCCATAGGTTGGAAATATTGGTTGCTGAACCGGACATGTAATATAATAAAATGGGTGCTGGTTCCATAAACATGCTTAGCGTATTGCATCGGGCTTCATTAACTGCATTTTATAGCCGATAATTTTATAGCAAATATACATGCGTAAAGAATCTTATTGGATGGCAAAGCGGGAAAGGCCTCCCGTGTATAGCGAAACACAGCGATTTCAAGCACGACAGATTAATGTATTATTACGGAGCAAAGGCTAAATTACAATTTGTTTACACTCTTACTGGTATTGTTGACCCGTTATTTTGGCGGTGATATAATTCAAATGAATTCATGATAAGTCGCAAGACTTGTCTGAATCAATAAAAAACAAAGTCGGATTACAGGAACGGAGGCAGGCGTAATCCGGCTTTGTAACAGAAAGCCTGCTTCCAAAAAAACAAAAGGGAGGATTTTCATCATGAGAAACCTTAAGAAGATTCTCGCAGCGATTACCGTCATCGCAATGCTTGCGTCCATGATGGTAGTTCCTGCACTTGCTGAGGGTTTCAAGTATGAGAACGAGGCTAAGGTTCTCAACGACTTGGGACTCATGGCAGGTTATGGCCTGGGCGATTCTGTGAACAGAGCCCAAGGTATTGTCTTCGCTCTTAAGGCAGCTGGTAAGGCGGCTGAGGTAGAAGCCATGTCCGACGAAGAAGCTGCCAAGATTCTCGACGAACTGGTTGTTGACAAGGACCAGGTTCCCGCTTGGGCCGTGAAGTGGGTAGCGTACGCTGTGAAGAACGGCTACACCTCCGGTGTTGACGCTTCCGTTGCTCCGAAGGTTAAGTTTGCTCCCACACAGTCCATGACCGCAGCCGAACTCCTTGTATGGCTCATGAACATCGGTATGGGTTACAAGGTAGGTACAGATGTAGCTGTATCCGAGGCTGTTAATGCCGGTATCATCACTCTGAGCCAGGCTATGGAGTTTGGTCCGAAGGCTGCTCTCGTTCGTGATGATGTAGCAGGTATCATTTATGGTGCTTGCAAGAACGGCGTGAACGCTGACGGTACACGCTTCATCGAGTCCCTTATCAACGCTGGCTTCATCTCCAAGGAAGCTGCTATAGCTGCTGGTCTGGTTGAAGCCGTACCTGAGAAGTTTGAGGTTGTAGGCGCAATCGCTCTCAACCTGGTTCAGGTAGAGGTTGAATTCAATCAGCCTGTAGATGAGGATTCCGCTAAGGATAAGGATCACTATAAGATCGACAAGGTTGTCATCAAGAACGTAGATCTGCTTGATGACGGTAAGACTGTGGTCCTCACTTTCGATGCAGATGATGCCAGGAAGCAGCAGGATAAGGTTGACTTGACCATCGAAGGCGTAAAATCTGCTAATGGCAAGACCTTGGCTAAGACCACCATCAAGGGCATCGAGTTCATCGATACCGAAATTCCGACAGTTGTTGACGGTTCGGTTATCGGAAGCGATACCATCAAGATCGTGTTCTCCGAGCCGATGGATCCTAAGACTGTTACTAAGTCTAACTTCTCCATCAACAGCGGCAAGCTGTATATCAAGGAAGTAAAACTGCAGAACAACTACACTGAGGCTCTGGTTGTACTCTACAGCAACCTGAAGGAAGGCGAAGTAACCGTTCAGGTTAAGAGCGGTAACGAAGACTTTGCTGGCTTCGGCGTGGTTGGTAAGTTGCTCACTCTCACTGTTGTTGAAGACCATGATGCTCCTGTCGTAGTTGGTTACGAAAAGGCTTCCAAGGGCGGAATTACGCTGATTTGGAGCGAGGACATCAAGGCTAATATTGCAGATTCTAAGATTGGTGAATACTACTATCACACCAACTCTAAGAACCCTGCTAAGAAGGTAGAGATTGATGGCAACAAGACAAAGATCGAGTTCGATACTAAAGATCATCCGATGCCCGAAGTAGCATATGTTTATGTTATGAAGGAAGCCGTCAAGGACTACTGGAACAATAAGAACACTCAGCAGATGATCAAGATCGAGTATGAAGCTGATGAAGAGCCTCCGGTAGTTGAGGAGATCGAGGTTAAGTCTCAGTCTCAGATCGTGATCAAGTTCAACGAAGACCTGGACGAAGAATCCGCTGAAGACAGGGACAACTACACGCTTCTTGATAAGGACGGTAAGGAAATTAAGAGCATCATCAGGAGCCCGATCAATTATAGCGACAAGAAGGTCACCATTGACTTCAAGCAGGATCTCAACGGCGATTACTCAATCGTAATTGAAGGCGTAAAGGATACCTCCGATAACGAAATTGAGAAGGTAACCATCTCCTTCACCGTTGATGATAAGGTAAGACCTAATCCTGATGATTTCAAGGCCAAGGTTTATAAGTCCAAGCAGGCTGACCAGATGCTTAAGATCAGCTTTGGCGAAGCGATGGCAACCGATGGCAAGTATTCCGTCACCGATCTTGAGAAGTACAGCATCATCAAGAACGGCACCAACAAGGTATATTATCTCGCAGATATTGATGATGTAGAAATTGTGGTTGTTGATGACGGCAAGGCAGTAGAGATCAAGATACCTTCAGAGAAAGATCTCGAAGAAGACGGTGTGAAGCCTGCGGATCGTAAATTGGGTGAGAATTATATTCCCGTCGAGGCTGGCGACAAGGTTAAGATAACCCGTGTTGCTGATGCTGCTGGCAACTACATGCTTGCTGCAGAGAAAGAACTGACCATCGAACCCAGTGGATATATTGGAATCGATAAGGTCGAGGCTACTGCACGCGATAAGGTGGTTGTAACTCTGAAGGATAGGCTTGATGACTTCGATATTGATGATCTCTGGATCGTTAAGGGCAAGACAGACATTGACAGCAATGATGATGGTAAGATCGATAATGGCGTAACGAAACTGGAATATGCTGGAGTTAACACCAGCATCAACGACGACGGTAACACCGTGATCACCATTGAACTGGCCGATACCGACACCGACAAGCTCGCTTATGACACTAACAACGAAGCATACCTGTTCGTTGTTGGCACAGAGTCCGAGAACGTCTATGGCGAGACACTGCAGAAGAACCTTAAAAAAGGTATCGCTGTAAAGGATAAGATCGCTCCTGAGCTCTATGATGACGGCAATGATGAGGAAGATAAGGCAGTCGTTAAGGATTATCTCAACTGGACCGCTGACAGCAAATTCGAGATAATCTTCTCCGAATCCATGCAGCTCACCAACACAGCACGTGCTGGTAGCGACTTCGTCATCACAGCTAACGGCGATGTTCTTGTGAACGGTGTTGATTACGAAGTAATTGGACTCAAAAAGACTTATAAGGACAATGATACAGTTCGGTTTGCCCTGATCGGCGACTATGTTGGCTTTGATGGTGACCTCGAGATCGAAAAAGCCGAGAAGACATACTATGTGAAGGACGCTAATGGTAATGATGTCGGTGACTTTGAGATCGAGAGCTTCGAAGTCAAGAACTATGCCCAGGTCAAGGAAGTTTCGGTAACCACAGATGGTGCGATCGTTGTTGTGACCGTTAAGATGAGCGAAAAGCTCTCCGGTAAGGTTGCTGATAAGTATGCATTTACAGTAGAAGTGAATAACTCTGCTGCTGGTATCAGCGTTGCAGGAGTAACTGTTGACGGTAAAGAGATCAAGATCACCATCACCATCAGTGGTGTTACCTTGAACAAGGGAGATAAAGTTCATGTTCTTTATACTCCTAGTGGTACGAATGATCTGAAGGATCAGGAAGGCGTTATAGTTCCGTTCATTGAAGAAGAGATTACTTTATAATCTAGTCCACTAGAAGTAACACAGACCGCCGGGTTAATGCCCGGCGGTTTTTTGGGTTCTACGTCAATTGTTGGGGTGGAACTAGTAAAATGAAGCAGCTTAAGCTTTGTTGGCAGATGATCAATTTTGGTCATCTGCCTTTTTCTTGGCAGCTCTATGCCATAACATGCAATATCCTGTTTCTGAACCTTGTGAAATTTCTTATCCCATAGGCATTTC
>Ga0134092_1001045_pt1 | contig 25322 bp, 19 predicted proteins | sample 3_6taG_FD_94454 | JGI IMG/M metagenome (GOLD analysis project Ga0134092, IMG submission 94454) | Switchgrass degrading microbial communities from high solid loading bioreactors in New Hampshire, USA - 3_6_20_6_A3 metaG | ecosystem: Engineered > Bioreactor > Semi-continuous > Anaerobic >... | reverse complement strand
TTCCCAGTTGGAATACATCGGGGGGATCTCCTTTTTTAAAGCTTTGCACCAAATCATCAAAGGCTCTGTTCCAGGAAACGATTTTCAATTGAATATCAATCTTCAATTTCCCTTCCAAACGCTGGATGGTTTCCATATAGAGTGGATAGGAATCCATTCCCACGGAAACAGGCATGATCCACATCCTAAGTGGCTTTTTGTCCATTCTCATCCCTTCGCTTCTACCGATAATCCCCTATCAATCCGCTTAAACCCTTTGTTTACAATATTCTACATTGATAAGCGTTTTCCTTCACCCCCCTTTGCAATTGCCATATTATTTTTCATTCCCGCGCCCCACTTCCTTGGATCGGATATAAAAGATTGGGATGTGGAAGCAAATCCACATCCCAAAGCTCTATTCCCATAAGGACTCCTGTATGACTCCCTGTTCCAGGGCTTTGGCATAGCAGAGCCAGGTGGCAACCGTATCATACCTGGCATCATGGAAATTGCCTTCATCCTGGCCAAAGTATTCCCGAGCCCTTTTCAGGATATCCTCCCTCGTAATCTTGAAAAACTCAACCAGCTCCTCCAGCCGAGGATACTTGTATGGACCGCCCCTATTTCCCCGTGCCGGGAGCTTACACAAGGGAGCAAAGTTTCGCATGGTGCAAAAGCCCTTCCGATACGAGAAGCTTTCCCCACAGCCCTCAAACTCCGCTTTTAAAAATCCCATATCAAATTGTATATTATGGGCCACAAGCAGATCTGCATTATCAAAATCCCCCTTGACCTCCACAATGCGGTCCTTAAAGGCCATTCCCCCTGACAAATGCTTCAGGGCTTCCACACTGAGGCCGTGAACCTTCTCTGCAGAGGGCTCAATGTATTCAACCGTAAAATAAAGGTTTTTCCCCATCACTTCCCCGTTATGAATGATGAGATATGCCAGTTGACAGATATTACCCGGCGTCAATCCGGTTGTCTCCGTATCAAATACGATAATTTTCATCTTATTGCTCCTTCTGTTTCTTTACTTTCCATTATACTCCCGGAGCCTTCTCTTTTCCAGCCGTCTCATTCAATAGGGGGAGTGTCCTATTTTAAGCAGGGAACTTCACTCCCTTTTCTCGAATCAATAAAAACAGCGAAAGCTTTATTCATACTTTATCACTCTTGTTTTTTAGCGAAATGAATTGGGCTGTTTCACAATGAACCATTTTCTGATTGTGCAACAGCCCTTACACCGAAAAAGTTTATACTATACCCGTATGATTTTCAAGGCGATATCCTCTTTATAGCCAAAATAAGCGGCCCTCATCAGCCCACCCGGGTGGCTGACCCGCTCTTTTGATACCGTTTTTCCTGTTACGGGCTCAATCCATTCTACATCATATTCTCCGACCGGAATATCGATCAAAAGATCCGCTTCCCCATGCCCGCCGATATACATGGCATAGGCTTTGCCGTGCTGGGCCAGCATGTAGCCTGTGCCGTTCAGCGTATGGAGCTTCTTGACGATGGAGTTGTCCGGTATCATATGAATAAAGTCAAGGGATTCTATAAAATCCTTAAGGATTCCAAGCTGTTTCCGAAGGGCCCGGCTTCCTCCCCCCGGCTGGCCTTCTGCCTGATAAGTCCCATCTTCATATCCTACCGCAAAGGAGTAATCAAGGTTATTGTACAGGGCGCCGCCTGCCATGATGAATTCCCATGCCTGGCGCCTGTAGGTGTAATCATCCTGGCCGGCAAAACCCGTTTCATTGAGGCCGATTGCCTTGTTCAGATGATAGTTCTCTAAAGCGGCAATCGGCGGGCTTGCATAGTGAAAATTGAATATGGAAAACGCAGGGTGGGGATTCTCTACTCTCTGATGACCGTTGCAAACGTTGATGGATATCAGGTGTCTGTTTTCAAGCCTCTCTTCGGTGTCCACAATCGTTTCCGCAATGTAGTGCTGCCATTCCATGGTGACCCCGTTCACCCAGGGCTCATTGCATACCTCATAGTAAATGTTGTCAAAGCCATTGAGCTCCTCAACGATTTTCTGGGTTAGGGCATCCTGGTAAAACAAAAGGTCCGGATGTTTGCAGGTATAGACCTCATTGGAGGGCACGCGGCCGACTCCGTTGATGTTGTTCCTGTGGTTCAGCGGGCATATGTCCCATAGCTCCTCCGTATAAAAGGGACAAAAGAGGTTGATTTCAATGACGACTCCCAATTGGGAGGCCTTTGCGCAAAAATCCTTGAGCCGGGTAAAATACACTTCATTCCACTGATCCAGATCGTATTTTGTCCCTCCGTCAAAAGCTCCGGGTACATTGGTCCGGGGCCAGGGGCTGATGTATCTGTCGGCTGCCGGAGCAAGGACATTGTTCTTGATGCCAAAGGAACCGGGCACCTCATGATATACCCCTGAAAACAGGCGGGTATGGTTCAGCCCATGGGCATGGAGCTCTTGTAAATATACATCGTAGTTAAAATCTCCGTTGAGGACCGCTCCGTAATGTTCACCGGAAGTAATGAGGACGGTAGGCTTGTCCCTGAAAATAAAGTAACGGGAATTCTCCGGATGCAAGGCAAAAGGCTTTATCACAGCTTTTCCCTCCCCTATTCTATTCAAACACCTTTGTTACCGTTATTGTAGCTCCCCCGCTTTTCCGTGTCAACTCATTATTCTGCCGGTCTCCGGCAAAGCCTTGCATTCAAATCCCTTAACTTTCGCTTTTCTGTTATGAATATACTGACTGATTTTTCTCGAAAAAGTCAAACACACATGTCCATTTATATAAACTTGTGCTATAATAGTGAACAAATACCATGAAAAGGCTTTGTTAAATTATTGACGAATCTTTCGCTTTCCTATATACTGTGTATAAATATACATCTGAGCTTGTATATCATTATTTTTATATAGATTGAGGAGGATCAACATGGAGAGAGTATACAACTTTTCAGCGGGTCCGTCAGTTCTGCCGGAGCCGGTACTTAAAAAAGCACAGGAGGAGCTGTTGTGCTACGGTACATCCGGAATGTCCGTTATGGAGATGAGCCATCGTTCTAAAGACTTTGAAGCCATCATCCAATCTTGCGAGCAGCTTTTGAGGGAACTTATGGGTATCCCGGACAATTACAAGGTGTTATTCCTTCAGGGAGGCGCCTGGACCCAGTTCTCGATGGTCCCGATGAACCTGTTCCAAAACAGCAAAAAAGCCGATTATGTATTAACCGGTTCATGGGCCGAAAAAGCCGCCAAGGAAGCGAAGAAATACGGAACCGTGCGGATTGTCGCTTCTTCCAAAGATAAAAATTATTCCTATATCCCTGAGCTGGATAAGAGCCAATTCGATCCGGATGCGGATTATTTCTATATCACCACCAATAATACGATTTACGGCACCCGCTATACAACCCTTCCCGACACCGGAAGTGTTCCTTTGGTCGCTGATATGTCATCAAATATTCTTTCGGAAGTCATCGATGTATCCAAATTTGGTCTCATTTTTGCGGGCGCTCAGAAAAACCTAGGCCCTGCAGGAGTGACCGTTGTCATTATTCGCGAGGATTTGATCGGCCATGCCATGGACTTTACTCCTACCATGCTGGATTACCAGACCCATGCAAAGGAAAATTCCCTGTTCAATACGCCGCCCACCTTCGCCATTTATATCTGCAAGCTTGTGCTGGAGCATCTGAAGGAACTGGGCGGAATACCTGCCATAGAAAAACAAAATATCGAGAAAGCCTCCATCTTATATAATTATCTTGATGAGTCTGCTTTGTTCAAAGGGACTGCCGCAAAAAAAGATCGCTCTCTGATGAATGTTACCTTTGTATGTCCCACCGAAGAGCTCAATGCCAAATTTGTCAAAGAAGCCACTGCCCACGGCCTGGTCAATCTCAAAGGCCATCGTTCCGTCGGCGGAATGCGGGCCAGCATTTACAACGCCATGCCGGTGGAAGGAGTCAAAAAACTTGTGGAATTCATGAAACAATTTGAAATGGAAAACAAATAAAAAGAGGGTGTTTGGGTTGTATCAAATTAAGACATTGAACAATATCTCTCAAAAGGGTTTGGAGCTTTTTGATAAAGCAAAATACCAGGTATCCGATACAGTGGAGAATCCCGATGCCGTCCTGGTGCGAAGCTTTTCCATGCACGGCATGGAGCTGCCTGGGACTTTGAAGGCAATTGCCAGGGCCGGAGCGGGAGTGAATAATATTCCCGTTGATGAGTGCTCGGAAAAAGGAATCGTGGTATTCAATACCCCCGGTGCCAATGCCAATGCCGTAAAGGAGCTCACCATCGCAGCCTTGCTTCTGTCTTCCAGAAAGATCATCGACGGAATCCTGTGGGCTAAAAGCTTGATCGGAAAAGGGAGCGAAATCCCCAAGCTTGTGGAAAAGGGCAAAGCCCAGTTTGTGGGCCCCGAGCTGGAAGGCAAAACCCTGGGCGTGATCGGTTTGGGCGCCATTGGCGTAATGGTGGCCAACGCCGCCAGAGCCCTGGGCATGGAAGTGGAGGGCCTGGATCCCTATATCTCGATAGATTCGGCATGGCACCTTTCCAGGGGCGTCAAGAGAGCCTCCGATTACCATGTTCTTCTCTCGACCTCCGACTATATTACCCTTCATGTGCCGCTGACCGATGAAACCCGCGGCATGATGAATTGGGAGAAGTTCTCCCAGATGAAGAAGGGGGTCCGCCTTTTGAACTTTTCCAGAGGCGAACTGGTCAACAATGCGGACTTGAAGCGGGCCATTGAAGAAGGAATCATTTCCTGCTACGTCACCGATTTCCCTGACGAAGAGCTGCTTCAGATGGACAATGTCATTGCCATTCCCCACCTGGGTGCATCGACTCCGGAATCGGAGGATAACTGTGCCGTTATGGCCGTCAACCAGCTGATAGACTTTTTAGAGAACGGCAATATCGTCAACTCCGTGAATTATCCGACCTGTGAACTTGCCCGCTCTTCCGATTACCGCATCACCGTCGCCCATCGAAATATCCCCAATATGCTGGGGCAGATATCCACGGTGTTGGCCAAAGCGGATATCAATATCCTCAACATGGTCAACAGAAGCAAGAAAAATTATGCTTATACCATCATCGATGCCGAAAGCCGAATTTCAGAAGAGATTGTATCCATATTGGATAAAATTGATGGAATCTTGAAGGTTCGAATCATAAACGGAAAGTAAAGGGCAACAAAAAAAGCTTGGTTTTTCACCCAACCAAGCTTTTTTTGCTGAAAGGGAAATATTTCTATACTCCGTCTATTGTCACGGAAGTATTTACAGGTTATAATATTTATAATATATAAATATTATAAATGCAGTAAAGCATAGGAGGGGACTCATGCACTACGGTATGGGTATGGGTAGAGGTTTCCGCCGCCTGGGCTATCAGGAGGAAAACCTCATAAAACCCAATATAACAAAAGAATTCCTTATAAGAATTCTCAAGTATTTTATACCTTTTTGGAAGCAGATCCTGCTTGTGTTTCTGACAATGGGCGCCTCTGCCGTCCTGGGCCTCGTTCCGCCCTTGCTTACCAAGAACATCATCGATCAGGCCCTTCCCCAGAAGAATATGGGAATGCTCATCCTTTTGACCCTTGCGTCCTTCGGCACTACCCTTGTTTCAGGCCTCATATCGGTGGCTGAGAACTATCTCAATACCTGGATATCCAGGCACATCATCCAGGAAATCCGGAATAAGATGTATGCCCATCTGCAGACCATGTCCCTGAAATTCTTCTCCACCACAAAACCCGGAGAGGTCATATCGGTGATGAACAATGACATCAACGGCATTCAAGGGGTATTCAGCGGAACCTTTATGAGCCTTGTCAACAATTTTCTGGTTCTCATCTTTACTGCAGCAGCCCTGATATCAATGAACTGGAAATTGGCCATTGTCGGCATGTTCGTCATTCCCCTTTTCATCATCCCCACCAGGGAAGTGGGCAAGGTCCGCTGGAAAATCGCCAGCGAGACTCACAAAAAGCTGGACGAGCTCAACCAGGTCTTTCAGGAGACCCTAAACGTCAGCGGCGCCATGCTCATGAAGCTGTTTACAAATGAAAAGAAAGAATACAACCGCTTCCACAGCATCAACCAGGAGGTCACCAGGCTCCAGATCAAGGAATCCCTATCGGGAAGATGGTTCTTTATGGTCCTTAGAACCTTCTCCTCCCTCGGCCCCATCATTATCTATTTCTACGGCGGCTATCTGTACATCAAGGGTGAGCTGTCCGTCGGTGACATTATCGCCTTCATCACACTGCTGGGACGCCTCTACGGCCCTGTAACCTCCCTGTCCAATATCCATGTGGACTTGACCCGGTCCATGGCATTATTCGAAAGAATCTTCCATTACTTCGATTTAAAGCCGGACATCACCGATTCGGAAAATGCAGTGGATACGGAAATTGCCAAAGGCTGCATCCAATTTGAAAATGTCAGCTTTTCCTATAATGATCAGCAGATCACCCTTCACGACCTGAACTTCACCATCCAGCCGGGCCAGCTGGTGGCCCTGGTGGGTCCAAGCGGAGCCGGAAAAACCTCCGTCACCTACCTGATACCCAGGCTCTATGACGTAACAAAAGGCAATATCTATATCGACGGAGTCAACATCAAGGACATCAAGCTGGAATCCCTGCGGTCCCAGATTGGCTTCGTGACCCAGGATACTTTCCTCTTTAACACCACCATCAAAGAAAACCTCCTGTATAGCAAGCCGGATGCCACCGATGAGGAGATCGTTGAGGCCTGTAAGGCTGCCTATATCCATGACTTTATTATGTCCCTCCCGGAAGGCTATGAGACTGTGGTGGGAGAGAGAGGCATCAAGCTCTCGGGCGGGGAAAAGCAGAGGATATCCATCGCCCGGACGATCCTTAAAAATCCAAAGATCATTATTTTAGACGAGGCTACTTCCTCCCTGGATTCCGTTTCGGAGTCCCTGATCCAAAAAGCGATCGAGCCACTTTTAAAGAACCGAACCAGCCTTGTTATTGCCCATCGCCTGTCCACCATCATGTCGGCAGACCTGATTCTCGTCCTCAAGGACGGACAGATCGTGGAGTCAGGTCCTCACCATGAGCTCTTGAAGAAAAACGGCCTGTATAAGGAACTGTATGACAAGCAGTTCGGTGTTAGGTAAAGTTTAAAAAGGAAGGGAGTGTCGCAAAACTACTTTAAGTAGCGAGCCGCACTCCCCCTTTCATCCAAAATAGTAAATATCAGCGAAAGTTTTCTCCATGCTTTCACCCTCACTGGTTTCTTTCTTTTGAAAGCAAGAAAATGCCACCTCAGGGCGACAGCCCATGATTATTCTTGTACATTATCAAGTTTCATCGCCGCCCACATTGTATTCCTGTATATATTCCACAGGTTTTCCGTTAAAATATGCCATTTCTTCAATCAGCTCTTGCACCTGATTGAAGTAACCTATATCAATCTCCATTGCTTTTAAATCCATGCCCTGCTCTTCAGTGAGAAACATAGACTTCCCCCTTTTTCAAATCATTTTCTGAAAGTCCTCTATAAACTTCCATTTAACGTAATCTCGACCTTTTCATCAAGTAAAGGCTATATGTCATTCAATTTTTAAGCCCAGGATTCTACATATTGAAAGAGATGAATTTAATACCAAAAAAATGGAACAATTTTCACATTCCACTCGTCTAGTCATGCGTAGATCATATATCGAGGAGGTATACCATGAAAAAGTACTACGCCCTATTGCTCACAGTGGTGATCCTGTTCACGTCTCTTTTTCCCACGATGGGCTTAGCCCAATATGATAAGGAATTGGAAAAGGCCATCATCAAGGCCAAAACACTGTTTGGTATCACAGAGGAATACGATATCTTTCATTATGACCTGTACAAGTACGGCGATACCACCCGTTACAATATGTCATGGAACGACAGCGAGAATAAATTGGGCCCGATTCAGGTAACCATGGATGCAGACTGCAATGTCCTGAGCTATTACTACTACGGGGTAAGCGATACGCCAAAAGAATGGCAGCTTCCGGCCTACAGCAAAAGCCAAGGCCTGGAAAAGGCCAAAGCCTTCATTGAGAAGCTGTATCCTGAGCTTCTGGATCATCTCCTCTACAAGGAAGACAACAGCCCGCTAAACGTTTATGATACCTGCTACTATTACTATTTCATTCGGCTTGAAAACGGCATTCCCTATTATTCCAACAGCATTTCCGTTCGCGTAAACCATTCCACCGGCGAAGTAGAAAGCTTCAACATGGATTGGGACTTCAATTTGGAATTCCCAAAGCCCGACGATGTTATGAACCTTTCAAAAGCCCAGCTTGTCTACTGGAGCCGTTTAGGTCCAAAGCTGATCTATAAATACAATTATAATGAAAAACCCTACCTGGTATTCACCAATGTATATCCCAACAACTACATTGATGCTATAACAGGAGAAGTCATATCCAACTATCCCTATTTCAGAGGCGCCCTGGATGTGACACAAGAGGAAAAGGCGGTGAACGATACAGGTGCTCCATCTGTGCAGCTCACCCCGGAAGAGCTGAAGGCCCTTGAGGATGCCGCCCGGATTATGAACGAAAAGGAAGCCGAAGAGCTTGTCCGAAGGGCTCTGAAGATCGACGACAGCCTTGAGCTTCGTTCTATCAACCTGTACCGCAGCTGGTCCAATAAGGACGACTACACCTGGAATTTGAGCTTTGATAAAAGGAAAGAAAAGGATGAGATCAGCTATTACTACAGTGTCTATGCGTCCATCGATGCAAAGACAGGTGAATTCTTAAGCTTCTACAAATACTATCCCCTGGAGAAGGACGCCAAAGCCCAGTACAACCGGGAACAGGCCCTTGCAATTGCCGAAGACTTCATTCAGTCCATGAGGCCTGAAATGGCAAAGGAAGTGGAATATACCGATTGGCGGATATATGACGTAATTCCCCTGAAGGATTCCGAACTGCCCCTCCAGCAGGGCTTTACCTTCACACGGAAAGCCGGCGGCGCTTACTTCCCGGGGAATGGCTTCAACATCACCGTGGATGCCGTTACCGGAGAAGTGATTAGCTACAATTTCAACTGGTATAAAGACGAATTGCCGTCAACCGACGGAGTCTTATCCGACGACGAAGTCTTCGATGCCCTGTATGAGAAAATTGGCCTTGAGCTTCTGTATATTCCCTACTACAGCCCCAAGACAAGTTCCGATGCAGACTCGAGAATCCTGCCTCCCATCCCTGTGGAGGAACAGGAGCTGAAAGTGAAGCTTGTTTATGGCCTGAACCCCAACCTTCCTGTGATTCTCGATGCCTTTACCGGAGAGGTTTTGGACTGGTCAGGCAAGCCCTATATGGAAGAAAGGATACAGGAGTACAACGACATAGAAGACTCCCCCGCCCGGGCGGAAATCGAAGTTCTGGCAGCATACGGCATCTCCCTGCCCGGAGAAGAATTCAAGCCGAAACAGGAAATTGCTCAAAAGGACTTCCTCTATCTCCTTCAAAAGGCCATCCGACCCTATTACAGGCCGGCGGAGAGCAAGAGCATGTACGATGACCTATATGACTCCCTCATCCGACAGGGAATTGTGAAGGAAGAAGAAAAGAATCCCGACGCCACCGTCAATCGCCTGGATGCAGCCAAATTCATCTTAAGGGCCATGAATTACAGCAAGGTGGCTGAAATTCCCGGCATCTATGGGCTGAGCTTCAAGGATGCCGACAAGATCGCTCCTTCTCTTCAAGGTTATGCCGCCCTTGCATACGGCCTCAAGATTATTCCGGATGATAACGGCTACTTCCGTCCCCTTGATGCCCTCACCCGGGAGGAGTCGGCAGTCATCATCTACAATTTCCTTAAAGTGAGATAAACGCAAAAGCTGTAGGGCAAAGCCCTACAGCTTTTTTGCCTTTTGATTTCTTCAATACTTGTAAACAATAATGGCTTATTATATCATTATTGATGCAAAAGAAAGAATCGGGGGGATAGGTCATGAAAATTATGATTATCACCAGCAGTCCCAATAAAGACGGGCTCACCGCTGCCTGTGGAAGGGCTGCAAAAACAGGGGCAGCTTCAGCGGGAGCTGAAATCATTGAAGTATGCTTGAATGATTTGAACATAGGAAACTGCCGGGCCTGCGGCAACGGTTGGGGAACCTGCCGTGACAGCCACCGGTGTCAGGTAGAGGATGATTTTCAAGCCCTTCATGCTTCCATGGCTGATGTGGATGGATTTGTCCTCATTACACCTGTCTATTGGGGGGAAATGAGTGAATCTGCCAAGGCATTTTTCGATCGCTTCCGCCGAAATGAAGCTCTAAAAAAGGATAAAAACTTCATGGAAGGCAAGCCCGTGATCGCCGTTGCAGCCGCCGGAGGCAGCGGTAACGGTACCATCTCCTGCCTGGCATCCATGGAGCGCCTTCTCATGCATGTCAGGGCTGAAAGATTTGACCTCATCAGCATCACCAGGAAAAGCAGGGAATATAAATTATCCACCATTCAAGCTGCAGCCGCCGAAATGGTTCAAAGGTATCAAAAGAACTAAAAATTGCAAATTTTCCACCTGCAGGGAAAGGATAAAAAAATTGCCCGGACAATATCCAGGCAATTTTTTATATTCATTTCTTTTCCCTCATGGGACCCAAGAAACGTAGATATTTGCAACTATTTATTTCCTGGCTGCCAGGTAACCCCATACATATGCCGTGTAGCCCATGGGATTGTTGACGGTAAATTCAGACTGAACCGCCGGGAAGATGGTATCAAAATAGGCTTCGGTATAGGGCCATTCCATCATATCCGGGGTGCAGAGCTTGCTAATATAGCCCTTGATAAACCAGTCATCCTGATTGACCTTCAGATCACAGTTTCCAAAGACGGTAATTCCAATAGGGGGCTTTTGGTTGGTCCTCCTGCTGTCGATATGCAAGGGATTCTTTGGATAATTGTATCCTACCCCGGTGGTCATGCTCATGTTCATCGGATTGGCTCCGGTGGAAAACTGACAGGCCTGTACAAGGGTTTTCAGATACTCCTCTTCTCCCGTGAGATAATGGGCGCGAACCAGGGACAGGACATCCGGCGCTCCGTAAAAGCCCCAGGATAAGGATCGATATTGATCCGGTGCGGTAAGATTAAAGGCATTGCCCATAGCATATCGCCTCATGGCTTTTGCTTCCTTGATGATGGCATTGATGATCATCTTCTTGAGCATGGGATGGGCCAGCTCATCATCCAGTGTAGCATACACAAAGGCTGCATTCCTTTGATTGTGACTGCCCCAGACTGCCAGAGACGCGTTCGGATCTACCAAACGGGTATCTTGCATAAATATGTCATTCCATTTTTTATCCCCTGTCAAGCGATAGAGTTCAATTGCAGCAAGGTTCCTCTCATCCCTTACCTCCTGCTTTGCGTAGTCCGTATTGGTGGGATCCTCCTTCCAGGCAGGATACCGCTCCTCCGCCCATTCCATTGCCCTGAGGGCGCTTTCCTTGTATACCTCCGAAAGGTCCGGCTTTCTGTCCTTCAAATAATAAGCCGCACGGGCTGCCACCCCCGAATAAATATAGCTGGACCATATGCCCGGTGCATAGGCCAAAACGGTCAGGGATTCCATCCAGCTGGCCTCTCCGTTTCGAGGATGCTCTTCGGATTCAATGCCGCCCCGAACGCCTCCCTCTTCCGTCTGCAGGCGCCGGTAAAAGTCCAGGTTCCACAGGGCTTCATCCAACAGATCCGGCAGATCATTGTCCGATTCAGGAATATTCAAATCCACCTTTTCAAAGTATTCCGGGAACATCAGGAGTAATTCCAGCTGCAGGCGGGTAGCGTCCAAATGCTGGATCCTCCGGTCCCAGTCCCCGGCATCAAAATAGCCGCCCCAGGCGTTTTCGACGATCTCATCGGTCTTGCCTGCCACCAGGTTGCCAAAGTTATCGGTATCCGTCCCCTTGGCGTTCAGCCCGTTACCGGAATCCATGAGGGGAGTCGTGGACTGATACACTACCAACCCGTCGTCGGGATGGAAGGGTCTCGGCCTCTTATAGCTTGTATAGGGAGGCCCTAATTCAATGCCGCTTCTTTGATGATAAAATCCCTTCATGGAGATCTTGAAGGCCGTCTCCCATACCTTTTCGCCGATCTCAAAGGGATAGCTGCAGCCGACCCCTTCTACATAGATCTGGTATTTGCCCGGCTTATTAAAGTCGCCAAACTCCATCTGATAGACATTGGTGAGGTTGTAGTTGCGATTTTCCACCATCAATTCCGCTTCATCGGCTCCCTTGGCTAGGGCAATCTTCCCCTCATAAACCTTTTCACGGGTTTCATAGTCCAATATGTAAAAGGGCGTGTTCTCATCATAGGCATAGGCTCCCCCTGTTCCCAGCCAGATGGACAAAAAGGCCTTCTTGCCGGGATCATCGGGGCGATAGCCCACCTGATTGGTATGCACCGCTTCGCTGCGGATGTTTTCAGGATCATGACGGTATTCTACCTTTTGATAATTGACATTGATGTCACCAAAGTCCAGTGTATAGGTTTTGCCGATCTCCAGGGGATGGGGCAGCTTGAGAAAAACGGTATGGCGAATGGCAAAACCGCTGTATATAAGGTCCACTGTATTGTTGGGTATGCTCTTGCGATAAACGGCTTCGGGACTTATGGGCTCAGAATAATTGGAATCCTCCCCGGAGGATATCTTGTACATGCCCTTTAGATCCACTCTCACTTTATCCAGAGGATCTCCAACCAGCTTACCATGGGTGTAAATGATATTGCTGTCAGGTCCCCCTGCAAGGAAGCCGATCTCTTTTCCGTCACGAACAACACGGAAGCCCATGACCGGTCCGTCGGATGTATATCTCGTCTCCCTGAGCCTATCCCCTTCCTGTTTTTCATAGGGCTGATACTCTCCGTTTATCACTTCGCCTTCCTGAATGGTAATGGCCAGTATATCGGGAGCAACCGGAGCCACCCGCTCTACCTTCGGTAAATTTTCTCCCTTTTCCCTGGGCACATGATTGAGATTGCTCCAGCCCACTTCCTCATACTGATACGCTTCTTCGAGCAGCCGGTATCGCTCTTCATTATCCTTTGAATCTGACGGTTTCATCGGTGATTCCCCCTCTTCTTTCTTTTGAGTGCTACCGCACCCTAATACTGATTGTACAATCATGATCAAACACAAAACCATAATCAGTAATTTCTTTTTTCCTGCTTTCATCCTGCCTATCACCATCTTTCCTTTTGTGATGCGTCCGGTATTTGAACGTATTCATTATATCACATATACAGCAATATATTAAGATATTTGGAAAAATCCCCTTCCATACCCAGCCGCCGGCCTTGAAATTCTCCGAAGGAAAGGGCGGATACCGGAAGGCCCTATCAAAGCGCCGAACCTTTGATGAAAAGCGGCGCTTCTTAAAGCACGGTCTTCTTGACGACGGAAATACCAAGAAAAGGCAAAAAAACAGGACAGGCCGTTAAAAATGACAGCCTGTCCTGTAGGCTCATTTTATTCTATTTTTATTCCGCTTCCAATGCTGCCATGGTGTCATCCAGTATGGCCTGGGCCTGCTGGGCAATCTCTTCTATAGCAACCTTGGCAGTCTTCTCTCCTCTGTTGATGGCTCCCATGTAACCCCATGAAAGCTCAACCAGGCTGGGGAAACAATCAAAGAGATTATTCTTAAACATGTTCTCCCTGTGCATCATATCGATCGTGTCCAGGGACTCCATGTCTCTGAAGGAATCGATGAAGGCATTTTTCCAGTCATCCGGACTATCTCCGGGGAAGGGTTCCGTCAGTTCATCGAATATAATGGCCGTTTCCCTGGGATGTTTTACGTTAATGGGCATCACCTTGAAGTTAATGGCGTTCAAAGGCGATACATAATTTTCAGCTTTTGGTCCCATGGGGAAGACAACAAAGCCATAGTCGTCCTCCATATTGGACTGGAAGCCCCACGCCATCCACTGCTGGCCGTGGAACATGGCTGTTCTTCCGCTCTGGAAGGAGCTCATTTCATAACCCCATTCAGCGCCTGCCGGCGGAACCTCAAAAACTTTATGGACATGGATGAGGTCCTGATAGAACTGCAACGCTTCGATCGCATTGGGATCCGTCAAGCCAAAGACAGGCTTGCCGTCTACAACCTTGATGGTCTCTGCGTTATTGGAGAAGACAAATGCAGCGTCTATCCACATGCCACCCAGGCCATATCGATCGATTATACCGTCTCCGTCGATATCCTTTGTGAGTTTTTGGGCGATTTCAAGCATCTTGTCCCAGGTCCATTGCCTGCTGTTCTGGAGCTCATACAAATTGGGCATGCCTTCTCTTTCAAAGATGGTTTTATTCCAGAATATACCGGACCTGGGGTCTGTCTTTCCTGTAGCCATTCCATAGACTTTTCCTTTGTAGGTAGTGAAATCGATAAAAGCTTTGTTCCATTTTGGATCTTCAAAGTCAAACACGCCTAAATCGCTGAGGGGATACAAAAATCCCTTTGCCACATAGCCCGGGAAGAACTGCCTGTCTTCAATGACGCCCACGTCTACAATGGGATCCCCTGCCAGAATGGAGGAAGTGAAGTTTTCATGATACTGCTCCACCGGCAATTCCAGAAATTCCATTTTGAAATTGTACTTCTCCTCCAGCTCGGCAATCCTGGCCAATGTATTATCGGCAGCTTCCGATGTACCCGGCTCAGGCCTTAAATTAAACCAAGCACCTTGGACAATGGTTGCTCCTCCCAAGTCGAAAACCTCTTCTTTTTCTTCAGCTTCTTCCGGCTTTTCTTCCTTGGAATCGGTTTGCTCCTCAGTGGTCGGAGTCTTGGTTTCTTCTTCCTGCTGTTTGCCCGGATCCGTTGAAGAACCGCATGCTGCTAACCCCACCAGCATACAAAGCACCAACAGGATTGAAAACATTTTGACCCATAGTTTAGTCATATTTGATTTCCCCCTTAATTTTAATTTTATTATCTAAACCGATGCTTATAAACATCGGTTTTTCCCCTGTGAACATAAAGCTTCAAAGATTCCTTACTTCTCATATACCACAAAGATCGGCGTTTCCGAAACATCTACCTTGACCGTTTGATTTTCCAGGGACAGCTTCTCCGTATTGCCGTTTATCTTTTTGTCCTCCATCGTAACCAGCTTTGCCTCTGTTACGCCATCCGGCAATCGCAGGCTGTAGCCCGGAACCGTCAGATCCTCTTCGGTAGGACACCACAGGGCGTAGGCCCCCCTTTTCCCATCGACATCGACAAAATGATAGATCCATACATTTTCATTGCCGGATTCAATCTCTTTATCGAAAACCATATTCGTCAGGGTATTCCTGAGGGTATACACGAAATACCAGGACATCTTGGGAACCCAGCCGGTTTCCTTGCTGCTGACCAGACCTGATGTAGAGTACTGGGTACTGTCATTGGGATCAACATCCCGCAGCATATACATCGCCGCCCGTTCGATGCCCGTAGAGGCCAGAATCAAAAAGGATCGAACGAGCCACTGGGCCTGACGGAGCTCGGTTCCTGCCGTTTGAGGAGAATCCGGATGGGTATCATACCCAAACTCCGTAATCCACAGCTCTTTATCGGGCAGGACTTCATCCCGGTATCGGACCAGCTCCATCACCTTTTCCTTAAAGCCGTCCTTTTCGGGGCTAATCCCCCTCTTGCCGTCGGTACAATAGTGATGAAAATTCAGAACATCGGCAGGAAAGCTGCCGCCCCGGTGGGTATCGGCCCAATACTTCATTGCTTTGATGTATTCGAGGTTTAAACCCGCCAGGCCTCCCATGACCAACTTGGCATTGGGGTCTGCATTCTTGATTCCCACCGTATCCCCCAGTGTGCCCAGATGCCCGTCGTAATCAGCGCTGGCCATGGCTGCGTATTCCCAGGGATCGAAATTGGCATTGGGTCCGTCCCACCAGTTGTTCTGCTCGTTCCAGTCTTCATAATATTGAATGAGCCCTAAGCCCGACAGCCGGGGTTCGGACGGAGCCAGTTTTAATTTTTCATCAGCCACAACCGTGCTTCCGTAACGGGCTGCATACTGGAACATATGATCTGCATGGGCCATATAGGATTCGGGCTTTTGCGTGTTGGCCCCCTTGTTAATTGGTTTGTAGTTGATCTTGAGCTTTGGAAGGTCCAGCCAGTCGACCCCTCCCTGAATACACGGGAATACCATAATCCCTACGCTATTGAGCCTCTGGTAATATCTATCAAAGTTCCATCCGGGATTGGTGCGGTAAAATTTATTCTGGTTGTTCGGGTATCCGGGATAATTGGGATCGCCGTTGCCTTCACACCATGCCCAATTGTGATATTCCCTTACGAAACCCGCAACCTGGATTCTCTCGATCGGATCATCGATAAAAGCATTGATCCCTATGAACTGATCCATGGTTACAACCGGCAAATCAGACACCCCGTCTCCCCCTTCCTGCTCCGGCTCTGCAGCCTCATCAGCGTTTTCATCCCCTTGATCCCTTTGATCCCCCTGCAGGCCTTCTTCTAAGAAGTTTTCAGGTTGACATGCCGTACAAAAAAGGGCAATAATCAGTATCAAGATGAACAAGTTCCATTTTGGCAAGTCCAATCACTCTCCTCAAGGGTTCCCTTGTGTATCAACTTAATTTCGGATAAGTTTATGCTATATTGGCCTACAGTGTAAGACAATCCTAATAGAATTATACAACATCCGCCCTTTTCATGGCTATGCTTTTCTTCGGAAATATTCTTCTTTTATTCATGTGTCCCTATTCCTGCTCCTCATTCATGGCAAATTTCCTGTAGTCGCTTGGTGAAAAGCCAAACTTCTTCTTAAAGACCCTTGAAAAATGGGTTAACGTATTAAACCCCGATGCATAGCAAACTTCCGTGATCGATACATCGGAGCTGCGCAAAAGGGAGGAGGCAAACTTCAGCCTTGTTTCCTGCAGGAATTCCTGGAAGGTGGAACCCGTTTCCTGGCAAAACCGTTCACTAAAATAATTGGGCGAGAGATAACATTGCTTTGCCGCTGATTCCAGGGTGATATTTTCACGGAAATGGTTCTGGATATAGATGATGGACCGGCGAATGGACTTTTTGGATTTCTCGAGATCCTCATCCTGCCTCGCAGGATAAGCTCCCCCGACCTCCCGTATAAACCGTATGAGGATATGCTCCAGTACCCCCTTAATCACCCGCCTGCTTCCAATCTTCTTTTCCTTGTGCTCGGATATGAGGCAAAACAAATCGGAAACCATCCTGTCATACTCCCGGCCCTCAAAAACAGCGATGGGCCGGGGACCCAGATTATAGATCATCTCCCGTACTTCCCTGGAAATCAGCTCATCCGAAACCCGGGCGTTGATAAGGTGCAGGGTCGGATCCCGAAAGGGTTCCACTTTGTGAAAATCCGCGGGGGTAAGCAGGAAAAAGCAGCCCTTCTTCGTAGGATAGGATACTCCGTTGATGATATTGAGCCATTCCCCTTCCAGTATAAACTCAATTTCATAAAACTCATGCCAGTGCAGGTAAAAGGGCTCAACCAGGACCGTTTCGAATATCAAAAAATCGGACTCCGGGCCGATAAACTGCCGGCTCATCAGGCGCTGCGGAATTTCATGCTTTTTTCTGTTCATATACCCACCTCTTTTTATGCTTGGAAAGTAATGCGATAGCTTCCCTCTAAAAGTTTCTTTTTTCTCTTCTTTATTGGCAGAAGGAATCATCATAATAGCCAGTTATAATACCTGAACTAAAGCAGTACAGGTTTGTTTATCCTTTAAACAGGCTTTGCAGCATTTCATCCGTGAGATCAAAAAAACCCTCTATCACCACATCGGAGCGGGACAGATCCTGCTTCCCTGAATTGGGATTCTTAAAGCCAATGCACCGCATGCCCGCCGCTTTGGCTGCCTTCACCCCGTTTTCCGAGTCTTCAATGACGATGCATTCCTCCGGAAGAACATCCATGATTGCAGCGGCCCTCAGGAAGATGTCCGGCTCCGGTTTCCCCCTCTCCACATCGTCACCGCAGACAAGCAGCTCAAAATAATCCCTTACGCCAAGCAGCATCAAAACCGGCTCCACCAGCTTTCTGGAGGACGAGGAGGCCACCGCTGTCCGGATCCCTTTATCCTTCAGCCTTTTCAAAAACGGCATTAAGCCCGGCATGGGCTGCACTTCCCCAAGGGTCGACAGCTTGTTAAAAAAACGCCGATGGCCTTCTTCCACCAATTCAAGAGGAGTATAAGGCAAACGATACTTCTCAATCAGCATCTCCCACATAAAGCTGGTGGTAGTACCTACAAAGCTTTGGTGCTCCTCATCGGTGATCATAAGGCCCAGTTCCCGGAACATCTCATCCTCGATCCGCTGATGGATGGGCTCGCTGTCAATGATCACCCCATCCATATCAAATATCACCAGCCTCAGCACAAAAAATCCTCCTTATGTCAGTAGTACCTATATTGTAGTATAATGAATCCTCCTTGTTCAAGCTGCAAAAAACTCCCTTTCATGCAATCAGAGCCTGCCTTGCCATCCTTGACAAAAATGGTCTATAATAAAACAAAAAGGCGGGATGCCCTTGAAAATCTTGGTCGATGCAGATGCCTGCCCTGTAAAGGAGCTCATTGTCTCCATAGCAAGGGAATACGGCATTGAAGTGCTTTTCTTTCTCGATACCAGCCATATACTTGATGACGGCTACTCCCGGGTTATCACCGTAGGCCAGGACAAGGATGCCGCCGACATCTCTTTGATCAACCGGACGGAAGAAGGGGATATCGTCGTCACGCAGGATTATGGCCTGGCTGCCATGGCCTTATCCAAAAAAGCCATGGCCATCCATCCAGGCGGCCTTGTCTACTCCGGGGATCAGATGGACCGGCTGCTGTTTGAGCGCTTTCTCTTTCAAAAAATAAGGCGATCAGGAGGCAGAGGCCCCCATGGCAGGCGGAGGACAAGGGAAGATGATGAACGCTTTGCAAGGGCCTTTAAGGAGCTTTGCCTGAAAGCCCTTGCAATGGAGCAAGAATAATGAGAACTTCCGGGCTGCCCCGGGCTTGCAGAAAGTATAAACCGAAAAGGGGCTTTAGCACAATTTGAAATCTTTCGTGCTAAAGCCCCTTTCATATGCCCAAAATAACATGAAGAGGAAACCTCCTTTTTGTTCCTTTCGATAAAAAAGGGAGTGTAGCTCCTAAAACAGTTTGCAACACTCCCTTATTCTTCAAAGGATTTCGCGAAGGATTCCTTCCCAGTCCTCCCTGCCGGCATCGGAGCGAATCATGAGCGTTTGCCCCTTGCCCGCCTTTTCCCGGAGTATCACCGGATCCTTCCTGTTTTCATCCGGATAGATGAAGTTGTTCTCATGCCAGTTCAAAAGCTCCCGGTAGATCTTCGGTACAGAGGTGAGATATACGTTGTCCTCATTCTTTTGAAAGAGATTATCCGTAACGACGAGCCTGCCTCCCTTTTTCACGAAGTCAATAAGCTCCTTCTCCAGCTCCGGCTTGTAGAGGATCTGCCAGGGAAGCAGCAGGCAATCCACCTGCCGGATCTGGTCCGGCTCCAAAACGAAGCGGATCCTGCAGCCGGCCCGGTAAAGGCTGTAATAAACGGTATCCAGCATGTATCTCGGATACAGGGAACGCTCCACGATGGTCCCTCCCCAGGAGGCTATGGTAAAAGTCCAGGAGCTGTCAAAATCATAATACAGGCCGACGGGCGGGGCCTTTTCTTCCTCCTCCTGCTTCTTTTTATCTTTTTGCTCCTCTGCCCATTTTTTGACGATCCAATAGTTCCCGGTGGGCTCTCCCGTCAAGGTCAGCAAGGCTTTTGTGCCCTGCTCCTGCCCGGCCGGGAAGGGATTGAGCTTAAAGAAGGAGACAAACTCGCAGTTGTGGCTTTTTAGTAACTCCAGGCCTTCGGCCATATTCTTCCTCTCTGCCGGGAATTCCAGCATCCAGAACTTGTCTCCCTTGATGCTCCTCATAAAATCAGCATAAAAGGCCACTTCATGGGGACGGTCGCTGTATACATCAATGGCCCCTATGTCCAGGTCCCGGAACAATTCCAGCAGGTTTACATTGTCCCCGTAGTAAAAGGTATCGGTATTGGTGGTGATGATTTGATTCCGGGCATATTTTCTCAGGATGGATGCCTGCATCCTGGCGAACCGGACGATGGAATCCGATGAAAAGCGCAGAAACTCCAGCTCCAGGCTCGGATTGTATTTTAGAAGAAGCTCCGCATCAATCCGGAGAGGTACCGGGATCTGATCCCACCTTTGGTAATCCTGGGACCAGAAATAATTCCCCCATCTGTCGTTCAGCTCTTCGATGGTATGATACTTGTTCTCCAAATACTCGTGAAATGCTTTTTTGCAAAAGTCACAGTAACATTCCTTTTCTTCCCCGCCGAACTCATTGTCCAGCTGCCAGGCCACTACATTGGGATTACCCCCGTATCTTTGACCCAAACGCTCCACAATGTCCCTTGAATGCTCAATATATGCGGGGGCATTGTAGCATCGATGCTGGCGCTTGCCAAACTGCAGCCGATCCCCGAACTTGTTCACCGGCAGCACCTCCGGGTATTCCTCCACCAGCCAAATGGGCGGACAGGCGGTGGGGGTACACAGAACGACTTCAATTCCGTATCGCCCCGCAAGCTCAATGCTTTGGTCGAGCCAATCCCAGTTGTAAACCCCTTTGGCAGGCTGAAGCCTTGACCAGGCAAACTCGCCGATGCGTATGCGCTCGATTCCGGCCTCCTTGATAAGCCTCATATGCTTCTCCCACAGGTCCGGCTTATGATGTTCAGGGTAATATGCAATTCCCAGCTTCATTAGGCTTCACTCCTCCTTAGCCCCGATTTATCTCTCATGTTTTTCCAATATCTCCCTATTCACCTTTGTGACCTCAGCGGTAAATTCCTCCCAGGGCTTGTCCTCCAGATCAAGAAGGCCATAGTTCCCCAGCAAGCCGCCTTTGCTGTCATAATCATACAGGGCAAACCAGTGCATGCCTATGATAAAGGGCATCTCGTAGGCCTGCTCGAGGAAATTTCGATAGCATTCGCCCCTTCTTTTTTGATTCCGCACGATTACATTTTGGGCACCGTTGGTGTTGTAGAGAAAGCCGTCCCTGCTGCCGGAGCAGAAACTAAATTCCGTGATCATGATGGGTTTCCCGGTCAGTTCATGAACATGCTCGAGCCACCTTCTCGGTAGGTCAAAGCTGTAGAAGTTCAGGGAAATGACATCCACGTATTTCTTCATAACCTCCAGGACCACATCGGGAGTGCTGGTTCCCACCATTCGGCAGCCCAGGTTCATATGGTTCGGTGCATACTGCTTTAAAAGGCTGGAAGTGGTTTTAAAATAGGTTTCAGCAATGATCCTCAGAAACTCCAGCTTGTCCGCTTCAAAGGCCTCCCCTTCCGCCCTGTAGTTGCCAATATAAAGCAGGTCATCAAAATCAGAGTATTCGCAGTTCCATGCCCGATTCAGGGCTTCTATATCCCCGTATCGCTTCCTGATAAAATCAACCCAGGCCCTTTTGCCGGCCGCATGCTCCGGCAAATAGATATAATCATTCACCAGGCTTGTGTCGTTGTTCTTTTCCCCGGGATCATTCTGGCCCCATCTGCCGCCGCTACCCCACCAATGGAGCTCGTTGTCCGTAAAATATCCAATGACGCTCTCGTCTTCCAAAAGGAGCTGCCCCTTGCCGTGGAAGTGATCAATGAGGGCCCGGTGAACGGATTCCTCAAAGGACTTGTCAAATACATCGGGAAAGCCGGCACCCCAACCTAAGTTTGCTTTGGCTGCGTGCTGGGACATCCGTATTTCAATGGTTTTGGGAAAATTATTGCCCCAGTAGTATTTTTCATGCCATGCTCCCAGGGTATTAAAGCCCATTTCCTTCAGCTGCTCCAATTTCGCATCAGCCCAGGCCTCAAACCAGCGGTGGCCCCCGCCGTATTTTTTTACCAGGTCTATGCGGCCGTAGCGCATCGGATAGGTCACACAGTCTACGCCCAGGGAGTAAAAGGGCCGACCCGCCGGATCGACCAATGTCCAGCGGCCGTCCTCTCGTACAGTATACGTATAAAATGTTTTTTTCATCGTTACTTCTCTCCTTTTTGCGAATCCATCGCGTAAATCCTATTTTCCCACTATATAGAAGCTATATCCATGCCATCATTATATAATGACCAAACAATCCATTGTTATACTTTTCTTCGGAAATACTCTTCATTTATTCATCTTGAAGTTTGATGCAGTGCTACAGCAGGTTTGAGCAGCAAGACTGCTCTCCAAAGATCATCTATTTTTGAAATGGCGGTGCCAGCTTCTCAACTCTTTCTCCAGGGCCGCCAACAGTTTGAGGGGTGTTGTTGTTGACCAGCTTTAAGTATTTTGTTATTTCACTCAGTTCCTTCCAAAAATCCGGCGGCAGGGCGTCTTGCGCAGCAGGCTCCGCGTAGAAAACAAGATTTGCATCCGCTCGATCTACTATATATCCACCATAGTGCTGCAGTGCATAAGCAACATTATAAGCCTGCAGGGACAAGGGTTTGCCATTGACCTTGATATCATCCAGATTCACATCCAGTGGAATGGCCAGGAGGGAACCCATAAAAAGATTGCCTTCTGTGCCATAGGAGGTTTTGTAATCCCCGTCGCAGGAGCTGGCAGGCCATACCCAGTGCTTGCCATCCGGAGCATTCATGTTCATTGCCGGACCGTTCGTTGCCAGAGCCAGAGCATGTGGGATTCCGTTTATGAGCTCCCCTTTGCGAATGAGTCCTGCAATGGCGGAACCGCCATAGGCACGAGTGCCATGCCACCCTTTATAAACACCGTCATCCTTCAGCTGGTTCACAACCAGAGCATTGGCGATATAATTTCCTTCCTCCTGTTGTTTGCAAACCCAGGTTTCCACTACATAGGTGTGGGTCTCATCGATGATATGCATATGCCCATCGGACTCTCCATCCGGCATAGCCTCCTGTGGTATTCTTATAGTCACCTTATTCCCCGGATTATCTTTCTGGGTAATAATCCGCTTTGGATCGTTTTCGGTGGCTATAAAGATGGGATGACTCCATTTGGCACAGTTGATGCCGGCTCCTTTGCTCGGATCAAAGCCCGGAGAGTCTATCTCGACCAATTCCGCCTCATCCCCTAGGGGCATATTCCATGGACTCTCTATCGAAAAAGGCCAATATGCGGCATCCCTTGTAGGGCCTTCCTCCTCAGCTGCAGGGCCCTTTTCTGTCACATTCTCATTTTCCACAACAGCTTCTTCCCCTTCCTTATCTCCATCTTCAACATTTGACCGGTTATTCTCTTGTCCTGTTCCCGGGCTTTCCAAACCGATAGGCTCAACACTGCTGCAGCCTGCCAATAAAGCAAGCAAAGTCCAGACCCCGCAGATGATAATCAAAACCTTTCCAGGCATTTTGCTCCTCCTTATCTTCATTTCAGTACAATACTATAGAAAATAAATTCATATACAGTATTACTTATTCGCTGTACTTCAATGTTTCTCCTGCAAGGAAAACCTTGCAAGCATTATCTGTCATTTTCAATAGCTCTAATACGCTCCAGTAATATGAAAACAACGGAACCTTCACATGGGCCCGGCTTTTCCAGAGGAAGCGCAAAAAAATACGAGCCCCGGATGATGAAAACCATTCGGGGTTCGTAGCATTAAAACAATGGAAGAAATTGCGTAGCAATTGGGATACACCGTTAAGCGATGCGTGAGATTATGACCTATAATAGATGGGCGACATCTTTAGCCTCGTCATATCAAGATTATAGCAGATAGAGAGAAAGCAGGCTTTATTATTTCAACTATGCCCTTATAAAATATCAGCAGGCCAAAATTCTCAGAGGATTACATTCTTATCAATGCCCTTAAGCCACGAGATTACATTGTCAAAAGCGATCTCAGCCCGTCTCTCCAGGGCTTCCTTCGTTGCAAAGGCCACATGGGGGGTGGCGAGCACATTGGGCGCCTTCAAAAGCGGATGATTTTTATCGATCGGAGGCTCCGTTTCAAAGACATCAATGCCGGCTCCGGCAATTCGGCCCTCAGTTAGTGCCTCTGCAAGGGCCTGGCTGTCCACAACAGGCCCCCGGGCTGTATTGATCAAAATGCTGCCGGGCTTCATCAGGGAAATTCGCCTCTTGTCAATCATTCCCCTTGTACTGTCGTTAAGGGGCACATGGAGGGTCACAATATCGCTTTGGGCCATCAGGGTGTCAAGATCCGTAAATTCCACGCCCAAGGCTTTGGCCTCTTCCTTCTGGGTCCGGGTATAGGCAAGAAGCCTGCAGCCAAAAGCCCGGCCAATCTCCGCAACCCTCATGCCGATGGCCCCCAGGCCTACAATCCCCAGGGTCTTGCCGGCCAGATCATGCCCAATGAGGCCGTCCCTGGTTCTCCCGTTCCTTACCGCTTCGTCGCATTTCCCGATGTTTCGAAGGAGGGAGAGCATCATGCCAAAAGCAAGCTCGGCAACAGAGGAGGTGGAGTATCCGGCCGCGTTTCTCACCGCAATTCCCCTCTCCCTGCAGGCGCTGATCCCAATATGATCCACTCCGGTAAAGGCCACCGATATCAGCTTGAGCTTCTTGCACTGCCTAATCACTGCTTCCCGAAAGGGAAGATTGGACAAAATGACCACATCGGCATCCGCCGCCCTTTGAACGAGCTCCTCTTCCTTTTCCGTCCTATCCGGATACATGACGAATTCATGGCCCAATTTTATAAGTTCACCGGCCAGCGTCCGAATCTTTTCTTCTCCCACTCCCAGGGGTTCCAGCATAACGATACGCATATCCTACACCTCTTGTGATATAAGTATTGGGAATATTGAAATTTTTACCCTGGTAAAATCAGGTTCCCTTCGCTTTATTATATCCGTTTAAAAATCCTTCTGTCAACCGATGCACAAAATTGGCACCAAAAGACCGGGCTGCCATTTGGCAGCCCGGTCCCTTGCCACTCTTTATTCGGTGGCCAATCCGAAGAATCTTCCTCCGCTGAAGAGAACCACTAGGATCAGGAAGAAGAACAACAATTCACTTTCATCTGTGAACAGCCTGCAGTTACAGAAGATGATCACCAGAAGTAGAAAGAAAAAAAGCAAACTATCATCTTTACCGAAGCGTGACATCTATTTCCCTCCTTCTTTGTATATGCCCTGGCCTGCATTTGCTCATTTTCCTTTGAATTGAGCATAAACCTTTCTAGTAACAGTATATGAAGGGCCCC
>Ga0134092_1001044_pt1 | contig 25330 bp, 20 predicted proteins | sample 3_6taG_FD_94454 | JGI IMG/M metagenome (GOLD analysis project Ga0134092, IMG submission 94454) | Switchgrass degrading microbial communities from high solid loading bioreactors in New Hampshire, USA - 3_6_20_6_A3 metaG | ecosystem: Engineered > Bioreactor > Semi-continuous > Anaerobic >... | reverse complement strand
CTGGTAATAACCAGCGAAGAGAGAAGGTATCCTGTAAATCTCGATATTACCGAAGAAAAGATGGTCATAACTGCAAATACGGAAGCAGGCAATGTGCGCGAAGAACTCAGGATCGATATGGAAGGCAAAAGGCTAGAAATATCATTCTATCACAAGTTTTTTATAGAAGCGCTGAGAGTAATAGAAAACGAAATGATCGATATTTATTTCACGACGAGCCTGGGTCCCTGTACCATAAAGCCTTTGCAGGGAAATGATTTTGCTTATCTGATTTTGCCTATTAGAAGGTAAGTTAAGGTGGAATAATAGGAAAGGACAAACCTGTTAAAAAGGAAGAAGGAGTATACTTGAAGGAAGTAAGGATTTCAACTGAATATATCGAGCTGGAACAGCTGCTGAAGTTTACCGGGATAGTGCAAAGAGGTTCGGATGCGAAAAAAATAATCTCTTCCGGTGCGGTCCTGGTCAACGGAAGGACTGAACTTCGGAGGGGAAAAAAACTGAGACCAGGCGATGTCGTGGAATATGACGGGAATATATACAATATCACAGGATAACATCCGGAAAGCAAGGAGTTATTGTTGAAGGTAAAGAGCATCTGTCTGAAAAACTACAGGAATTACGACTATGCGGAAGTAAGTTTTGCCGACACATTCAACATTATTTACGGAAATAATGCCCAGGGAAAGACCAATATTATCGAAGCGATATTTTTATGCGCTTCAGGCAGATCCCACCGGACGCCAAAAGACAACGAGCTGCTGAAATACGGCAGGGATTTTTTCGATATAAGGCTCGAATACTCAAGAACAGACAGGGATGAACAGATCCACATAGTATACAGCTGTGAAGAAAGGAAAAGGATAAGCATCAATGATATACCGCTTAAAAAAATAGGCGGGCTGATGGGCCACCTGAATGCGGTAATATTCTCTCCGGAAGATCTTCTTGTAATTAAGCAGGGTCCTGCTGAAAGAAGACGTTTTATAGATATAACGCTGAGCCAGCTGAGGCCTTCTTATTTCTTCGACCTGCAGCAATACGCAAAGATCCTTCTCCAGCGCAACAACCTTCTCAAATCCATTTCGATGAACAATGACCTGGCCGACACGCTGGAGGTCTGGGATCAACACCTGGTCAGGACCGGGGCGCGGATAATGAAAGCGCGGAAAGAATTCATAAAAAGGCTTGATGAAGTTGCTGCGACAAGACATGAAAAACTGACAAACTGCGAAGAAAAGCTGAAACTGGTATATGATCCCTCGTTCAACATAAGGGAAACTGATGGTGAAAAAGATATAGAAGATGCCTTCAGGCAAATCATCAGGAAGAACAGGGACAGGGAATTGCAGAAGGGCACGACTTTGTCCGGGCCGCAGAGAGATGATATAGATATCATACTTAACGGCGAAAGCACAAGGATCTATGCTTCACAGGGACAACAGAGGACTTCTGTGCTTTCGATGAAGCTGGCTGAAATAGACATTATGAAAGAGGAAACGGGAGAATATCCTGTGCTCCTCCTTGATGACGTTTTGTCCGAGCTTGATGACAGGCGAAAGGAATATCTACTTGACAGCATAGAAGGAATACAGACACTGATTACCAGTACAGAAAAAAGATTTTTCAGCCGTAACAGCGAAAAAGCAGCATTTTTCCATGTAGTAAACGGCAACATAAAAAGAGAGTAAGGATAAGGGCAATCATTTGCGAAGAAAATTTAATTAAGATAAAATGTAATGTATCGGAAGTGAAAATAGCGAGGCGGTAACAGATGTTATCTGCTTCAACATGTGGCGGGTATCAGTCTGACTTGAAAATGGCGGGCTTGTATTTCGCCTCGTTGAAATGCAAAGAAGAAATGAAAGTTTTCTAAAATCGAAAATCTGTGCATGAATGAGCGATACGACAGGAGGTTGCCATGTTTTTACACATTGGCGGTGATGTGGTAATACCTGTAAAGAATGTGATAGCGATATTGGATATAGAGACTTCGACAATATCCAGGGACACCAGGGAATTCCTTAAAACTGCCGAGGAAGAAGGTTTCGTCACTGCGATAACGGATGATCTTCCAAGGTCGTTCATAATAACCGAGGAAGACAAGAAAAGCAGGATATACCTTTCCCCTATTTCTTCTGTAACACTGCAGAAGAGGTCGGGATTCATGAACGGCTTTGCGAATGAGGAGAATAGACCTTTATAAATAGCAGTACTGTAGGAATTGCGGGAGGAAGAGATGAGCGGGATAAACATTGAAAACCACAACAATTACGATGAAAGCCAGATACAGGTACTCGAAGGTCTTGAAGCTGTAAGGAAGAGACCTGGTATGTATATTGGTTCGACTTCACTCAGGGGTCTCCACCACCTGGTGTATGAAATAGTCGCAAACAGTATAGATGAAGCCCTCGCAGGAAGATGCAACAGGATCGAGGTCATCGTGGAGAAGGACAATTCGGTTATAGTTTCTGACAACGGAGGCGGGATACCTGTCGGAATACATCCCAAAATGGGCATCCCAACTGTCGAAGTGGTACATACGGTGCTGCATGCAGGAGGAAAATTCGGCACCGGAGCCTACACGGTTTCAGGCGGGCTTCACGGAGTAGGTGCTTCTGTTGTAAATGCGCTTTCAGAATTCCTGGAAGTGCAGGTGGCCAGGGACGGGAAGCTTTACAGGCAAAGGTATGAAAGAGGTGTGACCGTAACTCCTCTCGAAGTGTTGGGAGAAGTGGACTACACCGGGACCAGGACTCATTTCAAACCGGATCCTGAAATTTTCGAGGAAACCGTGTTCGATTTTGAAGCGATGATCGCAAGATACAGGGAAATGGCCTTCCTGAACAAAGGTATCCGAATAATTCTGATAGACAACAGGGGAGAAGAACCTGTAAAGAAAGAGTTCCATTATGAAGGCGGGATAGTCTCCTTCGTGGAGTATATCAACAAGGACAAGGATGTACTGCATGATGTGCCTATTTATATCGAGGGTGAGAAGGACGGGTCCTACTGTGAAATAGCAATGCAGTACAACGACAGGTATGTAGAGAATATATTCAGTTACGCAAACAATATTGCAACTACAGAGGGCGGGACGCACCTTACAGGATTCAAGACAGCGATCACAAAGGTCCTGAACGATTATGCGAGGAAATTCAATTACCTGAAAGAAAATGACAAGAACCTGATGGGGGAAGACGTAAGGGAAGGACTAACTGCGATAGTGAGCGTCAAGCTTCTGAATCCCCAGTTTGAAGGGCAGACCAAGACAAAGCTTGGAAACAGCGAAATAAGGACCCTCGTGGAAAACGTGGTGACCGAGAAGCTGGCAAGTTACCTGGAAGAGAATCCTTCTGTGGCTCGAATAATAGTAGAGAAGAGTATCATGGCTTCGAGGGCAAGAGAAGCCGCAAGAAAAGCCAGGGAACTTACCAGGAGGAAAAGTGCCCTCGAAACGACGACACTGCCGGGAAAACTGGCTGACTGCACCGAAAAGGATCCCTCGCTTTGCGAGATATATATAGTGGAGGGTGATTCTGCCGGCGGTTCAGCAAAGCAAGGACGCGACAGGAGATTCCAGGCTATACTGCCATTGTGGGGCAAGATGCTGAACGTTGAGAAGTCAAGGCTGGACAAAGTCATAGGAAATGATAAGCTCATGCCGGTGATCACTGCATTGGGAGCCGGAATAGGTGAAGATTTCGACCTGTCGAAACTGAGATACGACAAGGTAATAATAATGGCGGATGCAGATGTTGACGGTTCTCATATCAGGACACTGCTGCTAACTTTCTTCTACAGGTACATGAGGCCCCTGGTGGAGCACGGCCACGTGTATATCGCGATGCCTCCGCTTTACAGGATTTATAAAGGCAAAGAAGAATATTACGCATACAACGAGGCAGAGCTTGAAAGGATCCAGAAGGAGAAGAACTGGAAGAAAGAAGAATGTAACATACAGAGATACAAGGGACTTGGAGAAATGAGCTCGGAACAGCTGTGGAACACGACGATGAATCCTGAGACAAGGAAGATGAAGAGAGTGGAACTTGAAGACGCGGTAGCTGCGGATAAGATATTTACGATTCTGATGGGAGACAAGGTCGAACCGAGGAAAGATTTCATACAGGCCAATGCGAAATATGTAACGAACCTGGATATATGAATCAGCGTTGAACGGTTATATCTTCAGTATAGGACGCATATGATAAAGCAATGTTTCACGTGAAACATTGCTTTGTTATTTTGAGAAACGATTTCGTGGCACCTCAATTTTTTGTCAAAATATCACTATGAGTGATATTTTTATTGTGATATAATTACTTAGACCAACTATTTATATCGGGAGTGAATGTTTTGGCCAAGGTAATTGCTATTGCGAACCAAAAGGGAGGAGTCGGCAAAACCACTACGGCTGTTAATCTCAGCGCCTGTCTTGCCTATAAGGGCAAGAAAGTAATGATAATCGACGTGGACCCCCAGGGCAATACTACCAGCGGCCTCGGAATCGACAAGCAGAATATCAGGAAATCCATATATGAAGTAATAATAAATGATGAACACATTGAAGATGCGTTGATGCCAACGATGGTCGAAAACCTTTTCATATGCCCTTCGAACATCCAGTTGGTTGGTGCGGAAGTCGAACTGGTGTCAGTCATATCCCGGGAAACCAGGCTGAAAGTCGCTTTACAGGATGTCAGGGACAAGTATGACTTCATTCTGATCGACTGCCCTCCGTCATTGGGACTGCTGACATTGAACGCGCTGACAGCAGCAGACACGATACTGGTGCCTATCCAGTGCGAATATTATGCGCTTGAAGGCCTGAGTCAGCTTATGAATACAGTTAAGCTCGTACAGAGGCATCTTAATCCTTCTCTTGAAGTTGAAGGCGTAGTATTGACCATGTTCGATGCCAGGACCAATCTCTCGATACAGGTAGTTGAAGACGTGAAAAAGTATTTCAGAAATAAAGTCTACAGGACCATTATCCCAAGAAATGTACGCCTTAGTGAGGCCCCGAGCTTCGGACTGCCAATCATACTGTACGACCCCAGATCCAAAGGAGCCGAATGCTACCTGGATCTCGCACAGGAAGTGATCGAATATTCAGAGGAGGTTAAGGATAGATGAAGAAAGGCCTTGGAAAAGGACTCGGTGCGCTGTTAGGGACTGAGGAAGTCGGGAATAACGGCGTTATGGAAGTCAAGGTGACCGACATTGAACCGAATACCAATCAGCCGCGGAAAACCTTTGATGATGAAAAGTTGGCTGCGCTTGCTGAGTCGATAAAACAGCACGGGGTCGTCCAGCCGTTGATAGTTCAGCAGGATGGGGATACGTACAGGATAGTGGCTGGAGAAAGAAGGTGGAGAGCAGCAAGGCTAGCTGGTCTTGATACGGTACCGGTGATCGTAAGGGATCTGACAGACAGGCAGGTAATGGAAGTAGCCCTGATTGAAAACCTGCAGAGGGAGGATCTGAATCCCATTGAAGAAGCCGAAGCATATGAAAAACTTATAACGGAGCACGGGATGACGCAGGAAGAAGTGGCTTTGATCGTAGGGAAAAGCAGGCCTGCAATAACCAATTCGATCAGGTTGCTTTCTCTGAACGACGAAATCAAGTCCAGGATCATTTCCGGGGAAATTTCCAGCGGACATGCCAGGGCGTTGCTGTCACTGGACGATGAAAAGCTCCGGCTGAAAGCGATGCAGGAGATAATCGAAAAAGGCCTGAGCGTCAGGGAAACTGAAAGGTTGATTAAACAGCTGTCAACTCCCAGGAAGCAGAAGTCCGTAAAAATTCCCGATGCAGAGTACCAGGCCATCGAAGAGCGGTTCAGAGAGGTGTTCGGTACGAAGGTCAGGATAATGAACAGCAAAAAGAGCGGGAAAATACTCATCGAATATTATTCACCGGAAGAGCTGGACAGGATAATAAGCCTGGTTGAAAATATTTATAAAAACAGTAAAAATTAGCCACGTCACAGAATCGGTTTTAAGGCCTTTTTAGAAGAATGGCAATATGATTTCTCGTAAACGAATGATAAACCGTTAAAACGGAAAACAGACGCCAATATGAATGAATGTGAAAAATAGGAAAATGTTTCACGTGAAACATTAAAAAGTGATAAGAGGGGTTGCAGAAGGGGAAGGATATATGAGCATTTTTGATTTGCCTTATGAGCTGATAGCATTTATTGGATTAAACTTTTTGATTACGCTTATACTGCTTTTGATGAATGCGTCAAACAGGTCGAAAATAAAAAGGCTCAAATCGAAATATGATAAATTCATGAACGGCCTGAGCGGCGCGAGCATGGAAGAAGTGCTTGAGAACTGCATTGACAGACTCAATGAAGTCGCAGAAAAGAACAGGGAACTTGAATATCAGATCAACTCCATAAAACGGAACATGCAATACTGCGTACAGAAAGTCGGAGTGGTTAGGTACAATGCATTCGATGACGTTGGCAGCGATTTGTGCTTCTCTATTGCTCTTTTAGACAATAACGATGACGGTGTAGTAATAAGCGGCCTGTATGCGAGGGACAGCTCGACGACATACGCCAAGCCGATCATTAGAGGTAAGTCAAAATACGTGCTGTCCGCTGAAGAGATCAAGGCTATTGATTTGGCAAGAAAGTCGCTGATCACAGATATTGATATGGACATGGATGAGGAATGATAGTTCCGCCTGAGTCCATAATGTGACAAAAGCACGGTGTTGACAAAGTTCCGGGCATATAGTAGAATATACTACGTCGCTTTGTTTAACACGGAGAGATGGTCGAGCTGGTTTAAGGCACCGGTCTTGAAAACCGGCGTAGCCGTGAGGCTACCGTGAGTTCGAATCTCACTCTCTCCGCCACACAGAAAGCAAGGGGGCGAAGAATGAGAGGTTGCTTATACCTCTCATGATTTGCCTCATAAATGTGAATATAGAAGAATGCAACAGTTTAACACATGGAGAAGTACCCAAGTAGGTTGAAGGGGACGGTTTGCTAAACCGTTAGTAGGGGTAACCCTAGCCCGGGTTCGAATCCCGGCTTCTCCGCCACAAAAGCCGCTTTCATGAATCATTCTGAAGGCGGTTTTTTCATATGCATGTACATTTATAAACTGCAAATAAAGTGTAACAATACAGTCAATCATGTATAAGATCAGAGGTCGGCTGTATGGGGGCAGGAAACCCACGGGACTGAAAATAAGAAAAAGTTTTGGCTGGTATGACAGGTCTCAGTATACTGAGAACAGCCGGGAAATAATCCTTGTGTGTGGCAGGTAAGCATGCTGTAAAATTGAAACTTATGTGATATAATCATTTCACCGCCGGAAAACCGGCGACCCGGCTTTAAACGGACTTCTGAAATACCTTGTGGCGTTGGACATAAGCCTGTTGTGCCGTACAGGATTTTTTCAGGCAGGTGAAAAACTGTTGGAAAGAAAATCGCCGGACAGACGCACGATGAATCTCATCGGGATGATAATCTTCATACTCACATTCATTACAGACAGGTTCATCTATAAATTGCCGTCGTCTCTCTATGTAATAATAATGCTGATCGTTATGGTCTTTATGTTCGGAGGCATATGGAACAGGAAACAGGAAAAAAGCAACGGAAAGTGAAGCTGCTCCTGTCCTGCAGACCTGCAACATGCAGGTTGATGAACCATGCATAATATGTTAGAATTACAGCGTTCCGGGTTTTGGACCAGCCCGGCAGCCTGCGCATTTTGAAGGGATATACATATGATTTTTTCATCATACACATTTATTTTTGCTTTTTTGCCTATAGTTTTCACGGCATATTTCCTGCTGCAGAGATTTGCAGGTGACAGGCCGGCAAAAATATGGCTCGTTGCTGCATCCCTCTTTTTCTATGCCTGGGGGAACATCCTGTTCCTGCCCCTGCTGGCCGGAACGGTGGTTTTCAATTATTTCATAGTCAGTCTGCTCAGGAAAAACCGGGGCAGACCGGTATTGCCGAAAATGCTGCTTGCATTGTCGGTACTGGAGAACCTTGGCCTGCTTTTCTATTTCAAATACCAGAATTTTTTCCTGAGTAATGTGAACTATGTATTCGGGACGGGCTATATCCTGCGGGATATCGTGCTGCCTATCGGCATATCTTTCTATACGTTCCAGATACTAGCCCACGTCATTGACACTTACAGGGGCGAGAGCGAAGACAGCACGTTCCTTGAGTTTGCGGTATTCGTGACATTCTTCCCGCAGCTGATCGTAGGGCCGATAGTCCGCCATGATTACATGATCGGGCAGATCCGGTCCGAGAGTGCAAGGCGGATCGATACATCAAACATTATTAAAGGTATCATGTATTTCTCGATTGGCTGTGCCAAGAAGATACTTATAGCCGACCCGCTGATCAGCCACGCTCAGCATTTTTACAATGTCATGGGAAACGGGAACTTCTTTGAGGCCTGGGGAGCGGTCTTTGCATATACGTTTGCATACTACTTCGATTTTTCAGGCTATATAGATATGGCACTGGGCCTGGGGATGTTCTTCAACATAAAGCTCCCCGATAACTTCGACTCTCCGTACAAGGCGCGGAATTTCGCGGACTTCTGGAGGAGATGGAATATAACGGTTTCAAATTTCTTTTATGATTATATATTCAGAAGGATCTTCAGGTTCGGTGACGGAGTTCTGAAACTGGTGCTTGCCACTATGGCCACGTTTATCGTGTCAGGCCTGTGGCACGGGGCAAGCTGGCATTTTGTGTTCTGGGGCGTAGCGAACGGTATCCTGGTCAGCATTGCCAACATCATGACGCTCAGGAGGAAGAAGCTGCCATTCCCGCTGGCATGGGCACTCACATTTTTCTTTGTCCTTGTCACGAGGGTGCTGTTCGACGCAAATGGCATGACGCAGGCATTCAGTGTTTACAGGACTATGTTCGACATCAGGCCTGCGCTGGCCGGCTTCAGCGATTTCATGAGGCTTGGCCTGGATTACATCAGGGAAAACCTGCATGAGACGATCCTGGTCGTTGCAGGTGCGTGCATCTGCTTCTTTGCGCCGAATACACGGGAGATGTTTTCGGAGTTCAGGCCAAGATGGTATCATGCAGTTTTTGCAGGAGCGTTGTTTACCGTGTCGCTGTTTTTCATGGGCAGGGTGTCCAGCTTCCTGTACTTCCAGTTCTAAAGGGCGGAAGGCTGAGGGTACGGGACGTCCGGTTCCATGCTGAAAGACGGACCGGATGACTGCGAACGGATAAGACGGCACGATCGGATCAGATACAGGAGAAGCAAGGATGAAGGCGATGAGCTTCAGGAAATGGATCACGATTTTCATATTGACCGTTATCTCGGTCGGTGCACTTGTAGCCGGATTCAATGCACTGGTGGACCCTTTCGGCATTTTTGGCGATGCGGTTTTCGACTGGTATGCCTATAACATGACACAAAACCCGAGAGTCGCAAAAATAGCGTATCTGGACAGGAATCACGAAAAATACGATTCGTATATAATCGGCTGTTCAAAAACAAGTTCGTACTCCACCGAAGCGCTCAACAAATACTATGGAGGCGCAAGGTTCTACAACATGCTGATGTACGGCGGCGACATGTACGATATCGAGATGACTGCCAGGTATGTGCTTGAAAACTATTCGCCCAAAAACATCATAGTAAATATGGGGCTTGAGGAAACGGTGAGGTACGATACAGAGGCGGACAGCATGAAAGCCAATCTCCATGCGAAAGTGGACGGCTCATCGCTGCTGCTGTTCTACTGCAAGTATCTTTTTGCAAATCCCTCCTACGCAGTCAGCAAGATAGCGGCGAAGCTCAGGGACGGATACCTGGTCAATGAGAATGACGTATTCATACCGGAAACGGGAGTTTACGACAAGTCCGTCAGGGATGTGGAAAGGATCAGCAGCCTTGAACAGTATCTTGCAACTTACCCGAGCTTCAGGACTGTCCTGAAGAAGGAATCTCTCAATGCCATGGAAGACTGTCTGGGCTCGATAAGCCGTATCAGGGCCATGTGCGAAGAAAAAGGCGTCTCGTTCATGCTGATAATTTCCCCGATATATCATACAGAAATGGACATATATGACAAGGCACAGCTCAGGGAATTCCTCATCCGGCTGTCACAGATAACCCCGTTCTGGGATTTTTCCGGATATAATTCTGTCAGCTTTGAGCCAAGATACTTCTACGACCCGTACCATTTCAGGAATGCGGTGGGGGACATGGCGCTGGCCAGGATATTCGGGGATGAAAGCATATATATCCCGGAGGATTTCGGCAGGTATGTCACAGCTGAAAACATAGATGAGCACCTGGCCGTGTATTTCGGAAGAGCCGGTGCGGAAGGCCCCTCCGGCGACGGTGGCAAGTCCGCAGGGCTTATCGATACCGGGCGATACACCTGCAATGTCCCTATACTTATGTACCACCACATCGATAACGAAGTGACCAGCAGCTCGGTGATAACACCCGAAAGGTTCGAGGAACACCTGGCTGCCCTGAAGGAGGCTGGATTCAGCGCCATTACGCTGCACCAGCTGACTGCTTATGTGGAAAAAGGTGAAGAACTCCCGGAAAACCCGGTAGTAATAACCTTCGATGACGGTTACAGGAGCAATTACGATCTGGCGTACCCGCTGCTGAGGAAATACGGCATGGCGGCAACCATAAATGTGATAGGAGTGACAGTTGGCGCAGAGACATATAAGGATACCGGAGTGCCGATAATACCCCACTTTAGCTTCGACGAGGCGCGTGAAATGGTGAAGAGCGGCCTGATAGACATACAGAGCCACAGCTATGATATGCACAACGTCGAACAGCTGGATGCGGATTACCGGCAGGGGGTCTGTATGAAACCGGGAGAAAGCGAAGAAGAATATATTGCTGCGTTCCGAAGCGATTTTGAAAGGTCGAGGAAGGAAATCGAAGAAAAAACAGGCGCAAGAGTGATTGCCTACGCTTACCCCAATGGCTGGTACACGACTTTGAGCGAAGTCCTTCTGAGCAAAATGGGCGTAAAGATCACACTGACGGTGGAAGAAGGCATGAATACCGTTATCAGGGGTCTGCCGCAGAGCCTGAGGGCAATGAAGAGGTACCGGGTCAATAATGACATTTCGGGCAGTGAGCTTGTTGAAAAGATCAGGTCGGATTACCGGGAGTGATTGCTGAAGCAGTAGTTTGAGTGAAACTTCAGCCGGTGCATTTTAACTGAAGTATTAGTTGAAGAACCATTTACAGTTTTGCTGAAGTAACGCATGAAGTGAAAAATACCGCATGAACTATGATAAAATAAATGTAACGGACTGCAGGCAGATACCCTGCGGAGAATTCATATTCGGACGGGGATGTGCTATATGGATACCAGAGAAAAAATAATGGAGTTTTTCAAAAGCCGCGGAAAAGGGGACAGTCTCGCATACGATACTGACCTGTTCAAAGGCGGGTATGTAAACTCGCTGTTTGCCCTTGAAATGGTCGTATTCCTGGAAGAGACTTTTAAAATAAAGCTCAAAAACAAAGATATAAATGAGAAAAATTTCAGGACCATCGACAGTATTGCGGCCGTGGTGGAAAAATACACGCAGGCATGAGCAGGAAGATGAGACGGAGAATCAGAAGGAGATGCGGGTATGTCCAAAAAGATAAAGTGCCTGGTCTGGGACCTGGATAACACGCTCTGGGACGGAGTCCTCCTTGAGGACAGGGATGTCGTGCTGAAGGACGGCATAACGGACATCCTGGAAGAGCTGGACAGGCGCGGGATACTGCTTTCCATCGCCAGCAGGAATGACAGGGACGATGCGATGAGAAAGCTTAAAGAGTTCGGGATTGATGAATACTTTATTTATCCTCAGATCGGATGGGGCAGCAAGGCCGAATCCATTAAGGAAATTGCGGCATCGCTCAATATCGGCACAGACACGTTCGCATTCATAGACGACCAGCCTTCCGAACGGGAGGAAGTGAAATTCGTGCTGCCGGAGGTCATGACCATAGATGCGGCTGAATATAAAGACCTTCTGCATATGGAAAGGCTCACTCCCAGGTTCATAACCGAGGATTCCAGGATGCGGAGGAAAATGTACCAGGCAGACCTGGAAAGGAAAACTGCAGAGAGCTCTTTCAAGGGTTCAAGCGAAGAATTCCTGGCTACGCTCGGCATGGAGCTCACGGTGGCGCCTGTGGAAAAGGGTGACCTTGAGAGGGTCGAAGAACTCACGATACGAACCAATCAGCTCAATTCAACCGGACTGACATACAGCTACGAGGAGCTTGAAGGTTTCATAACGTCGAAGGACCACATTTTCCTGATCGCAGAGCTTAAAGACAAATTCGGCCCCTACGGCAAAATAGGCCTGGTCCTGCTCAAGGAAAAGAAAGACGAGCTGAGGATAAAGCTCCTGCTGATGTCCTGCCGGGTCATGACCAGGGGCATCGGATCCGCGCTGCTCGTACACGTGATAAAGCTGGCCGCTCAAAAGGGCAAGAGACTTGTCGCCGACTTCATCGACACCGGCAGGAACAGGGTTATGTATATCACTTACAAGCTTATGGGATTCGAGGAAACCGGAACGGATGAAGGCTCCGGCGAAAACGGCATGATAGAACTTGAGTACAGGGGCAGTGGAGAAAAGGAGTATCCTTCATATCTGAAGTTTATAGTGAAAAGTAATTAGGCCGGCCTTTCAGGAAAGCCGGCTTGATTATTTTATGCCCATCCTCTGTATCAAAGTCAGTTTTTCTTCTTAGCTGAGCCTTGACAGCTTGTTCAGCACAGTGAACAGAACGACCGCTATGTTTGATATGCTTGAGAAAAATATCTGGGGTTTGTATCGGTTCCTGTCAAAATTGTTGCTGCCTTTTTGCACCTTTTTGATGATGAAATGGACCTGGAGCATTATCGCCAGTGCGGCTATAATTTTCAGCAGGACAGTCTCCAGAAAAAAAGCACAGTAGAATGTAAAAACGATCACGGCCATGTGGACGGCAACACTCAGGCCATCACCGAATTTGCGGACATCTATGTCGATGAGCTCCTCCAGTTCATCTTCAAATTCCTCGTCCGGTTCAGGTTGTTCAAAACCGTTGAATACGATCAGGTAGTATAAGCTTTTGACAGATTCCAGCGTCACCAGTATTGCCGCTACTGCGAAAAAGATATTGTGATCCGTTGAAAGGGCGATTATCGGAAACGCCAGGACCGCGAGAAATATCAAAGCACTGCCTTTTGACTGCATGTTGTCCCCCTGGTGATATTATGTCTGTGCTGAATCTATTTCAGATTATTATACTATAAAAAAACATATTCTTACAGATGAACGGCAGCATGATCCAGGCATATCAGTCCTCAGGCGTGACTGCATCTGCGCCGGTTTCGTCTGCAGTACCGGAAGTGCCGTTGCCGGACTGGCTGTCGCCGTGTTTTTCCGCGGCATCCGTGATGTCGGCGGCGTTCTCAGGCGAGGTATCTCCGGTGGTCTCGCCAGCACCGGGGTCAGTACCGGCAGATCCGCTGCCGGCGGTATCATTGGCGGGTACTGCGCCGGGATCAGGTTTGTCAGTGGCTGCCGCCGGGGTTTCAGGCGCTTCAGTTTTGTCCTGTGACGAAGATGAAGCTTTGCTGGCCATCTGTGCAGCAAGTCCGGGCGTGAGAGTGCCGTCAGGTTGCTTTATACCGACGCGGTATTCTTCATTACACGGATTGTAGCGGCTCGTGTGTATTTTCGTCTGGGAAACGACCCTGTCTCCGATCTTTATAGTTTTATATGTTTCCACAACGTAACCGTCGGAGCCGTACTGGGTTTTCTTGACCGTACCCACAGGCAGCGTAGGGTCATCCACATATTTTGTCTTGTACGGTGTATGGCTCAGTGTTTTTGTGCTGATTACCACGGTCTTTTCGGGATTCAGATTGGTCCCGAGGAATACGACATTTACCTGGTTTTTTTCCACCCATGAAAGGATTTTGATGGGCCAGCCCGTGTTGTTTACAAATCGCAGGTCGGTCCCGCCGTAATATGCAGTGGCATCCCGTCCAAGAGGCACATATGTGACTATGAAAGAATGGTTCCTTCTTTCGACCACCTCGAGGTCGGCCAGAAGTACGGCATTGTAGAGCGTGCTTGACGCCTGGCAGATGCCGCCGCCAGTTTCTTCTACCACGCGCCCGCTGATAAATACGTTGGCCGGCTTGTAGCCCGTCTTTTCGTTTCTCGGGCCCACCACCCGGTTGAAGGAGAATTCTTCGCCCGGCATGAGTATATAGTTGTGGTACTTGCTGGAGGCAAGCGCTATATTGTGCATCCTGTTCTTCTCAGTCTGTGTCCTTGTCTCGAAGGACGTGCTGTACCTCGCGAGTTCGTCTCTGAAGAGCATGGACTCTGCCTTTTCGGACGTGATCTCCGGCATGACGAATGTGACCGGAAGCTTGCGTTGAATATTTTCATTATTATTGATTTCGCTGATTATCTTCTCCAGTTCCGTCCTGTCTGTCTGCCTGCCGAACCTGTGCGGAACAAGTACAAGATTTCCGTTATCCATCGTGTAATAGGCATCCGCCGGCTCGCAAACTATGCTCTCATATACTTCTGCAGCATCGAACCGCGTAGTTTCAGTTATTATCACGTTGGGCCTGATGACTTCCCCCCGGCCCTCCTTTATCATGTCGATGACGAGTTGCTTCACTTCAGCTTTGTCAACTGCTTCTCCGTGCTGTCCGGAACATATCACAGCACCGTTATCGGTAATCAGGAGGGAGCCTTCCTTAACCTCCCGGTAAGCCATGGCAGCAAATTCATTGACGAAATCGTCGATCCTGCTTTCGTCATATGTTTGAGGGACATAGACCGTGAATCCTTTGAAACTTGCTCTCGCTATATCATACAGCCTGTCAAACACATTTCCGGCGCGTCCGATGGAATAGGCCTTCTCTGCGGCTGTTTCGATGTCATATTTGACACCGAGATCAGGATATGACGCCTTCAGTTCAGCCAGGTCAGTTTTAAGTGTTATCTCCAGGCCGGAGGCCGGAACGGTGTAACTGGACTGAAGAAGTTCAAGGATCTCGCTTTTGCTCATGCCTGAAACATCGAGGTTTCCCACATATACACCCCTGTAGGCATAATCATACTGCAGGATGACGTATGCGGAGACAGCCGCAGACAGCAGCATGACGCCTGTAAAGATGAGCAGGATGATGACCGGCAGCTTTGATTTCTTTTTGTTTGAAGAGGGAACGGCAGCAACTTCAGTTTTCATATATCCACCTTTTTTGAATATTTCGGCCTGGATCATGCCAGCAGATAATTATACTAATATCAGACTCTTTTATTATCGCAATTGTTTCACGAAATCTCAATAAGTTTGTGATTCCCAAACCCGCAAATTTTCAATATAATTGTAGAAATGGATCGATAAAAGATATAGTATTTTTATATAATTTATTTACTTTTTAAGGGGACATAAACCGATGAATGTATTTAATGAAACTGAATTCAGAGATCTATGCAAAAGACTTGGCTCTGAAGGCGCGATCAGGGACGTGACCGTGAGATATCCTACGCCCCGTTATTTCAACAGGGTGCGGCATTTCGTGCGTCACGACAGGAGGGGCGAAGTAGTGTTCTGCGTCATAAGGCCGGACGGAAAGATCATAATGACCAGGAGGGATGATTATCCTGAAAACATTTACAGGATCCCTACCGGAGGGATCGGCTACGGAGAAGATGTGACGGATGCAGTTTTCAGGGAAGTCAGGGAAGAGCTCGGGCTTGATGTCAGGATAAGGGATTTTGCAGGTGTCGTAAGGATAAGGTTTGAATACGAAAATGAAAGCGTAATGTTCTATTCGTACATATTCATCCTGGACGAGATCGGCGGAAGGCTTCTTGTGGATGCCAGCGACGATGAGATCAGCGAGATAAAGGAAGTGGACCTGGAGGAGTTTGAACGGCTGGTCCTGTCACTGGGCAATATCGGCGGAAAGTGGCAGGACTGGGGAAAATTCCGGTACGTTACGTCAAATGCCGTACTGAATTATTTGAAACATAAGAGTATATAACGGTCGAACTGTGCCTATACTTATAGCAAAAGGCAAATTTTGCAAGAAGGTGCAGTTCATGGGTACGGAATTAGTCAAATACAGAACGGGAAACAGTATAAAGCCAAAAAGCAGGAAGAAGCCGATGTTCCGAAAATCCAGGGCGTATGCGGAACTGACACACGATGAGCGGCAGATAATAGACGCTGCGCTCGAGGCAAAGGAACAGTGGCGGGTAGCAGGACTCAACTTCGAAAACGTGTCGGATGAGCTCCTGGTGGACTACTACATATACTGGATGAAAGCCTGCGAATCAAGATACACCTATTATCTCAGGCTTGCCAAGGAGAAGGGCCTCTCGCATTTTCTCTGAGAACGGGTCATATATGAAAGGTTGCAGAAGTATAAATAAAACAGGAGCATGTTTCCCTGTCAAAAAGTACTGAAACGGTTTTCTGCATGAGGTAATAGCTGTGGGTTACGGATCTGTTATGGCATTTGCTGCAGGCTTTATACTTCTGCTTGTTTTTTCAGGGCTGTTTCTGAGACCACTGAAGGTCGTCATGAAACTGGTCCTCAACACCCTGCTCGGCGCACTGGCACTGCTTTTGGCCAACCTGATAGGAGGACTGGCCGGTTTCCATATTGCCTTCAATGTGTATACCGCTTTTATAGTCGGGGTCCTCGGGATACCCGGTTTTGTGCTTCTTGTCATACTCAAGCTGCTGTTCGGCATTGTATAGGAAAATAACTCTGAGGCACTTCACAAATTCCCCTTACAATGTTAAAATAATATCATGACGTCGGGTTTAATATTGTATACAATATACAACATTGAACTTTGCAATTCATGAAATAACCCCGTATCAAAGACACATCAGCATATTGAAATATATGGGGTAAGTAAAGGGGAGATAAGAATGGGTAAAAACATGAAAACGATGGACGGAAATACCGCCGCGGCATACGTTGCATACGCATTTACCGAAGTGGCCGGTATTTATCCGATAACTCCGTCGTCTGTCATGGCAGAACTTGTTGACGAGTGGTCCGCCAATGGCAGAAAAAACATTTTCGGCCAGCCCGTGAGGGTCGTTGAAATGCAGTCCGAGGCAGGAGCGGCAGGGGTTGTGCACGGTTCCCTGACTGCCGGAGCCTTAACAACTACATTTACCGCGTCCCAGGGATTGCTGCTCATGATACCGAACATCTACAAAATCGCCGGCGAGCTTTTGCCCGGGGTATTCCATGTAAGTGCCAGGGCTGTGGCCAGCCATGCACTTTCAATATTCGGAGACCATTCGGACGTCATGGCATGCCGCCAGACCGGAGCAGCGCTGCTGGCTGAAGGCAGTGTCCAGGAAGTAATGGATCTTGCACCTGTGGCACACCTGAGCGCGATTAAGGGAAGAGTTCCTTTCATCAACTTCTTTGACGGCTTCAGGACGTCTCATGAGATCCAGAAGATAGAAGTTATCGACTATGATGACTTCGCAAAGCTTGTTGACTACGAAGCGGTGAAGGCATTCAGGAAGAGATCGCTGAACCCTGAGAGGCCTTCGGTAAGAGGTACCGCGCAGAACCCGGACATATTCTTCCAGGCCCGCGAGTCTTCCAACGTATACTACAATGCGCTTCCTGAGATCGTAGAAGAATACATGAATAAAATAAGCGAGCTCACAGGCAGGAAGTACGGTCTCTTCAACTACTATGGAGCGCCGGATGCCGACAGGATCATCATCGCGATGGGTTCCGTATGCGAAACCATAGAGGAAACCATAGATTATCTCATGGCAAAAGGCGAAAAGGTCGGTGTCGTGAAGGTACACCTCTACAGACCGTTCTCGGCAAAGCACCTGATAAAGGCTATCCCGGAGACAGCAAAGAAGATAGCTGTACTCGACAGGACAAAAGAGCCTGGCGCGCTCGGAGAGCCGCTGTATCAGGATGTATGCGCCGCGCTGTATGAAAACGGAATGTCTCCTGTCATAGTGGCAGGACGTTACGGACTGGGTTCAAAGGATACCACACCTGCCCAGATCGTAGCAGTGTATGACAATCTGAAGTCTGACAATCCGAAGAACCACTTCACCATAGGCATAGTCGACGATGTAACGAACCTGTCGCTCCCTGTGGGAGAAGAGATCGATACGACGCCCGAAGGGACAGTAAGCTGCAAGTTCTGGGGATTCGGATCCGACGGTACGGTAGGAGCCAACAAAAACTCGATCAAGATCATAGGCGACCATACCGACATGTATGCACAGGCATACTTCGCTTACGACTCCAAGAAATCAGGCGGCGTCACCATCTCGCACCTGAGATTCGGAAAGAAGCCCATACATTCAACATACCTTATAAAGCAGGCGGACTTCGTGGCATGCCACAACCCGGCATACATCGGCAAATATGACATGGTGAGCGACCTCAAGGAAAACGGGACATTCCTGCTGAACTGCGGATGGTCCGCGGAAGAACTCAATGAGAAGCTGCCTGCCGATATGAAGAGGATCCTGGCAAGAAGGAACATCAAGATGTATACCATAGATGCCGTATCAATAGCCAAGGAAATCGGGCTCGGCAACAGGATCAACATGATCATGCAGGCTGCATTCTTCAAGCTTGCCAACATAATTCCTCTCGACGATGCAGTCAAATACATGAAAGATGCTATAGTTAAGTCATACGGCAAAAAAGGCGAAAAAGTCGTCAACATGAACTACCTCGCGGTAGACAAAGGTATCGAGGCACTCAAGAAGGTCGAGATCCCGGCAGAATGGGCAGATGCCGTCGACGAAGCTGCGGCCGCAAAAGATGTGCCTGAGTTCATCAGCAATATCCTCGAGCCGATGAACAGGCAGGAAGGGGACAAGCTGCCCGTAAGCGCATTCGTCGGCAGGGAAGACGGCACGTTCCCGTGCGGCACCTCCAGGTATGAAAAGAGAGGCGTTGCAGTGGATGTACCCGAATGGCTGGCGGATAAATGTATCCAGTGCAACCAGTGCTCATACGTATGCCCGCACGCTGCGATAAGGCCTTTCCTCCTCGATGAGGAAGAGGTCAGGAACGCCCCCGAAGGTTTCGAAACGAAGAAAGCCATCGGAAAGGGATTCGAAGGACTCGAATTCAGGATGCAGGTATCGGCGCTCGACTGCCAGGGCTGCGGAAGCTGCGCGAATGTATGCCCTGCAAAGGAAAAGGCACTTATAATGAAGCCTCTCGATACCCAGATGGACCAGGTAAAGAACTGGGACTACGCGATGACGGTGAAACCGAAGAACCCGATGGGACCGAACACCGTGAAGGGCAGCCAGTTCGAAGAGCCGCTGCTTGAGTTCTCCGGAGCATGCGCTGGCTGCGGCGAGACTCCGTACGCAAAACTCGTTACCCAGCTGTTCGGAGACAGGATGATGATAGCTAACGCTACGGGTTGTTCTTCGATCTGGGGAGGCAGTGCGCCGTCGATGCCGTACTGCGCTAACAAGAACGGCTGCGGACCGTCATGGGCCAACTCCCTGTTTGAAGACAACGCTGAGTTTGGATATGGAATGTACCTTGCTGTGAAGCAGATCAGGAACAAGATCGCAGACAACTGCAGGAAGCTTGTTGAGATGGAAGTGCCTGCCGAACTCAAGGAAGCTGCCAATGGCTGGCTTGAGAATATGAATGATGGCGACGGATCAAAGGCAGCATCCGCGAAGCTGAAGGAAGCCCTGAACGCGTTCAGGAGCAATGTCGGCGACGAAGCAAAGGCATTGGTGGACGAGATACTTGAGAACAGTGAGTACCTTGTAAAGAAATCCGTCTGGATTTTCGGCGGAGACGGTTGGGCATATGACATCGGCTTCGGCGGGCTCGACCATGTGCTGGCTTCCAATGAGGACATCAACATTCTCGTTTTCGATACCGAAGTATACTCCAACACCGGCGGACAGGCATCCAAGGCAACTCCTTCCGGAGCAGTGGCACAGTTTGCTGCATCCGGCAAGAAGACCAAGAAGAAGGACCTCGGCCTGATGGCAATGTCCTATGGATATGTATATGTCGCACAGGTGGCTATGGGCGCGAACCAGTCGCAGCTCATAAAGGCGCTGATCGAAGCGGAGAAATACAACGGGCCTTCGCTGATAATCGCCTATGCACCGTGCATAAACCACGGCCTCAGGCTCGGTATGGGACAGTCGCAGCTTGAAGAGAAGAACGCTGTAGAAGCCGGTTACTGGCACCTCTACAGGTACAACCCGATGCTGAAGGAAGAGGGCAAGAATCCGTTCATACTGGATTCCAAGGAGCCGACAGCATCATACAGAGACTTCATAATGGGCGAAGTCAGATACTCTGCACTGACGAGGACATTCCCGGATATTGCAGAGCAGTTGTTCGAGCAGGCTGAGAAAGACGCGAAGGAAAGACTTGAGTGGTACAAGAAGCTTGCCAGCGGCTGAACCTGATGCCCTTTACTATCAGGGGACGATGACCGGATGCCTGCAGGGTGCGCAGTTCGAAGTGCCTGGCAGGCGCACAGTCCGGAATCAGACTCAAAAACAACCCAAAGCATGAAACATGATGAAATTGCTGGTTGTGGCCGGCGGGTGACAGAATTGATGCGATCATTCGCCGGTTTTTTTATTGTTGAAAATCGCCATAAGAAGGGTGCGGAAATTCAACCGTTGCAGGCATCTAAGACTGATCATCTGCTTTATGGATTCTGTATAACGCTGCGGGTGCCTTTGTTTTACACTTCTCTATTGGCACACAGATTCCAATGACCAATGTTGGTTGTTTGCTGCAGACAGAAACTCTGATGCTCCAGTCCCTGTTACCCTAAAACTCTTTGTCTGCATGATCGCTGCCTTCTATATGAGTCTGCGGGAGCATATAATTGATTGAACTGTTTATGCGGATATGATAAAAGTGCAGCCGGGATCGGACGGAGGGAGCGCAATGCAGGGGATTGAAAAGGAATTGGCACAGTGTTTCGGAATCGACGTTAAAAGCATTTACCCGTATAAGGATGCATACGTCGCGGTCACATCTGCAGGGAAAAAACTTGTCAAAAGGGTGATGTTTTCACCGGAAAGACTGAAATTTGTGCACGGAGCCAAGGAGCACCTGGTAAATAACGGTTTCACCGGTGTGGACAGGTACATTGTCACGCAAACGGGAGAGCCCGGCTTCTGGTGCGGTGATTTCCTTTACGTGATGACAGATTTTATCGAAGGTCGCGAAAGCTGTTTCGACGATGACGAAGACCTGGGAAAAGCGGCAGAGGCACTGGCTGCAATGCACAGGGCTTCTGCAGGCTATGTGCCGCCAGAAGGCAGCAGGGCGCGGGATGACCTGGGAAGGCTTCCTGCATATTTTTCCAAGCGCCTGAACGACATCAGGAAGATGAGAAAACAGGCCAGGAAAGGAAAAAGCCGTTTTGACCATCTTTTCCTGCAATATGCCGACTATTTCATAGGCATGGGTGAAAACGCAATGGAGCGTCTGTCTTCATCGTCCTATGATGCCCTGGTCGACAGGACGAGAAACGAAAGAACGTTCTGCCATCATGATTATACCCACCATAACATATTGCTGGACGGCAGAAGGGTGACAATCACGAACTTTGACTACTGCTGTTTTGAACTCAGGGCATATGACATAGCTAACCTTATCAGGAGGAAAATGAGAAGATGCAGTTGGGACATCTCGAAAGCGGAACTGATAGCTGAAGCCTATAATAAAATTTCACCCCTTTGCAGGGAAGAATTTGAAATTGTAGGGATCATGCTGGAATTCCCGCAGAAGTTCTGGAGAGTCGTCAACCGCTACTACAACAGCAGGCGCAGCTGGTCGGAAAAAGTCTTCATGGGAAGACTTGAAGAAGTCATAGAGGAGACGAGGCCTCTTGAGGTATTCCTGAAAGCGTATGACAAAGTTTTTCTATAGTGTGTGCATAATCTTACAGCACTTTGCAAAGATTCGCTCTGCACAGGCAGGCTGACAAAGCCTGGGCGCATATTACCCCGGGTGCCTGTGCAAAGAGATTCTTCAGACGATAAAAGATCATTCAGATAACAAAACGGTCATTCAAAACAGCCCGGTTATGCTTCCGTCTTCATGTATGTCTATTTGTTCTGCGGCAGGGACTTTCGGCAGTCCGGGCATCGTCATTATATCGCCGGTGAGGGCGACTATAAAGCCTGCGCCCGCCGATACCCTGATCTCACGCACGTTTATATCAAAGTTTTCGGGCCTTCCAAGCATTTTGGGATCGTCGGAAAGCGAGTACTGCGTCTTGGCCATGCAGACCGGCAGATCATCCAGCTTCATCTCAGAGAGCTTCCTGATCGTCCTTTCGGCTGCGGATGAGTAAGTTACGCTCCTTGCCCCGTAAATCTCCCTTGCTATGGTCTCTATCTTTTCTTTTACGGGAGCTTTCAAATCGTACAGGAACCTGAACCGGGAAGGAACATTATCGAGCAGGTCAAGCAGCTTCTCCGCCAGTTCCCTGCCGCCTTCGCTGCCTTTTGAGTATACCTGCGAAAGTGAAGATTCCACGCCAAGATCTCTGCATTTGTCCCTGATATACTCCAGCTCTGCCGGCGAGTCCGTATCAAAGGTGTTGATTGCCACGAGTACAGGTACGCCGAACTTACCCAGGTTCTCTACATGCTTTTCGAGATTCGGGAAGCCGCGCCTGAGCGCTTCAAGGTCCTCTGCGGCGAGTTTTTCCTTTGGAACTCCTCCGTTGTATTTGAGGGCGCGCACGGTAGCCACCAGTACTGCTGCGTCCGGTCTGAAACCGGCCAGCCGGCATTTGATATCGAAGAATTTCTCGGCGCCCAGGTCTGCACCGAAACCTGCTTCAGTAATGACATAATCGGCCAGCTTCAGTGCAAGCTTTGTCGCTTTGATGCTGTTGCAGCCATGGGCTATGTTGGCAAACGGGCCTCCATGCATCAGTGCCGGCGAGTGCTCCAGGGTCTGGACGATGTTCGGTTTTATCGCGTCCTTGAGCAGCAGCGCCATCGCACCTTCAGCCCGGAGCTGTGAGACCGTTACAGGAGCGCCTGAATAATTATAGCCAATGATTATCTTCCCGAGACGTTTTTTCAGATCAGCGATATCCTCTGCAAGGCACAGTATTGCCATGATCTCTGAGGCGGCAGAAATTATGAAGCCGTCCTCCCTCGGGGTACCGTCGGCTTTTCCGCCGAGTCCGACCACTATATTCCTGAGGGCCCTGTCGTTCATATCCATTGCCCTTTTCCAGACTACCTGCCTCGGGTCGATCCCGAGTTCGTTGCCCTGATGGATGTGGTTGTCTATGATGGCAGAAAGCAGGTTGTTGGCGGCAGTGACGGCATGTATGTCACCGGTGAAGTGAAGGTTTATGTCCTCCATCGGTACGATCTGCGCATAACCGCCTCCTGCGGCGCCGCCTTTCATGCCCATGACTGGCCCCAGGGATGGCTCGCGCAGGCAGATGACTGCTTTTTTTCCCATTGCCGCCAGGGTCTGTCCAAGGCCGACCGTGGTGGTGGTTTTCCCTTCGCCTGCCGGAGTCGGGTTTATCGCGGTGACCAGGACCAGTTTGCCGTCCTTGTTGTTTTTTACTCTCTGCCAGAGGCTGTCCGCAAGTTTTGCCTTGTAATTGCCGTACAGTTCGAGCTCATCCGCGCTGATACCCAGCGCTGAAGCAACCTCTGCAATCGGCTTCATTTCGCATTTCTGTGCTATCTCTATATCCGTAAGCATCAGGTCCAACCTTTCATGTTCAGATTAAGGCTTGTTTATGCACTGTGCCTGTATATAAATTCACTGCACTTATTATACATTCCCGTTTGTTCCAAAACAATAGAAAACAGCTAAACGATAATTTAACAAATCCTACGCGGTTTACATATTATAAACCAGGAAAATGGGTGAAAGCGACATCATGGAAAGTTCACCGTGCAAGAAAGCGTGAAAAGGCAGGTGAGCGGATGAGCGGGATAGAAATAGGCGACATAGTCGCAAGAAAGTCCTACGGATGTGACGTGTTTTTCAAGGTAGTAGACATATCGGAACGCAACGGTGAAAAGATACTTACTCTCAAAGGCATCAGCTACAGGATAGAGGCCGACGCCCCGGAATCTGACCTTGAAGTGCAGCCCGAGGTGAAGGTCAGGGAATACAGGGACAGGTGCTGGCGCGAAGCGGAAAAAACCGCAGCAGACCGGATGTACGAAATGAGATATTACCGCTATTACATGCCAAGGAGCAGGGGGTGGCGAAAAAAAGCGTATTATAGAGATACCTCGAATGAAAAGCCCGACAGGATTAAAAGACCTGGAAAGGTACTGCATCTCGACGGAGACAAGGACTATCTGGAGAACTGTATTGCTGAATACAAAAAACTTGGGATCGACGTGGTCGGCGAATATGTGCCTGAAAAAGACCAGCCCGCCAGGGTATATTCGCTGTTATCGCAGCACAGGCCGGACATCCTGGTTCTGACCGGCCATGACGGCTTGATCAAGGGAAAAGACAGCTACAACAGTATTTCATCGTACAGGAATTCGAAGTATTTCGTCGAAGCCGTGAAAGAAGCAAGACGCTTCAACCCTGACATGGACGGCCTTGTGATTTTCGCCGGCGCATGCCAGTCGATGTTCAATGAAATAATAAAAGCCGGGGCCAACTTTGCAAGTGCTCCGTTCAGGGACCTGATACATGCCCTTGATCCTGTAAGGGTATGCCAGAAAATTGCTTTTGCGAGCGTCGACACAGTTTTGGACGCTGAGGATGTAATAAATAATACGATAACGGGGAAGACTGGTATAGGAGGCATACAGACAAGGGGCAAGTATCGGGAAGGGTTTCCGGCCGAGCCGGAGTATTAGGGCCTGGTGGCATTCCCAGGCAACGGGTATTGTTTTGCGGCTGAGGAACGCCACACGTTTGAGAGGATTAGTGACACAGAAGAGTGTATTGGATTCAGCACATGGCATGGGGACACTTCTCAACAATGAGGCAGATCTTAGCAACTGAGAAGTGTCCCCATACCTTTCCCCGCTGAAGTATTCCTGCATCTTTCTCCGGTGAAGTGTCACCGGTCCTCATTTCCGTAACAAAAATCACGGTGAGACCGGAGAAAATACAGGATTTTGAGAAAAGGACTTGACATAATCGAATGTCCCTTGTTATAATATTTAACTTTTTTTTGACAAGCTATGATGTTTGTGATATAATTTATAAAACAGAAGACGAGGTGATCAGATGGCTGAAAAGAGAGACCTTG
>Ga0134092_1001037_pt1 | contig 25446 bp, 16 predicted proteins | sample 3_6taG_FD_94454 | JGI IMG/M metagenome (GOLD analysis project Ga0134092, IMG submission 94454) | Switchgrass degrading microbial communities from high solid loading bioreactors in New Hampshire, USA - 3_6_20_6_A3 metaG | ecosystem: Engineered > Bioreactor > Semi-continuous > Anaerobic >... | reverse complement strand
CCCGATCTGTACAGCTTTCCTTCGCCGAACGGATTGTTGATAAACTTCTCCGCCGTTAGTTCCGGTTTATTCAGATATCCCCTCGCCAGACCGACCCCAGCTATGCAGATCTCGCCGGGCATGCCTATCCCGCACAGTGCCCTGCCGTTCAGTATATATATCTTCTTGTTCTCTATTGGCTTCCCGATCGGTATCCTGGCAGGTATATCATCAATGTTTTTGCACAGCCAGTGTGTCGCACACACCGTCACTTCCGTCGGCCCGTAGTCATTGGAATACATGGCTGTCCGGCTGTTTTCAGAAGCAATTTTATGATTTGACTCGGACCCCGCGGAAATAACCGTTCTTACTCCTCTCAGTCTGACCTGTGACAGGAACTGAGGCGGCAATATTGCCGCAGTGATACCGTTTCGCTCAACGAACTGCTCAAACAGCCCTGCATCCTTCTGTACATCTGCAGGTACAATGTAAAGTGCCGCACCCGTAAGCAGACTCATCGCAATCTCGGATACCATGGCATCAAATGAAAAGCTCGAGAACTGCAGGACCCTGTCACTGCAAGACATCCCATGGTTTCTGATGAAATATTCCCGCAGGTTGATGACTCCGCTGTTTTCGATCATTACTCCTTTTGGCCTTCCCGTTGTGCCTGAAGTATAAATCACATACAGCAGATCCTCCGGTTTACTCACATGTACTGGGTTCGGTACCCCGTCTTTCCAAATTTCCTTGTCCCGCAGGTCTATTACAGGTATATCTGTTTCTGTCCCTAATTCTGTTTCTGTCTTCACCATGTATGTCAGTATGGCTTTCGGTTTACAATCCTCCAGCATGTACCTGATCCTGTCCCTGGGGTAACCGGGATCTATCGGGACATACGCCCCTCCCGACTTGATAACGCCCAAAATGCCCGTGATCATTTCAATACTGCGCTCCGCGAGAATAGCCACGAAATCGTCCGGACCGACACCAAGGCCGCGCAGTTTCACCGCGAGGGCATTTGCTCTGGCGTTCAGCTGAGAATATGTCAGCTGTTCATCCTCAAACACCACCGCTGTATTGTCCGGCGTCATTTCTGCTTGTTTCTCGAACAAATCCACTACTGTTTTGTCTTTCGGGTAATCAGCATATGTGTCGTTGAAACCAATACACACAAGCGTTCTTTCCTTATCTGTTACCGCTTCTGTTTCCCCGATAGTTTTATACGGCCCACAGGCAGCCTGATACAGAATATGTACATAGTTTTCAAGCATCCTCATTACAGTTGCCTGCATAAACAAATCCGTGCAGTATTCCAGACGTATATGGTATCTGTTCCCATGCGGAATTATGTTGAATGTCAGATCGAATTTAGCAACCGTGTCATCAGAGCCTGCCCATTCCAGATCCAGTCCGTCCATGCGGAAGCTCGAATCCTCGTTGTTCTGAAGCACCAGCATGACGTCGAACAACGGGTTTCTGGAAAAATCCCGTCTGACAACTATATTTTCCACAAGCTCCTCAAAGGGATATTCCTGGTTTTCATAGGCCTTAAGTGTTGTCTCCCTGATTTCGTCCAGGAAGCTGTAAAAAGTCTTGCCTGCTTCGGGTCTGCCTCTCATCGCAAGCGTATTCACAAACATTCCTATCATATTTTCAGTATCCCTGTGGGTCCGTCCCGATACAGGCGTTCCCACCACTATGTCTTCCTGCCCGCTGTATTTGCCGAGCAGTACCATTAGACCGGACAGCAGGATCATGTACTCGGTGGTTCCGGTAGCTGAAGCCAGTTCCAGTATTTTTGACCTGATCTCGTCACTTATTTCTTTTTCAATTACGGCTCCTTTGTAGCTCTGTACCTGTGGTCTCTTAAAGTCATACGGAAGATCGAGCAAAGGCACTTCCTCGTTAAATTCACTTATCCAGTAAGCCTTCTGATCCTTGAGGTCCCGTTTTCTCATCCACTCGCTGTAATCCCTGTATTGCAGCCTGGGCACTTCAAGGCTTTCTCCATTATACAGCCTTGAAAACTCATCCATGAAAATGCCTATGCTCATCCCGTCAGCAACAATATGATGCATGTCAAGAAGCAAAAGATGCCCGTCAGGCCTTTTTACCAGCTTCATTCTGATAAGCACCGGTTTGGTTAAATCGAAAGGCCGTACAAAATCCTTCAGAATTGCGCTTGTTTCTTCATTGCTTTCCTCGTAAACAAAGTCGGCTTCGGCTTCCTCTTCGATTATTTGTACAGGTTCTCCGTTCTGTATACCGAATCTGGTTCTCAATATTTCATGGCGTTCCATCATTTTTATCAATGCATTTCTGAGGGCTTCCGCATCGACATCACCTCTGACGAAATAACATTGAGGAATGTTGTATACCGTACCATGGTCTTCCATCTGGTTTATAAGGTATATCCTTTTCTGTGTGGAAGACATAGGATATGCTTTCCTGTTTTCCGCTTTTGGTATGGTTTCGTATTTTGTCTCTCCTGCAGCAAGGATCCACTGAGACAGTTTTTCAGGGGTGTTTTCCGCAAAAAACACCTTAAAGGGTATTCTGACCCCGGTTTCTGTTTCTATTCTGTTCAGTACTCTCGCGGCTCTCAGGGAATGTCCTCCCAGCTCGAAGAAATTGTCCTTTATGCTTACCCTTTCCGTGCCAAGTATCTCGGAATAGATCCGGCATACCAGTTCCTCCGTTTCATTCCCCGGCGCTATATATTCCCTTCCGCTCTTTGCCGTAATTTCAGGCAGGGCATTTCTGTCAAGCTTTCCGTTCCTTGTCACAGGGATCTTCTCTATCTGCATCATATATGCAGGGATCATATATTCGGGCAAATCCTTCTTTAAGATCTCTCTTACCTCATCAATACAGATTTCGGCATCTGATACCAGATACGCATGGATGGCCTTCTCTCCACTCCTATCTTCTCTGGCAACCACCGCTGCATCCTTTATGTATCCGATATTCCTTAATACACTCTCAATCTCCCCAAGCTCAATACGGTAACCTCTGATCTTAACCTGCTCATCGATACGGCCCAGAAATTCTATGTTACCGTCAGGCAGCCATCTGCCAAGGTCTCCTGTTCTGTACATTTTCCCTTCGCCGAACGGATTATCAACAAACTTCTCAGCTGTAAGTTCCGGCTTGTTCAGATATCCCCTCGCCAGTCCGACTCCCGCTATGCAGATCTCGCCGGGCATGCCTATACCGCACAGTGTCATGCCTTTTAATATGTATATTTTCTTATTCTCTACAGGCTTACCGATAGGTATCCTCACAGGCATATCGTCACTGTCTTCGCACACCCAGTACGTCGCGCATACAGTTACTTCTGTCGGTCCGTAGCCATTGAGATATTTGGATGTCCGGCTGTATTCAGAAGCAATTTTGTGATTGGCCTCGGATCCCGCAGACATAATCGCCTTTATTCCCCTCAGTTTGAGCTGTGACAGGAACTGTGGCGGTAATATACCCGCGGTAATGCCGTTTTGTTCAACGAAACGCTCGAATAGCCTGGCATCCTTCTGTACATCCGGGGGTACGATGTAAAGTGCAGCTCCGGCAAGCAAACTCATCACTAACTCTGCTACCATGGCATCAAATGAAAAGCTCGAGAATTGGAGGACCCTGTCATTTGAAGTTATCTCGTGGCTTTTTATGAAACATTCCCGCAGGCTGGCGATTCCAATATTTTCGATCATTACTCCTTTGGGTCTTCCAGTTGTGCCGGAAGTATAGATCACATATACCAGATCTTCGGGCCTGTTCACATGTACAGGGTTCGGCACTCCGTCTTCCCAAATTTCCTTGTCCCCAAGGTCTATTACAGGTATATCTGTTCCAGTCTTTATTTCTGCTTCTATTTCTGCTTCTGTTACATATGTCAGTATGGCTTTAGGCTTACAGTCCTCCAGCATATACCGAACCCTCTCCCTGGGGTATCCGGGATCTATCGGGACATACGCCCCTCCTGACTTTATAACGCCCAGTATCCCTTCTATCATTTCAATGCTGCGCTCTGCGAGAATGGCCACAAAATCGTCAGGTCCGACACCAAAGCTGCGCAGTTTCACCGCAAGGGCATTTGCTCTCGCATTCAGCTCAGAATAGGACAGCTTTTTTTCTCCAAACACCACCGCTGTATTGTCCGGTGTCTTTTCCACCTGTTCCTCGAACAGTTCGACCATTGTTTTGTCTTTCGGGCAATCAGCATATGTGTCGTTGAACCTGTACAAAACCAGATCCTTTTCACTATCCGAAAGAATCGATATTTCATTTAGCCTCAGGTCATAATTCTCCGATATCTGACAGAGTATCCTCTCATATTGTCCGGCTATTCTTTCAATGGTGCTGCGGCAGTAGATATCACTGTTGTACTCAATTCGGCATTTCAGTTCATCTCCGTCTTCTTCCATGTTCAGTAAAAACTCGGTAACCGCTGTCCTTGCCCCGAGCTGGTAATCGTAGACCTTTGCGGAACCAAGCTTCGGATTTGATTTGGGAACATTCATATAGTTAAATATAATCTGGACCAGAACACTTCTGCTTGTATCCCTTGTGATATTGAATTCTTCCATCATTTTTTCGAACGGCATGTCCTGATTTTCAAATGCCTCCAGAACCGTTTCCCTTACTTTGTACAAAAGCTCGGTGAACATCATGTCTTCAGTGATCTCCGTGCATAATACGACCGTGTTCACAAATAAACCTATGAGATCTTCTGTCTTATGTACATTTCTGTTTGCGACAGGCAAGCCGACAAGAATCTTTGACTGGTTTACATATCTGTGGATGAGAAACTTGAAAGCTGCCAGTGTAACCATATTCAAAGTGCTGTTATGTTTCAGGGCATACTGCCTCAGTTTTCCGGTAATTTCAGGCCCCAGGATGAAGTCGACCTGATCTCCGTTGCTTGTCAGTATCCTGGGCCTTTGCTTGTCTTCAGGAAATTCCGTAACAGGTATATCATCCCCGAGCTTCCGCTTCCAGTAACCGACCTGCTTCTCTTTTACTTCCCCGTCGAACCAACTGACCTGCCATTGGGAATAGTCGGCATACTGGAAGGGCAGATCCCTTAAATTATGCATACGACCTTCGCAGAAGGCATTATAGATATCCGAGAGTTCTTTGAAGAAAATGCTCATCGACCAGCCGTCGCTTATTATGTGATGGATAACGGCAACAAATATGAACTCGGTTTCATCCAGGCAAATCAGTTTGAACCTGACCAAGGGGAGCTTACTGAGGTCAAAAGGCACTACGGCGAACCTTCTTGCAGTTTCAAGCGCCTCTTTTTCCTTCAGGGACCGGGGAAGGCCTGAAAGGTCATCGATCTCGATTTCCGTTTTCCATTCAGGTACGACCACTTGTCGGGGTTCTCCTTCAATCACCTGAAATCTGGTCCGCAGAATTTCATGACGCTTTACCAGTTCATTCAATGCCTTTTGCAGCATCCCGATATTAAGGCTGCCTTTTATCCTGTAGGCATAAGGTTCGTTATACATGATACTGCCGGGTTCCATTTGGTCCATAAACCAAAGCCTGCTTTGCGCGAAGGAGAGCACAAAATCATTTTCCCCATCCTTCCGCGGCAGCATTTTTATATGATCATTTGCGGCTCCTTCGCCCTTTTTCTTCCTTTTTTCGATAAGCGCGAGCAATGCCGCCCTCTTTTCAGCAGATAAATTTTCTATTGTTGATCCCGTAGGTTTCATTATATTACTCTCCTCTGAACTTTTATCTGTTTGTTGCATTGCATGAAACAGCATATTCGCTGTTGCCGGAAATGGTCTCTGCTATCCCGCACACTGTATCTATTGCGTTATCATCAGGTATTTTTCGGAGAAAATCCACACATTTTTTCTTATATGGCTCTTCCAGGAGCTTTTCCAGCACCCCTGCAATCAATACCGGCTCCCATTGAGACGGCGGCAGATATTCACCCAGCCCAAGTTTCTTAATTCTTCTTGCATTTAACGGACGGTCCACATAATAAGCCAGTGCAAGCTGCGGCAACGCGGCATATACAGCACCACTGACCGTTCCGATACCGCCATGGTGTATCACCGCCCCCATATACGGCAGTATGTCATCCAAAGGGACATGCCTGAACCAGATCACGTTTGAGGGGAGTGTTTCAGGCAACAGCTCCTTGTAGCGGGTCACAAGGATTGTCTTTTTGCCGAGGATACCGCATGCCTCAATAGCTTTCGGATAAAAATCAGGTCTTATCTGTCTGCTGGTCCCTCCCGTAATGAGGATTGGAGCAGGGTCCTCCCGAAGTATCTCTTCAATGTCCTTTGGGATGTTATATGCTGTTTTGCTTTTTTGAGACTGTACAGGAAACCCGACCGTTTTCACTTTTACCGGCCATTCCTCAGCTTCCGGTGAAAACCACTCCGGCCACAATGCCAACTGTATCTTGGGGCTGAGCTGCCATTCCAGCCAGCTGTTTACCGGAGGGAGCCCGACATGCTTCCTCATCTCGTTTGCCTCTTCCCTGAGCCGGTCTTTGAAGAGCTCATGAAAAGCAAGTATGCTTCCCATTTCGGACGGATTCATAAAGAATAATACGATCGGACACTGAAACTTTTCCGACGCCATAAGAGCCGCTATGCTTGACCTGTTTTTGGCAAGTATGACGGTGTCCTTCTGCCGGCAGTGCCGGCTGATCTTTTCAAACTCGTTAAGCCTGACATCCAGACTTTCATACTTATCCCTGAAATCCTGGATTTTGTCCAGTTCGGTCGCCGAACCGCTGTGGTTTCCCATATCCCTGACCAGGCTTGAATATTGCTCGGGCGTGTCCCATGCAGTAAACTCAAGCCCTGCCTTAAGCGCCTCCTGCTCATAGCAGCAGTGCGTCAGAAGTGTAACCCTGTGACCTCTTTCCTTCAATGCTTTACCTATTCTTATAAATGGAATTACATCACCATCAGTCCAATGGGTTGAAATAACAATGTTTGACATAACCGTGTCCTTTCGCGGATTTTTTGCTTATATGCCATCAATCGGATCCGCAAATACGATCCCTTTGGCCAAAAAACCTTTTATGATATCCTCAAACAGATAAGTTGTCTGGGGATGGTCATGGATGACAATGATATCCTCCGACTGCTCATGGTTAAGTCCTGCCCATCTTTCCGGAAGGTCAAGATCCATCAGTTCAAGGATGTCCTCTATCCCCTTTATACTGTATGGAGGAGGATTTTGAAAAACACACCATTCCATGGCATCATATGTCCAGTACCAATCCAGATAGCCGTACTCCCTGTTGGGTCTATAGTACTCATAAGTAATACCGGGGAAAGATGGGCATACATAGCCCAGTCGTCTGAGCATTTCCTGGATTTCACGTACTCTTTTTTCCTCATACCTGCTGTAATTGAAATCATAGAACCGGTTGCCGGCCCCCCTGTCCCCGTATGGAAACCTGAAAACTTTCGCAGGCCGCTCAACCCCTGCTTGGGCGTATATTTCGTTTATTATCCTGTCTGTTTTATTTATCTCCTCACAGCAATCATCCAGTGATATTTCGGAAAACCTCGGATGGCTGTATGAATGGTTGCCAATGACTCCGCCCTTTTGAATGGTGTAAACCGAAGCCTCAGGATCTGCTTCCAGTTCCCGTCCCAGACAGAACCACACTGCAGGGATCCTGTACCTTGATAAGATATCCACCTTCCGGATCCTGTCACAGCTTGGACCGTCATCAATTGTCAAATATGCCTTTTTCATTCTTCCACCCTTCCGCCCGCCTTCTTTGTATAAGTTCCAGCAGATGCTGTTTCGATACGCTGTTAAGCTTTTTTGCCGACAGTGGCTCTGCAGATTCATCCATGCAGTCATTCTTATATTCCGGTAAAAACCTGTCATTGCCTGCCATTTCTTCGAAGGCCTTGATCCAGCTTAAATCCTGACTTTCAGCTATCATGCGCCTGCTGTATGAAATGCAGCGCTCTTTAAAATCAGGTGTCATAACTTCATGCAGCGCTTTCCCTATTTCCGCGCTGTCCCATTTCGCAACAGGAAACACTCTGGCTATCCCATTATGGGACAGTCTCTGTGCATTATCCGGCCCATCAGTCAAATGCGGCAGGATGATCTGCGGAATTCCTGCCTCAACAGCTTCACTTAAAGTTCCCATGCCTCCATGGTGGATGATCGCCGCGGCTTTTTTCATCAGTGCACTAAGGGGCGCGTTCTTTACTCTTAAAATGTTTTCAGGCAGAAAGCAAGGAACCTGTTCATCATGATATGTAACCAGAATGGCCGGAAATCCGGCCTTTTCACACGCTTCTGCCGCTACCTGATAAAACTTCGGCGAAACCATTTTGCTGCTCCCGCCTGAAATCAACACCACTTGCCTGTTTTTCCCCAGGAACTGCGTAATTTCAGAGCTGAACTTTTCCGCAGAATTTTCAGCGCGCCTTACAAAGCCTATGTTTACAATATTTTCGGGCCAGTCCTCATCATGTTCCGCAAACCAATCAGGCCAGAACGCAAAGAACCTTTTGGGCGAATAAAGCCATTTTCTCCAATCGCTTATTTCTTCAAGTCCCAAAACTCTTCTGGCTTTGTTTATTTCCTCCACCATTTCTTTGCCGAACAGCTGATTGTGCAGAGACATGTGCGCGAGATAGTTTGGAGCCAGAAATGCTGTCGCGGCGGGCACTCTCATTTTTTCCGCGGCAAGCAGCCCGGAAATGCTCGAACGGTGTCTTGAGATGATAACAGTATCATCTTTATCGCAATAACTGCATATCAATCTGCATTCATGGATCAGCCGCTCTTTGCCGTGGTACTTTTGGTTGAATGTCAGGGTCCCTTCCAGGTTCCTGATGGGGTTTTCCAGCAGTATGAGATCATTGCTCATTTCTTCAAACACTTCCGGAGTATCTACAGCTTCAAACCCTAATTGCTCCCTTTCTGCGAAGTGCCTGTAATAACAGTGCGTAAAAAGCGTTACCGTGTTCCCTGCGGCTCGTAATATGCTTCCGAGGCGGATGAAGGGAAAAACATCCCCTCCGGTCCAGTGTGTGACAAGCAGTATGTTTGCCATATTTATTACCACCATCTCATTCAGGTAATTTCATTAATCCTTCACGGATTATTAGCCAGGTACCTCTCCAATTCTTCAGCTGTCATATCATCCAATTCTGCCAGCAAAGCATCCATATCTTCATCACTTATATTGGACAGCAGGTTTTTTTCCACGGTCCTTGCCATTTCGTGGACAGTCAGACCGCCGGTCAGAAGCTCCATCAATGTGACCTGGCTCCCGAAAGAGTTGTTTATCCGTATGACCAGCCTGTTAGCCATCAGTGAATGGCCTCCAAGTTCCAGGAAGTTGTCGTGTACTCCGAAATCATCAATTTCCAGCAACTCTGACCATAATTCATAAATCTTTTTTTCAATGTCAGTAACAGGTTCTGCCTTTGACCTGCATTCAACCTTATGTTCGATTGGCTCTGCAGCCAGGGCCTTCCTGTCAATTTTGCCATTTGGGGTCATCGGGAATTTATCGACCGTATAGATATTAGAAGGTATCATATATGAAGGCAGAGTATTTCTCAGCATATCCTTCAGCTCCAGTTCCTCCACATCTTCACCGGACTTCACTGATACGTAGGCACATATGTACTTCTCTTCATTTCTGGATTTGACGACAGCGACTGCCTGATTGACCGAAGGGTGCTTCAAAAGGGCATTTTCTATTTCGCCGAGCTCTATCCTGAATCCCCTTATCTTTACCTGGAAATCAGCCCGTTCAATATACTCGATATCCCCGTTTTGCAGTTTTCTTACAACATCGCCTGTTCTATAAACATATCCTCCAGAGTCTCCGGCAAATGGTTTTTGGATGAATTTCTCCGCTGTGAGCGCCGGATCGTTCAAATAGCCTTTCCCGACTCCAACTCCTCCTATGTACAGTTCCCCGGTCTCTCCTACAGCCGCTTCCCTTCCTTCTTCATTGATTATATAGAGAGTCGTGTTTGAAACCGGCTGTCCCAGCGTGATTGCCTTGTCGCCTCTTTGTATCTGCTTTATTGTTGACCACACGGTGGTCTCTGTCGGTCCATAAACATTCCACAGAGACATACATCTGTCCAGCAGAGCTTCCGCCAGTTTGACAGACCAGGCTTCTCCCCCGCAGAGTATCCTCAGCGAAGGATCTCCTTTCCAGCCTGCATCCAGAAGCATATGGAAAGTAGACGGTGTAGCCTGCATAATGGTTATGCCCTCGTTTTCGATCAACTGAGCAAGCCCTGCTCCATCTGAAGCGATCCGGCCCGGCGTTATTACAGTACAGGCTCCTGATACAAGCGGAAGAAACAATTCCAATACAGATATGTCGAAAGTGACTGTGGTCAACGCAAGGACCTTATCATTACCGTCAACTTCAAGCTTCTCCTTCATAAAAGTCAGTATATTGACAACGTTACTATGGGTAATCTGCACACCTTTTGGCGTGCCTGTGGATCCGGAAGTGAAAATGACATATGCAAGCTGATCTTTTTCAACTGTTATTTCAGGATTGCTGCTGTCACTGTCTCCTATCCTTTCCTTCAGGCCATCGACTGTCAGGACTTTTAGCCCCGGCCTGCTGAATGTTGATTTTAAACTTTCCTGAGAAATAAGATATTTCATATTGACTGAAGAGAGGATGTTTTCATTGCGCTGCCTTGGATGAGCCGGATCCAGCGGTACATAGGCAGCTCCGGCTTTCAGTATTGCCAGAAGTGCTATGAGCAGCGATGCCGAACGTTCCATGTATACTCCTACGAGCGTTCCCTTTTCTACACCTTCGGATATCAGGTAATGAGCCAGCTTATTGCTTCTGCGGTTTACTTCGTCATAGGACAGGCTTTCCCCGATAAAACGAACGGCCTCCCTTTCGGGATTAAGCTTTACCTGCATTTCAAACAATTCATGGATACCAATGCAGGCCCCTGTTTCTCTTGGTACTGTAACGGTATTCATTTTTAATCTCCTTGATTTAGTATAAATGTATTAATATGCACATAACTGCATAAATAATTTATTGACCAACAGCATCTCATTCTACATTAGTTATATCTTTTTGTCAATTCAAATCATTCATTACAGTTAGTGGATTGGAAATAAAAACAAACGACAATTATTGATGTTTATACTGCTGCAAAGATGTACAAACTGCTCGCATTAAAATACACGCACTTTTACGCAATATCTTGGTGTGCTGCAGAACAGGAAATAATAAATAAAGTCGGTTCTATGGTAAATGTTAGGGTACCAGTAGCATAACGATTCGCACTTGTACCAGCTGTGAGCCTGAGCATCAGTCTCACAGCCGCTTACCCTGGTTTGGTGAAAAACAGTATCATGAAATATATAAAATCCGCATGTCTTTCAGCTTTTGCTCCAGTTCCCTGCGCAGAAAAACTTCTGCATCTTCTCTCATATCGGGCCGGTAAGAATATTTCCCTTTTCCCCGTCCTGTCATCAGGCAATGATCATATATCTGAATGGCTCCGGGAAATGCCTCGGTATTTATGGCATTATGCACATAACTGTATGTCATGAGGATTATTTCGATAAAGCCGCTGCGTTTTACCTTCTGAGATAACTCATCCGCCAGCAGCCGGATAAGCTCTCCGTACAGCTTTTTCCATTCAGGCAGCAAAATGACCGGAGCTATCAGCATACCGACAGGATAACCGGCTTCAGCCATATCATTCAGAGCCCTGATACGGTTTTGCAGAGGAGAAGTCCCAATTTCCACTCTTTTTATGATTTCCTCCGGATTTACACTCATTCTGAAAATGGTTTTACCCCGGTGGTCAAGATGCAGCAGGGGCTGTACCATATCGAACTTAGTCGGGAAGGTAAGAGCTCCTCTGCCTTTTTTGGCAAACTCCTCAATGGTCCATATCAAATTATCCGTTATGGTATTTTCTAAAACCAGGTCGCTGTTGCTTCCTATTTCAAACACCTGAGGCTCAGGTGCTTTAAAACTCGTTTTCAGCAGTTTGTCCATCATTTGCTCACGGTTGACAAACAGGCGCAGGTATGAGCATTTGTTGTAGTTACAGACAAGGTAGCAATAAAGACACATCGCCCGGCATCCGGATGATGTGTACGGTACAAGCCAGTCGGACACCTTGTGGTTCTCCGCATATTTGTGTGTCTTGCGGATGCCTATTATCAAATGCTGCTTAAGTTTTGGAAAGTCCCGGTTCTCCGACGAAGTGAACTCAGGAATCCGGTTGTGCGATTCGATGGGCGTCCACGGCAGCATCCCATATTTTTGACGCAGCATTTGACCAAGTTCATAGTTCAGAGAATCAGGTTCATAAAAAACCGCATCAAACCTCATATCCATAGAAAGAATGATCTCCGTTTCATATGATTTATGTCACCCGACATTTTTATTATCTGCCCTTTCATCCGGCAATATTCTGCAGGTAAAGCAAATACTTTCTATGAAACGATGCCGGAATCATGCCGCTGTAAAAAGAACACCCGGTGATTTACCGGGTGTTACCATAAAAAATATTAAATATGCTATAGAAATTAGTATAATAATCATTAAGCTGTAAGCCTTTTATTGGCTTTTTCACTAATTATTGCATTTTCATCTCAGTCCGCTGAAATTCAGACCTGCAGAGCATTAAACCGGCTGGACAGATTTGTTGATATATTTCAAAAACCGAAAACCCATATCATTGTAAAAAAACCGCTCACTCTGCTCTGCCAGCTCCCAGTTCTCCATCCTGTCCAGATCCGGGAAATGGCGGTCAGCCTTAAATTCTTTTTCAAAACGTGTAACGAAAACCTCCGTGCAGTAAGGCAGGAGCTGAGTATATATCGACTCTCCGCCGATTACAAAAATATCCTCCGGCTTATATTTTTTCAGTTCGTTAAACAACTCTTCGACAGAACGGCACAGGATCAGTCTGTTGTCATTGAAGACAGCATTTCTGCTCATTACTATGTTTATTCTGTCTTTGAGAGGTTGTTTCCCCGGCAGTGACTCAAATGTCTCCCTGCCCATTACAACAACTTTACCGGTTGTCATCCTTCTGAAAAACTTCATATCTTCCGGAACACGCAGCAGCAGTTCCCCGCCGCAGCCGATCCCCCATTTCAGATCAGCAGATAATATAGCTTTCATCGTACACCCTTTTCCCAATTTTGATCACTGTTTTACAGTTTGCGCGTGAGGTAACAGCTATCGTCTTATCTCACACTGCCACAGGTATATTTTTTATCTGCGGCCATCTTTGATAGTTTTCCAGTACGAAGTCCTCCACCTTGAAATCATAGAAGTTCTTAACGTCCGGATTGATGATCAGTTTCGGTGCAGGATAAGGCTCACGGCTGAGCAGCTCTTTGACCAGCGGTATGTGTCTGTCGTATATATGTGCATCTGCTATCACATGCACAAGTTCACCGGCCTCCAGCCCGCTCACCTGTGCAAACATATGGACAAGTATGGCATACTGGCATACATTCCAGTTGTTTGCAACAAGCACATCCTGCGAGCGCTGGTTCAGTACAGCATTGAGCTTTTTACCTGTCACGTTGAAGGTCACACTGTATGCACAGGGATATAGGTTCATTTCATGAAGGTCACTGTGGACATACATATTGGTAATGATACGGCGGCTGTATGGATTATGCTTCAGATCATACAGCACCCTGTCCACCTGATCGAATTCACCCTCGGCATATTTATGCTTTATCCCCATCTGATATCCGTATGCTTTTCCGATAGATCCTGATTCATCAGCCCAGCTGTCCCATATATGGCTGTTCAGGTCATGGATATTATTGGATTTCTTCTGCCAGATCCACAGAATTTCATCGATGGCAGCCTTGAGATTTGTTCCTCTCAAAGTCAGTATCGGAAATTCTTCGGAAAGATCATATCTGTTGACGACACCGAATTTCTTGATAGTGTGCGCCGGTGTTCCATCCTCCCATCTGGCCCGTACATTCTGCCCCTCGGATGAAAAACCGTTCTCCAGAATATCTGTGCACATCTCCTTGAAAATAACATCTGCTTTGCTCATCTCTCTGTCGCACCGCCATTTCATTTGTTATCTACTTTTTATTATACATTTCATCTGAGGAATTTTAAATAACCTATGTCCGCCTGATGACAGCATCGCAGCCCTACCAAATCCACTAAATTTTACCTGATCAAACGTATCAGACAACAATACATTCATCCGCCAATTTATGCTGCTTAAAATACAAACTCTCCGGCATCTTCCATTTCCTTCAGTACATCAAGCATCTTCTCGAAAATGCCTATTATCTTCTGTGATGCTGCTGTTGCTTCTTTTACACCGGAAGCAGCTTCACCAGGATCATTCTGTATGATGCTGTTGATGACTTTTTCGCCTGTTTTATGAAGATGATGATGTACATGATCAATTTCTGTCCACATCGGCAGTATTTTTTCAGACCTGGGTGCAATCGAATGATAAAAGTGTCCGAAACCGCACTTATGATCATCGGTTTGCAGAGGCATGACCTTCATATCGTCAGCCATGGATTTCAGCTTTTCCACCCATGACCTGTGAGCGGCTATTGCTGATTCGACAGCATTCTTGAAATCCTCATTGGACAATCCGTAAAATGCATCTTCAGCAAGCCTGCCCCCTTCCTTGGCCAGCTCATTGGCACCCGTTTCAATTTCAGTCATGGAATCTGCCATACTGTTTATCACATCTCCGATCTCCGCCATTTCTGAGGCATAGCTGCTGATGCGCCACGTATCATCTCTGATCTCATTCATTGCGGAAGTGACTTCCTCCATTGATGCATTCAGCTCTTCATTATGGGCTGCTATACTCTCCAGGCTAACCGTTATATGCTTTATGGATTCGGAGTTTGTTTTCATTATTTTTGTCATGACTTCTACACCCGAATTGACCCTGTTTATCGAGGTCAAAGTTTCATTCACGCTGGAAGAACTCTTCTCTGAAGCGCCTCCGATCTCCATCAGCAGTTCATTTATCTCGCTTAATGTCCTCTGTGTCAGGTCGGAAAGCTTTCTTATCTCTTCGGCAACTACAGAGAATCCTCTGCCGGCCTCACCTGCCCTTGCCGCTTCTATTGCGGCGTTGAGAGCCAGCATGTTTGTCTGTTCCGAAATGCCGAAAATGCCTTCTGCCTTTTCCTTAAGCTTATTTACTATATCAATGAAGTTGCTGACATCGTTTTTCATCTTCTCCGATGCTTTTATAACATTGGTGTTCTCTGTAATGATCTCTTCAAGCATTTCATTGCTTTTGCCGGTGTTTTCCGACAGCTTGCCAGCTTCGGATGCAATCTCTTCCATGGACATGACAAGCTCGGAATTGGCATTTGCCACTTCCGTTATGGCAGCTGTTGTTTCCTCGACTGCTTCAAAAACGTTTGAAACCATCCGGGATATTTCCTGTGACGCACCGGCTATTTTTTTACTGTGGAATTTCAACTCAATATCAAAATTGCTAAGCTGAGCCGCTATCTTCAGTACACCCTTCAATAGTCCGCTCACATTCTGTTTGCCCTGCTTCAGTCTTGATCCCAGTTCTGTGATCTTCTGCAAAGCTCTGTTTTTTACGCTGTACCCGGAGGGAAGCTGATCAAACTCTCCCCCGCTGATTTTTTCAAGAAAAACTTCGATGTTTGCTTTCCTGCTGAACATTGTGGTATCCCTCGTCTTCCCATATGATGTAATCTGCCGTATTGCCCCGTATATTCTGCTTCCTGTCGGTGCCTTCGACTCATTTTACAGAGAAAATACCACAATATCAACTCGTCTAAACAAAGCAAAATACGGCATCCTCATATAATCTACAAAAAGAAAAGACATGACATTTTCTGTTGCCATGCCTTTTCCATTTTTTGCTTTAATTGTTTTCGATTTTTGCTGAAAGTTTGCTGTTTGAAAATGATCTTTATCTTGCTTTTGTCTCAACTTCCTCTACGATCCTGCTTATGAAAGCATCCAGCGGCATCGGACCCAGATCTCCGTCCTTGCGCGATCTTACGGCGACCTGACCGTTTTCAACTTCCTTGTCGCCGATGACCAGCATGTAAGGCACCTTTTCCATCTGTGCTTCTCTGATCTTATAACCGATCTTCTCGTTCCTGTAGTCGACTTCCACTCTGATTCCGGCATCCTCAAGCTTCTGCTTCACCTGCTGTGCATAATCATGCTGTTTCTCGATTATGGGCAGAATCTTCACCTGTACGGGAGCCAGCCATGTCGGGAAAGCGCCGGCAAAGTGCTCCGTAAGGATGGCAATGAACCTCTCGATGCTGCCGAATATTACCCTGTGGATCATTACAGGCCTGTGCTTCTCGCCGTCCGGTCCTATATAGCTGAGGTCAAAACGCTCCGGCATCATCATATCCAGCTGGATAGTGCCGCACTGCCATGTACGGCCGATGGAATCCTCCAGATGGAAGTCGATCTTCGGTCCGTAAAAAGCTCCGTCTCCCTCATTGACGATATAGGTGAGCCCGTTCGCCTCCAACGCGCCTATCAGTGCTTTTGTCGCCGTCTCCCACTGTTCATCTGTTCCGATCGATTTTTCAGGTCTGGTGGACAGCTCCACATGATATTTGAATCCAAATATGCTGTAAACGTCATCGATCAGCTTGATTACTCCGGTTACTTCATCCAGTATCTGATCCGGCGTCATGAAAATATGGGCGTCATCCTGTGTGAAGCACCTTACTCTCATAAGACCGTGCAGTGCACCTGAAAGCTCATGCCTGTGAACGAGCCCGAGTTCTCCCATCCTAACAGGCAAGTCTCTGTAGGAATGGAGCTTTCTCTTGAATACTAGCATTCCACCGGGGCAGTTCATCGGCTTGATGGCGAAATCAGTATCATCTATTGAAACCGAGTACATATTGTCCTTGTAATTTTCCCAATGTCCAGAGCGGTACCACAGCTCCTTGTTCAGGATTATAGGCGTCTTTATCTCCTGATATCCGCGCTTCCTGTGCTCCTGTCTCCAGAAATCCTCCAGTACATTTCTCAGCACCATACCCTTTGGCATAAAGAACGGGAAACCAGGTCCTTCATCCAGTATATCGAACAGATCCAGTTCTCTGCCCAGCTTTCTGTGATCGCGCTTCTTGGCTTCCTCCATTCTGAAGATGTACTCATCCAGATCGCTTTTCTTGGTAAATGCTGTACCGTATATTCTCTGCAGCATCTTATTCTTCTCGTTTCCTCTCCAGTAAGCACCGGCAATCGATAACAGCTTGAATGCCTTTACCCTGCCTGTAGAGGGAATATGCGGTCCTGCGCACAGATCTGTGAAGTCACCCTGTTTGTAGAAGGATATAACGGCATCCTCAGGCAGATCCATTATCAGTTCTACCTTGTAAGGCTCATTCTTTTCCTCCATAAACTTTATTGCCTCTTCTCTGGGCAGTGTGAAACGCTCAAGCTTCAGGTCCTCCTTTACGATCCTGCCCATTTCAGCCTCGATTTTCTCCAGGTCCTCAGGAGTAAATGGACGCTCCATATCAAAATCATAGTAAAATCCGTTCTCAATGGCCGGGCCTATGGCAAGCTTTGCATTTGGGAACAGCCGCTTCACGGCCTGTGCCATGATATGTGAAGCTGTATGTCTGAGTGCATGCCTGCCTCCTTCACTGTCGAAGGTTAGCAGGTTAAGGCTGCAATCCTTATCAAGCACTGTGGACAGGTCCTTCACCTCTCCGTCTATCTCTGCAGCCAATGCTGCTCTGGCAAGGCCTGCGCTGATGCTTTCAGCCACCTGCATCACAGTGATGCCTTCCTGGTATTGCTTTGTACTTCCATCCTTTAATGTAATATTTATCATTGCAACTCCTCCTTCCGCGATTATCAGTAACCGGTGTCGGTCAATCTGCGTCAATCAATACGTTTCATGCTGCTTTTAAATATAATGCCGGATAATAAAAGCTCCCGTCCCTGCATTTTCATACAAGGGACGAGAGCTCGCTCACGTGGTTCCACCCTAATTTGGTCTCATTGTGACTGTAACGTAAATCAACGTTCACACTCCGGGGTGGTATTCAGCTGCTTTCCTTCAAGATTGCTTCCAGCCTGCGGCAATCTCTCTCTGTCAAGGCTTGAGTCAGCCTACTGGGTCCCTTCACTGTGTGATGGATTATTCTGTTTTAATTTATTATATTATTATATCCCTTATCCGGCCAATGTCAATCAGAAATTTGTGAAGCGGCACGGCAATATCAATGATCTGCCGCCCTTTGCATCAGCATTCGTAAGTTTTGGCCAGCTCAAACTCATCCAGGATCTCCTCATCAGGAGCCTTTGTAAGCAATGATACGACCACTATCGCCAGACATGACAGTACAAAGGCCGGGAACAGCTCGTAGATGCCGAATACGCCTCCCATGGGCTTGATCAGGTAATTCCATATGAATACCATGCCCCCGCCTGTAAGCATACCTGCAATCGCACCGGCTCTTGTGGTCCTCTTCCAGAACAGCGAGAACAGCATCAATGGCCCGAAGGTTGCACCAAAGCCTGCCCACGCAAACGAAACGACCTGGAAAATCACGCTTCCTTCATCCAGTGCTATGTAAATTCCAAACAGTGAAACGACCAGCAGAGTTATGCGGGACATCATCATGACCTGCTTGTCTGAAGCCTCTTTCTTAAATATGCCCTTCATTATGACACCCTTGAATAGGTCACGTGAAAGCGCGGACGATGCAATCAGCAGGTACGAATCGGATGAACTCATGGTTGCGGCCAGTATACCGGACATGATTATTCCGGCCAGCAGTGCGGGCAGCAGTCCCGTGGACATTATTATGAATATGCTCTCGGAACTGCTTTTCGTAAGCAGCTCAGACGGATACAGCGACCTTCCTATAAGCCCGATGGCTACTGCAGCAAACAGCGAAATGACACACCAGATCGTTGCTATGCGCCTTGACTTTTTAAGCTCTGAAGAATTTTCGATAGCCATGAACCTCAGCAGGACCTGAGGCATTCCAAAATAACCGAGGCCCCATGACAGCGTGGAGATTATGGTCAGCAGTCCATAGCTGCCTGCCGCACCAAACAGAGGCCTGCCTGCAGCATCCAGCTGCTGCACACCATCAGCAAGCTGCGGCTGAGCTATGCCAAAAAATTCGAAAAAGCCCGGTATCGCTTTTATGTTCTCCAAAATGACAGGAATACCGCCTCCGGCCACGACACCAATGATCAGAACCGTACACAGCGCTATAATCATGATGATTCCCTGAACGAAATCAGAAACGCTTTCCGCAAGGAAGCCTCCAAGAAATGTATAGAAAATAACGATAATCGCTCCTATGATCATGACCACCTGGTACTTAAGCCCGAAAAGCGTACTGAACAGCTTTCCGAAAGTAACGAAGCAGCTGCCTGCATATACTGCAAAAAACACCAGGATGAAAACAGAGGCGATGGTCAGCACTATTTTGTGCTTTTCCTTAAATCTGTTGCTGAAAAACTCTGGGATAGTAATTGCGTTGTCTGCAACGGCGGAGTATCTGCGAAGCCGTTTTGCAACGACAAGCCAGTTGATATAGGTTCCGGCTGCAAGCCCTATAGCCGTCCATATGGCATCACTGAGGCCACACCAGTATGCTACACCCGGCAGTCCCATCAGAAGCCATCCGCTCATATCAGAAGCCTCTGCACTCATTGCTGCAATCCATGGTCCGAGTTTTCTGCCTCCAATAAAGTAGTTATCGGAGTTTTCATTGGCACGCTTTGCAAAAGCGATACCTATAATAATCATTGCGGCCAGATACAAACACATTGCAGTAAGAATTTGAATTTGATCCCCACTCATACTTTTGACTCCTTCTGCGTTTTTTCTGCAATTATATCAGAATTTACTAATGAAGAAAAGTAATACTGTGCATTATTATCGCTTCACTTTGATAAAATTGTACAGCTGTGACGAATTCCCCGGATGATGCAAAAGCTGCCCTGTCAGTTAAACGATTCAACGGCGGCAACGCGTATAATCGGAACTCAATACAGATACTATACATAACAGTCAAAGCTGCCCTGATTTCAGGAACGGCTGCAGGGCAACATGCTAAAGCAAAAGAACATGCATGGAGGGATATTATTTGAAAAAAATACGTCTTGGAGTCATCGGTACGGGACTTGCCTGGGAAAGACTCCATTATCCGGCACTGGAGGAACTGAAGGATAAATATGAGATAGCGGCACTTGCCAACAGAACAAAGGCGGATGCTGAAAACTTTGCCTCCAGAATAGGTCTCGCTCCCGAAAACGTTTACGACGATTACAAAAAAATGCTCGAACGCAATGACATTGATGCCGTCGATATCCTTGTACCCATCGAGCTGAACTATATCGTTTCTGCCGATGTGGCTCAGGCCGGCTTCCATTTTATATGTGAAAAGCCGATGGCACCTGATATGGAGCAGGCGGACAAATTCCTTCAGCTGGCCCGCAGCAAAAGTGATCTGAAGATAATGATCGCTGAAAACTATCGGTATGATGAAGAAAACAACCTTATAAAAAAGATGGTGGAAGAAAAAAGGATCGGCGATGTAATCTATTTCATTAAAAACAATGTGACCTGCTTCCCCTGCGGCATGGACAAGGACACCTACGCAGGCACCGAATGGCGCCAGCACCCTGGCTTCCCCGGCGGAGCATTTCTGGATGCTGCCCTTCATGACATTGCTGCCATGAGACACATATTCGGGGATATCGAGTGCGTCCAGGCCTTCGGTAAACCACAGACACAGGATTTCAACCCGTATATCTCCATCTGCAGCAACATACTTTTCAAAAGCGGCGTAATAGGCCAGTTCAACTATTACCCTTCAGGCATCGAGTCGGTAAAGCCTCCGGTAGGCTTCAGGATCTTCGGTACAAACGGAGAGATTGTGCTCGAAGATAAAACAAAGGGAGTGATAGCTGTCGGATACAATGACGGCAGAACCGAAACGATCAGCTTTACACCGGAACGCGGCTACTACAATGAACTGCTCAATTTCTACAACGCTTTCAACGGTACAGAAAATATCATTGTAACTCCGGAGGTAGAATACGGTGATGTCAGGACAGTATTCTGCATACTCGACTCCATCAGTTCCCGCCGGATAACAGGCGTAGACAACTGATTTGCTTCTCTGAAAACAGTATGTCTCACAGTCCTGAACAGCCTGGCATCATTCCGATGCATGTCTGCATGTCATGCGGGATTGTTATTGTCAATACTGGATCTTACGACGGGAGCCAGCCTGAAAGCAAACAGAAAAAATACAGTTGAATTATTTTTATGCAACAGATACACTGACTATATAGGCACTGTTGATCGATACATCCCGCGACATTGAACGACCCGTCTTGAAAATCAAACTTGGAGGGCTGGAAATGGATAAGTTCTCGATCGTTGACATCGGAGGAAATGCCAGAGATATCCCGTACCTGATAAAGGAACTCAGACAGAAAAACCTGATTACAGCCACAGAGAAGGATGTAAACGGCGATACGGTTTATCTGACGAACAACCTGTTCGCTGTCAGACAGGTTATTAGCGAATATGAAGGTCTCATGCTGGATGTCATAAGGTAAAATCAGCCGGTATTTCCAGGAAATAGCGATTTGTTCCTGTTTGTAGTAATATATTGGCAAACAAAACTCTGCATGATTCCAGGAGATACCGGTATGCGTCGCAAAAGAAAAATATACTTCAAGAAACTGCGTCATAAAAAAGTAAGAAAAATAGTGCTCTTAGGTTTTGTGATGCCGTCAGCCATGGTTCTGCTCGGATACCTGGTAGCATCGCTCATCATACTGCCGTCAATGTCAGGATGATGTCCGGTTCATCTGTTCAGGCTGATGTTTCAGCAATATCCGGCTGTTTTGCTATAACGGATTCATCCCTTGAAAAAGGCTGATCAAAGGTCATATGGGTGTAGAACTCCCGTTTTTTACCTTCTATAAGGAACTGGACCTTATCTAATCCCTTCAGTTCCGTGAGCGTGTTTACCACAGAAAAAATAGCCATTCTTTCACTGGCAGTGCCACCGGGACTGTTGTCAACAAACTCCTTTGAAAAGTTTACGGTACAAAGGCCGTCTTTTGTGGTGACAGAAAGAAGCCTTGTCCCATCAGGAATCGCGTTCCAGAGGTCTTCGTGCCTTGGACCCGCAATCAGTTCCCCTATCACCATCTCCTCAGGTGAAGTTCCGCCCGGTACCTCTATGTCGCGCTTCTCCCCTGCAACATACATTGCCTGGGAATCAGAAAAATAAAGCGTAACGGTCATGGTCTCTCCGGATACAGGGTTTCCGTCGGCATCAAGCACGGCAGGACTCATATCGCCCAATGGCATCCCGTCGGGGCCCTTCATATCTTCTCCTTCTATCCATAACCGCACCTTATCCACTCCTTCAAATTGCGTGAGCGTATTTACTATGGAAAGCCTGCAAATAACTTCATCAAGCCCGCTGTTATTCAGAAACTCCCGCGACAGGTCTACTATGGCTGTATTGTCTTTGATCGATATTCCTCTCAGAACGGTGCCCTCCGGAATAGGACTCCTCAGTCCTTCCGTATCCGGACCTTCAGCCAGAGCAATCATACATGCTTTGAGTACGGCTCCGTCCCTGACCGGAATTTCCCGGGTTTCCTTTTTTATTGCGCTGTTGTCGGCTGTCGGGAAAAACAGAGTTACCCCGATCATCTTTATATTTTCGGTCGTGCTGCTTTCCGGGGTATCAGCAACGGCACCGCTGTCAGCATCATTATCAGCCTCTGCGTCAATATCCTGACTTTCATCTATAAAGCCTGCCTCACCGTTGTCCTGCAGTGAACCTGTCAGATCACCTGAAGCTTCATTGGTGAATTTGATCCCGCATGATGCAACAGAAAACATTAATGTGAAAATTACTGCGACTGTAAGTAGTTTTTTCATGTTAACCCCCTGATTACTCAATATAGTATCTTAGTTTTTCCCGTCCGGTTACTGTATTGCCTGAAGCCGGTTGCCGCTGCCTGCTTTTTGGGATAACAGACTAAGCGGTGCAAAGCTAATCAACAGTAATAAAATCCTTGATGCTCTCAAACCTGTTTTGCTTTATGCGCGGAACCTTCATTATATCCTCGATGGTTTCGAAGCCCCCGGCCTTTTCCCTGTATGCTATGATATCCCTGGCTGTCGCCTCCCCTATGCCAGGAAGGGTATCAAGTTCCTCAATCCCTGCCGTGTTGATGTTGACGAGAGCCGGCCTGTCTGAACCCGACGCCCCGGCATTCCTGCCGACAGCCACTTCGGCAGCCGGTCCTGCATCAGTATATATTACTGCTCCGTCTCCGAAGTTATTGCCTTCCTGTTTTGATTTTATGTACAGCATAACGTTTTCATTCAATGAATATACCATATTTATATTCTCTGCGTCAGCATCTTCGGTGAGTCCTCCTGCGGCCTCAACGGCATCACAGATCATCCTGCCTTTTCCGATCTCGACTATTCCCGGATTTTTAACACACCCAACCACATAGACCAATATTTTTTCTTCTGCTTCGTCAGATTCAGCGGTATTTCCGGAACCGCTTCCCGCAGCATTGCCCGTACTGTTGTCAGAATCATTGCTTATGCCTGCAGGTTTTGAGCCTGCTGCAGCGTTTTCTGCCGCAGAGACCGGCAGAGTACCGGGAAGGATCTCACCACCGACGCCGGAAGCATTTTCCTGCTTTCCGGCTTCGATTATTATCTCACCCCTGTCACCAAGGAACAGGTATCCGATAAGCATACCAATCAGAGCAAGTGCAGCAACGGCTGCCACCACAGCCTCCGTCCTGATTTCAGTTTCTTTTTCAAAGATGCGTATCTTCATCCATACCCCTCCATAATTTGTATTATTCTTCCAAATTTTGCTGTTTCCTTTTATTTTCCGGTTAATTTTTAATTTTTTTTAACTCAATAGAAAATTTTTCTGATATACTGTAGTTGAATGACCACATCCCGGAGGTACAGATGAAAAGGCTGCTGACATTGACATTAATCCTGATACTGATTACAGGAAATACAGTCTTTGCATATACTCAACCACCTTCTCTTGATGCCGGAGCATATATATTGATAGATGCCAGGACCGGCGATGTGCTTTGTGAGAAAGACTCCGCCAAAACAGTATTTCCTGCCAGTACTACAAAGATCATGACAGCCATACTTGCCATCGAAAACGGAGATCCTGACGAGGTACTGACTGCAAGTCAGTCAGCAATAGACGCCATCGGCTACAATGGAAGCAATATTGGTATCATTGCCGGTGAAAAGATACCTCTCGAAAACCTGCTTCAGGCCATGATGATCAGCTCTGCCAATGAAGCTTCGAATATAATAGCCGAATATATCAGCGGCAGCATCGACGAGTTTGCCGGGCTTATGAACAGCAAAGCAAAGGAACTTGGCGCCGTCAATACACATTTCGTCAATGCCAGCGGTATCCACGATAATATGCATTACACCACCGCTGCCGATATGGCCAAAATCGCCAGATACGCGATGACGATCCCCAAGTTCCGTGAGATAGTCAGCACCAAGAGCTTTACCATGCCTGTTACCAACAAGCATTCCAAGTGGCCCGTCCTTACAAACACCAACAAGCTCATGGTCAATGATACCAGCGAAATGTACACGATCAACGGCATCAAAACAGGTTATACCGGGCCTGCAGGCCACAACCTGGTATCTTCGGCCATCAATGAAGACGGCATGGAGCTGATAGCAGTCGTCATGGATGTCAAAAACGAGGGCTCGGCTGAAAATGTAAGGAAATATTCAAAGGAGCTTCTCGATTACGGCTTCAGCAACTTTAAAAGTGTGGAGCTGATAGAAAAAGGCAAGGTATACAGGAACGTGAAAGTGAAGGATGCCGCCGATATATACGGTCTGGATCTGATCACAACAGACTCCCTTGTATGCGTTTTGCCCAAGGACAATCCCAGGGCGGACATAAGTGAAGTCTCCCATGTATACGAAGATATTTCCGCACCTGTCAACAAAGGCGATATAATGGGGTATGTCGAATTTCTGAAAAATGGAGTGTCCATCGGCAAGGTTGATCTTATTGCAGCGAGAGATATCGAATACAAACCCGAGCCTGTTACGCTGTCCACCTTGGTCGAAAACCCTGAAAGCATCACAGAGAACACTTATTTCAGAATAGCCGTTATAGGTACGGGCATTATCCTTCTGTTCATCATATTAAGAGTCATCCTGAAAACAATATCCCGTCAGATCAATTCCAGACGGTATTCCTGAAAACACCATAGTCGAATCATTTATGCCGATTAATCGAGTAGGAGGTAGGTGATTATTTCACCTACCGACCTCTCACACCACCGTACGTACCGTTCGGTATACGGCGGTTCAATAGGACTTAATGAACAAGTGAATATCTTTCCGAAATGCTTTG
>Ga0134092_1001036_pt1 | contig 25474 bp, 21 predicted proteins | sample 3_6taG_FD_94454 | JGI IMG/M metagenome (GOLD analysis project Ga0134092, IMG submission 94454) | Switchgrass degrading microbial communities from high solid loading bioreactors in New Hampshire, USA - 3_6_20_6_A3 metaG | ecosystem: Engineered > Bioreactor > Semi-continuous > Anaerobic >... | reverse complement strand
GATTTAATTGGGTTTGATCACTTCTATTATATCACATGGAAGGGGTTTCTTGGACTTTTTTATTGCCCAAAACTATTAATTTTTCAATGTCCAGCGCACATTAATCATGTGCGAAAGTTGATAATATTCATTTAAAAATGGTATTTTTTTAGATGCCGGATGCTTTATGAAACAGGTCTCAGAAACAAAAATCAATGAAGTGAAAGAAATAAGTATCCAAATAATGATATATATATATGAAGGAACGGTGAAGGCCGGTTTCTATTGACACTGGAAAAAATGGGCTTTATACTATTAAATAAAGTTTCATGCATAAAGGAAACTCACCGGCTGTTCCGAAAAGGAAATAAAGCCTTAGGGTTTGCTGAACGTCATCCTATGAAGAGGCATATCTTTGAGATCACGATAAGGGTGATCCATTCATTCATAAGAAAATGAGGAGGGGATTTCGTGAAATTTTCTAGAGAAGAGAACAGAGAACTGCTGGAGCTGTATAAGGATCTTCGTGTTGCCGATGTCAGAGACGGTATGGACTGGAATATGATGCATCACTATGGTTCCATGACTCCGGATATCAGGCCTCTGTATAGAACGCGGGCCTATGGCATTGCAAGGACCTGCCGGTACTTACCGTATCAGGGGCCGATACCCAAGATGACTCCAGAAGAATATACCGAGTGGTCCGGTTGGTATTACGGGAACGTTTGTACATATCCTTGGATGGATGAAATCGAAGAAGGGGATTTTATAGTCATCGATCAAAGCGGCGTGAACGTTGGCCTAATGGGATCCAATAACAGCCTGGAAGGGAAGAAAAGAGGAGCCCATGGCTATGTTACCAACGGCGGTGTCAGGGATACGGACGAACTGATTCTGGAGAAGGTTCCCTTCTGGTCCAAGATGTGTTCCCAAGGAATGGTTCAAGGCCGTGTACAATTTGATGCCATGAATATTCCCATAAGCGTCGGCGGAGTCGTCGTCTATCCCGGAGACGTTGTAGTGGCTGACGGGGATGGAGTAATCGTTGTTCCCAGAAAAATTGCCTTTGAAGTTGCAAAATACGCTCATCGGGAGTTAAAGAGCGATAAAGCGTCAAGAAGAAAGCTATACGAAGCGATGGGCATGGAATTGGATGAAACAGTTCTATAATCAATCGGATGCAGGATGCTCCTTAGCCCGGGATGAGGTTAAGGAGCATTTTTTACGAAGGCTTCGAATGGATTGATTGATGCATCATAATAGGGGGGAGTGTTGAAATGGAAGTCTTTTCTACCGATAAAATAGGAAGGATATTTGTACTCAGGCTGGATCCAGGGGATTTTGTATTGGAAAGCATCAAGGAGTTGATTCAAAAGGAAAATCTGCGAAACGGGGTTGTGGTTTCTGCCATTGGGACCCTGGATTACTGCGTTCTTCACATGGTGATGACAACCGGTTATCCTCCTGTGGAACATTTTGAACGATGGGAGGATAAACCCCTGGAGCTTTCTTCCATAGAAGGGATTATAGCAAACGGAGAACCCCATCTCCATGCGGTAGTATCCGATCATCAAAAGGCCTACTCCGGACACCTGGAGGAAGGCTGCAGGGTGCTTTATCTCGCTGAAATCACCATTGTTGAGCTAAAGGATCTGGAACTTTTACGAATTGTAAATGAAAAGGGAATCAAGCAGCTCATCAGGAAGTGACTTCGGGGATTCATGAATAGTGGCAATTTTAAAGCCTCCTTCATACATTGAAATAAAACGATGGATGAAGGAGGCTTTAAAATTGCCGGGACCTAAACCAAAATATCATTATGATCGGAATGCGGCTGTGGCTTATGCCCATAAATGGGCCCTTGATCGCAATAAGGCGTATTATGATTTTTCAAATTTGGGAGGGGATTGCACGAACTTCGTTTCCCAATGCCTGTATGCAGGATGCAAGCGAATGGATTATACAAAGGATACGGGATGGTATTATATCAGCTTACATGACCGGGCTCCGGCATGGACCGGAGTGCCGTTTCTCTACAGATATTTGACCAGAAAAACGAAGAGTGCCGGACCCTACGGAGAAGAGGTGGACGTAAAGGATATAGAGCCGGGCGATATCATTCAGCTGGCCTTTAGGGAAATGGGAGAATTTTCCCATTCTCTGTTCGTTGTATCCTGCGGGGATATGCCGGACATCGATAATATTTTAATCAACACCCATACAGTGGACAGGCAGAATTATCCGCTCTTCCAATATCATTGGGCTCGCATTCGATTTATCAAGATTTTAGGAGTTCGTTAGAAAAAGATTCAAGAGAATAGCCTATCAAGGCTGCATCACGTAAGTCTTTTCATTGATGTAAAGGCTCATTGAAGGAATCACAGTAAATCTTCAAAGGAGAGGCTATATAGATAAAAAACTCGTTTCCTCTGAAGAGGAAACGAGTTTGCTTCAACCCTTTTAAGCCGCCTTCTTATTTCTTGCATAGAGCCTGGAGGTTTGTTTCAAAGCTCCAAAGAGAATACTTACCAACAGTACATTGCCTACGACTGCCGGAAGTACGGCTGTGACAAAGGCAGGTATAAAGGCTTCCGAAGGAAGCACTTTTAAAAGGATGGCCGATGTCAAAAATATACTGCCGCTTAAAATGGTGCCAATAATCGGTGTTACAATGGAAAGGACATAGCTATTGACAAATTTTCGAGATACATGGATCATGCCAATCAAAAGGCACGTGGTGACAAATTTGTCGATCAGATTGGGCAGAAATCCGCCGGGCATGCTTGTTGTCAGGCCTGAAAGGATTCCCGCAGCGATGCCCGATACAAAGCCGATCCTTCGATCGTCAAAAAGCATCAGGCATAGGAACAACATCGCCAGTAAGAAGTCAGGTTTGACAGGTGTCCCGGTGGCAGGTGTGATGTAATGGAGCACCAAACCTATCGCCAGCAAAAGTCCGGCCAAAACGAAATCTCTTAAATTTTTCATCGCTCATCTCTCCTCTTCTCATCTCATTTTTTCACCTACTCAACTCTTCTCGTCTCTGCTCCTTTCCTAGTTAGATTGTAGGCTGTTGGAAATATTATATCATATGCTCTAAAAAAATCAAAGAGCAATTTAGCGGTCTAATTAAAGATTCAATTCCGCTGCCAGGGCTTCAAAGGCAGGCAGTGAGTTCAGGATTGTTTCCAAGCTGACACAGTAGGACATTCGAAAATAACCGGGGCAGCCAAAGCCTTGGCCCGGGACCAGAAGAATATTATATTTTAAAGCTTTCGCAACAAATTCCACATCATCCTCCAACGGGGATTTGGGGAAGAGGTAAAAGGCTCCTTGAGGCTTGATGCAGGAAAAGCCCAGTTTGGTGATGTGGTTATAGAGGATATCCCGTCTCTCCCGATAGAGTTCTACATCGACAGATGCATCCAAAGCTTCTGTAATCACTTTCTGAAAAAGGGCAGGAGCGTTCACAAAGCCCAGAGTGCGGTTGGAAAAGACAAGGCCGTCCACCAGGAGGTCCGCATCGGAGATTTGGGGATTTACGGCGATATAGCCAATCCGTTCACCGGGTAATGCCAGGGACTTGCTGAAGGAGTTGACGATGACGGAATTCTTAAAAATGGTATGCATATGGGGGACTTTGATGTTGTCATAAACCAGTTTGCTATAAGGTTCATCTGACAGCACATAAATGGTGGTACCCATTTCCTTTTCTTTATCTTCCAGCATCTTTGCCATCTGCTTGAGGGTTTCTTCCCTGTAGACAACTCCGGTGGGATTATTGGGAGAGTTCAAAAGGATCGCTTTTGTCCGCGGGGTGATATGCTTTCTCAAAGCCTCAGGATCGGGCTCAAAGGTTTTGTGATTCGTATGAACGATGACGGCTTTACCTCCGTGGTTGTCTATGTAGAAGAGGTATTCCACAAAAAAGGGAGCAAATACCAGGACCTCATCTCCCGGATCAAGAATCGTTTTCAAAACGACATTGAGCCCGCCGGCAGCACCGCAGGTCATCACAACATGCTTGGATTCAATGGGAAGCCCGGTTTCCGCTCGATGGAGCTTCGCAATTTTACTTCTGGTTTCTTCAAAGCCGGCGTTGCTCATATAGCGATGCATGCCGGGCTGATCGGACAAGACCAGATCCCGTAGGGCTTTTTTCACTGCCTCCGGCGGTTCAGGATCAGGATTGCCCAGGGTGAAATCGTATACCTTATCCGGCCCGTAGATCCGGCGCAATCTTTCCCCTTCTTCAAACATTTTTCTGATCCAAGATGAGCTTTTTAAGTTTTCCTGTATTTTACTGGAAATCATATCATTTCCTCCTTCATATTTTAGTTTAGGGCTTTCTGTTTATCAATGGGTTTCCGTGTTCCCGTCAAAAATCCCGGCCAACTCCCGGTTACAGGGAGCATCCAGGGGAATTCATTCATCGATTTTTACAAAGGTTTGAACATAAAAGCATCAGGAAAATTATAATTATATTATACCATCATAGTTGAAAATAAAAGAACTGTCAAAAGGATGCGGAAGAAGGAAAACGGAATTTTTTAACGAACAATATAGAAAAATGGAATCTTTTCTTAAACGTTTTGGGATTTTATCCTTGTTGATAAGAGATACCCTTGCTTTGCGAAAGGAGAAACAAAGTGGGCTCAACGAATGAGAAGTTATATTGGATCTGGCTTTCCATGATCCCGGGGATCGGTTCCCGAAGATTTTATTCCCTGATCGAGCGTTTTCAAAATCCGCGAAATGTATGGGAAAGTTCCAATACCGAAATCTTCCGTATGAGCGGAGTGATTGGCAGGAAGGCTGCAGAAAATATCATACAGTATAAGGAAAACGGTTTACTGGAAACAGCACGAAAAATCCTTTGCTCCCCGGAGTTGTCGGTTTATGTGCTGGAGGATGCGGAATATCCCAGTCAGCTGAAATCAATTTATGATCCCCCGCCGGTTCTTTACTGTAAAGGCCAATTGCCAAAGCCGGATCAAGCCCTGATATCCATCGTAGGATCGAGGCGGGCCAGCAGATATGGGTTGCAAATGGCAGAAAAAATTGCCTATGATTTGGCTCTAGCAGGAGTGGGGATTGTCAGCGGCTTGGCCAGGGGCATTGACACTGCCGCCCATCGGGGAGCTTTGAAGGCAAATGGATATACTTTGGGTGTTCTGGGAAGCGGGGTTGATGTGGTATATCCCCCTGAAAACAAAGGTTTGGTTCAGCAGATGCAGGAGCAGGGAGCGGTAATCAGCGAATATCCTCTGGGGACTTACCCGCTGGCAGGGAATTTTCCTGCCAGAAACCGAATCATCAGCGGCTTGTCCCAGGGGGTACTGGTGATCGAAGCCGGTTCGCGGAGCGGCGCTTTGATTACGGTTGATTTTGCCCTGGAACAGGGAAGGGACGTTTTTGCCCTGCCGGGCAACATCAACAGCCCCTTTAGCCAGGGGACCAATCAACTTCTAAAAGAAGGGGCAAAATTGGTGACAAGTGCAGAAGATATTTTAGAGGAGCTCAATCTGGCATGTCGCAACCATACTCCGCAGACGCAGCCCCAGGCGATACAGCTTGATTTTTTTGAAACACAAATATATAATGCTTTAGAAGACGGAGAGAAGCAGCTGGAAGAGCTGGTTAGGATTACAGGATTGGATGCCGGCAGAATCAGTGCAATGCTGACCATGCTGGAGATCAAGGGAATAATTAAGCAACTGCCTGGAAAAATATTTGTGAGACAGTGGAAGGGTTCAATGGAGGGAAAAGAATGGCGCAAAAACTAGTCATCGTTGAGTCACCGGCCAAGGCGAAAACCATAAAGAAATTTTTAGGAAGAGGGTACAAGGTAGAAGCTTCGATGGGTCATGTTCGAGATTTGCCCAAAAGCCAGTTAGGCGTAGACCCGGAGAATGACTTCGAATTGAAATATGTTACCATCCGAGGAAAGGGTGAATTGTTAAACAAATTAAAAAAAGAAGCCAAATCGGCTGAAAGTGTATTTCTTGCAACGGACCCCGATCGGGAAGGGGAAGCCATATCATGGCATCTGGCCAATATCCTTAAGATCGACGAAAAGAGCCCTTGCAGGATCGAGTTTAACGAAATAACAAAGGAAGCAATACAGAATGCAATCAAAAGGCCCAGGGAAATCAACCTGGACCTGGTGGATGCTCAGCAGGCCCGAAGGGTTCTGGACAGAGTCGTCGGATACAAAATAAGTCCCCTTTTATGGAAGAAAGTTCGCAAGGGTCTTAGCGCGGGACGGGTGCAATCGGTGGCAGCCCGTCTGATCTGTGAAAGGGAGAGGGAGATTCAAGCCTTTGTCCCGGAAGAATACTGGACATTGACGGGGTTGTTTTCAAAGCAAAATGAAAAAAAGACCTTTGAAGCTTATTTTTATGGAAACGCTGAGGGGAAAATTGAGCTTAAAAATCAAGAACAGGTTCATGAACTGATTGAGCAGCTGAAAGGGGCCCAATTTGTTGTAGAGAGCATAAAAAAGGGAAGCCGTAAAAGGAATGCTCCGGCTCCTTTTACCACCAGCACCCTGCAGCAGGAAGCCTCCAGAAAGCTGGGATTTTCCACCAAGAAAACGATGATGCTGGCCCAGCAGTTGTATGAAGGGGTTGAAATCAAAGGAGAAGGTGCGGTAGGTCTTGTCAGCTATATTCGAACCGATTCCACTCGCGTTGCGGATGAAGCGCTGAAAAGTGCCAGACAATTCCTGCTGGACGAATTCGGACCGGAGTTCGTACCGGAAAAACCGAACCAGTACCGAAGCAAGAAGAACGCCCAGGATGCCCATGAAGCAATTCGGCCGACTTCTGTAGCCCGGCAACCGGAAAAGATAAAGGATTCTTTGACGAGAGACCAATATCGTCTTTATAAGCTCATCTATGATCGCTTTTTGGCAAGCCAGATGGCCCCGGCTTTATATGAAACCATAACCATAGAGCTTAAGGGGAAGGATTATCTATTTAGAGCCAACGGCTCCCGGAAGGTATTTGCAGGCTATACGATTCTTTATCTGGAAGGAAATGATGAGGGCAAAGAGGAAAAGGATATCAACCTGCCGGAGCTTTCGGAAGGAGAGCTTTTGCAGCTTAGGCAGTGGAAGCCTGAGCAGCATTTTACCCAGCCTCCTCCGAGATACACCGAGGCTTCACTGGTAAAGGAGCTGGAAGAAAGGGGAATCGGAAGGCCCAGCACCTATGCCCCGACGATTTCTACCATCCTTGCCCGTGGATATGTGGCCAAAGAGGGAAAGTACCTCCATCCTACTGAACTGGGCTTCATCGTGAATGATTTGATGATGGAATATTTCCCTGAAATTATGGATTATCAGTTTACAGCAGATATGGAAGAACAGCTGGATGAAGTGGAAGAGGGACGGAAGGACTGGAAAGAAATTGTCAGGAATTTCTATCAGCCTTTTCAAGCCCTGCTGGAGCATGCAGACAAGGCCATTGAGAAAATAGAGATTCAAGATGAAAAATCCGATGTAATCTGTGAAAAATGCGGAAGCAACATGGTTATCAAAACAGGCCCCTACGGCAAGTTTTTGGCTTGTCCCAATTTCCCGGAATGCAGGAATACAAAGCCTATTGTAGAAGAAATCGACGTTCCCTGCCCCAAATGCCACAGCCGCATCGTTGTAAGGAAGAGCAAAAGGGGACGCAAGTTCTATGGGTGTGAGAAATATCCCGAGTGCGATTTCGTTTCATGGGATCCGCCGGTAGGGGAGTCATGCCCGAAATGTGGCTCCTATATGGTGGCTAAAGACAAAAGAGACGGATCTGTTTCTATCCAGTGCTCCAATAAGGAATGTGGCTTTAAAAAGGAAGAACGTGCTTAGGGGAAAGATGAGGGGGAAGCGGAAAGAAAAGCCTATCGAATCATCGGCAAGATAGCATATTATCAAAAAAAGTTGAATTTTGCGAAAAAATGTGATAATATTTTGAAAGGTTTGATAATAGACCCTTTTATTTCTTGGAAAGAGCTTTCATGACGGATAGATAGACCAAGTTTTTAAGGATAGGAGAGAGACATGATATGTCGCTGAGCGGAACCACCATAGTGGCGGTCAGAAGGGGCAACAAAGGAGCGATGGGAGGAGACGGTCAGGTTACCTTTGGGCAGAATACCATCATGAAGCATTCCGCCCGTAAGGTTCGCCGCCTGTACAATGGACAGGTGGTAGTCGGTTTTGCAGGATCCGTGGCAGATGCCTTCAGCCTGAGCGAAAAGTTCGAATCGAAACTGGAGCAATACTCCGGAAATCTGCAAAGGGCGGCTGTGGAATTGGCCAAGGAATGGAGAGCGGACAGGGTGCTTCGCAAATTGGATGCGATGCTCATTGCCATGGATTCGCAGGATCTTCTGATCATTTCCGGAACAGGGGAGGTTATAGAACCCGATGGCGATATTGCAGCTATAGGCTCCGGAGGTTCCTTTGCTTTGGCTGCTGCGAGAGCCCTAATTGAAAATACGGATTTACCACCAATCGAAATCGTCCGGCGATCCCTTAAAATCGCCGCTTCAATTTGTGTATACACCAATGATAATATTTACGTTGAAGAAGTTTAGGAGGGGAAATGATTGAAAAATTATACCCCAAAAGAAATCGTAGAACAACTGGACAGGTATATCGTCGGCCAGAAAGAAGCCAAGAGGGCAGTGGCTGTGGCTTTAAGAAATCGCTATCGGAGGAGCCAGCTGGATGAAAGCTTAAGGGATGAGATTACTCCCAAAAACATCATTTTGATGGGCCCCACCGGGGTTGGCAAGACGGAGATTGCAAGGCGTTTGGCAAAGTTGGTAAATGCTCCTTTTATAAAGATAGAAGCGACGAAATTTACAGAAGTAGGCTATGTGGGTCGGGATGTGGATTCCATGATCCGGGATCTGATGGAAGCCTCCATCAGGATGGTGAAAAATATCAAAATGGAAGGCGTACGGGAGAAGGCCTCAGCCTTGGCTGAAGAAAGGATTTTAGATGTCTTGCTTCCCGGGAAGAAGAGAAGGGCCCAGAATCCTTTTGGCCTGTGGTTCCAGGAAAATGACAGTGAAAAGGAACAGGATGAAACGGATTCCCAGGATACTATGACTTCGACCCGTGAAAGATTAAGAGAGAGGCTGCGAAGCGGGAAACTGGAACATACGACGATTGAAATCGAGGTGGAGGATACCTCATACCCTGGCGTCGGCGTGATTCCCGGAATTGGGAATGAGGATGTAATGATACAGATCCAGGATATATTTGGAAATATCTTCCCCAAAAAGAAAAAGAGAAAAAAGGTTACGATCAAAGAAGCCAGGAGAATATTCGAACAGGAAGAAGCTCAAAAGTTGATTGACATGGATGAAGTGATTGAAGAAGCCATAGAGGCAGTTGAGCAGAGGGGAATTATCTTTTTAGATGAGATTGACAAGATCGCGGGCAGAGAAATGGGACAAGGCCCTGACGTTTCAAGAGAAGGTGTCCAAAGGGACATCCTGCCGATTGTGGAAGGAACCACTGTGATGACAAAGTACGGCCCCATTAAAACCGACCATATTTTATTTATTGCTGCAGGAGCTTTTCATGTTTCCAAGGTATCGGATTTAATCCCGGAGCTTCAGGGTCGTTTCCCGATCCGGGTAGAGCTGAAGAGCCTGACAGAAGAGGATTTTAGACGGATTCTGACGCAGCCTGAGAATGCCATTATCAAGCAGCAAATTGCCTTGATGAAGGTAGAGGGGATAGATCTGGAATTTACATCCGATGCCATAGATGAGATTGCCAGAATCGCCTATATGTTAAATCAAACGAAGGAAAACCTTGGTGCCCGCCGATTGCATACGATCGTGGAGAAGCTGATGGAGGACTTATCCTTTCATGCAGATGAGATGGCCGGACAGCATGTTGTGATTGACGCTGAATATGTACGCAAAAATTTGGGGGATATGATTAAGAACAATGACCTGCACCAGTATATTCTATAATTTTTTCATTTGGCGCAGAAATGATTTACCAACAAAGGAAGACTTGATTGCAAGGAGTGAAGGTAATGCCTGGCGAATTATTGGAGAAGACAAGAAGGCTCAATCGAATTCTCCAGAGTTCCGGTTCAGAGCCGGTCTTGTTTGCTGATTTATGCAAAATATTAAGCGAAATATTGGAGACCAATGTTTATGTGATTAGCAGGAAAGGGCGAATACTGGGATACAGTCTGATTCCCGGGCTCCCTGTGGAAGCCGAAAGCAGCAGCGTTTTTCAGGAACGGCTGCTGCCCCAGGAGTATAATGACCAGCTTATGAGAATTGCACAGACCCAAGCGAATATTGAAAATAAACAGTTTTATTTTCCTGTCGATATCCCCGAGTATGTAGACAGGAAGCGATTGGTTACCATCATTCCCGTCAGCTGCGGTGGGGATCGTTTGGGCTCGTTGATATTTGAAAGATTTACTGAGCCCTTTTCAGAAGAGGATCTGGTAGTTGCAGAGTATAGTGCTACGATAGTCGGGATGGAGATCATGAGAGCCAAAACGGAAGAGATTGAAGAGGAAGCCCGGAAAAAGGCAGTTGTTCAGATGGCAATAGGAACCTTGTCCTTTTCAGAATTGGAAGCGGTTGAGCACATCTTTAATGAACTTGACGGAGAAGATGGCCTCTTGGTAGCCAGCAAGATTGCGGATCGCGTTGGTATTACCCGTTCTGTGATTGTCAATGCACTGAGAAAACTGGAGAGTGCGGGCGTTATCGAGTCCCGTTCTTTAGGAATGAAGGGGACTCATATAAGGATATTGAATGATAAATTATTGGATGAGCTGGAAAAGATCAAATAAAGTCATGACTTTTCCCTTGTGCAGTTTCTTATAAAGGCAGCCGTATGGCTGCCTTTTGCCATATGAAAAATACCGCTTTCTGCGGATACGGTATTGTTTATCAAAGGTCGAGCCTTCATTGACAAAGGTTATGAAAAAAGCTAAACTAAAATCAAAGAATAATGAAACGAGGAAAAGAAGTGAGAAAATGGAAAATCAATTGGAAAGAATAAAGGCAATTTTAAAGGATAACGGCTATAAAATGACTCCGCAGCGCCTGGCAACCATTGAAAGCATCATCGAGAATGAAGGCAAACACATGAGCACAGAGGAGATCTATGATGAAGTCAAAAACACCTATCCTGAAATTGGCCTTGCCACGGTCTATAGAACAATGATTCTCCTAGAGGAATTAGGGATCCTTAACCGGCATAATTTTGATGACGGCAGGAACCGTTATGAATTAAGCCACAGTAACGAGGATCATCATCACCACCATTTGATCTGTATGGGCTGTGGAAAGGTTATGGAGGTGGAGGGAGATCTGCTGGAATCGCTGGAGGAGACGATTCAGAAGAAAAACCAGTTCAAAGTGGTTAACCACAAAGTCCAGTTTTTTGGATACTGCAAAGATTGCCAATAGCAAAAGAAACGGAAGAAACAAGGCGGTGACAAAATGAAAAAAGTTCGGTTTATTCATGCCGCAGATTTTCATCTGGACGCTTCCCTGTCCGGCAGTTCCATGAACGCCAGGCAAAGAAAAGAAAGGCAAAGGGAGCTTCTGGATACCTTTATTTCTGTGATTGACAAGGCCATAGGGGAGAAGGTAGACTTTCTCATCATTGCAGGTGATTTATTCGAGCATCGGACCGTGAGAAGATCCACCATAGAAGAAATCTACCGCCAGTTTCAGCGAATCCCCCATATTCCCATTTTTATCACCCCTGGGAATCATGATCCCCTATTGGCCAATTCCTATTATCGAATTTTAAAATGGCCCGCCCATGTTCATATATTCGGCGGGCATTTTCAAAAAATAGAGCTGTCAGACCTGTCAGTAGACCTGTATGGATTTGGCTACGAAAGCTATCGGATAACAAACAACCCGTTTGAGACCCTGTCCATTGAAAAAAACAGCCATTATAAGATTCTGACTTTTCATGGCAGCTATCTTCCAGGAAAAGGGGTAAAAGATGATTATCTTAGTTTTACTCAGGATCTGATTCCTTCTCTGGAAGTCGATTACATAGCCCTTGGCCATTTTCATGAGTGCCGGAGAATTGAAGGAAGGGGTGAGAAGCCGGTCTGTTTCTACAGCGGATGTCCGGAACCCATCGGATTTGATGAAATGGGGGAAAAAGGGGTTCTATTGGTAGAGCTGGACGGCTCTCGAATCGGCACATCTTTCATCCGAACGCAAAAAAGGCAATATCATACCGTCCAATTGGACCTTTCCCCCTATAGCACGTCCTATGATGTCTACAAAGGATTAGAAAGTTTACAATTTCCGGGAAACCCGGATCTGGATATCTACAGGGTCAATTTGGTCGGAGCCGCCCATAGAGGGCTTCATCTGGATTTGAATGCACTCAATCAATGGTTCTGCAGCAAGCGCTACAGGGGCGTTATTGTGGATCAGAGCCAGGATGAATATGATTTGAATTATTTAAGGGAAGACCGGGGGTTGGCCGGAATGTTTCTCCGAAAAATGGAGAAACGAATTGCCTCGGAGCCCAATGGAAAAAAGCGAGAAATATTACAAATGGCAATGACCTATGGATTGGATGCACTGCTAGGTGGGGAAGTGAGGGAAGAATGAGGCTTCAAAAAGCAAGGATCGAAGGTTTTGGTAAATTATGTAATGCAGAATTTTCATTTGGACCGGGGCTAAACATCATATACGGAGAAAATGAATCCGGCAAAAGCACCCTGATGAGGTTTATCATCCATATGTTGTATGGACTGAAAAAGCCCGGGCTGAAGCGGAAGGTGTACATGGATGAATACGATAAATATACCCCTTGGAATTCCCAGCAATATGGTGGCACCTTGATCTATGAGTGCCGGGGAAGGATTTATCGATTGGAACGGAACATGAACAAGGACCAGGAGGAAGTATGGATTTTTGACATGTCGACCGGATCGGAAATTACGAAGGAATTTCCGATGGATGATCGCCGTGAAGTTTTATTCGCGCCGGTTCATGTAGGGCTTTCGGATTCGCTATTTTACTCTTCCTTAACCATTGGTCCTTTTAACGCCTCATTTCATCAGGAGCGTACCAAGCGGGATGCTCTGTACAGGGATATACAAGGCAGTATGGCCCAGAAATTTCAACCAAATGAGGATTCATCTCTTACCAGGGCAGTTTTAGCACTCCGGAGGGCATTAGAGGAAGTTGGCACCGACAAGACCCGGAATAAGCCCCTGGGGATTTTAAACCGGCGAATTGAGGAATTGCAGACCCGTTTGCGGCAAATGGAGAGCTTTCGGGATGAGATTTTGAATCTCGAAAAGGAAAAAGGCTTGAAGGAAGATGAGATAGAGCAACTGGAATACCGGCTTGAAAATATGAGGAGAATCCTCGATTCAAAAAAGAAGGCGGAGCTTCAAAGAAGGCTCTTCGGCCTTGAGGATGCGGCCGGCCGAATAGAAGCAGCTCAAAAGCGACTCGAGGAACTGGGGATTGTACCGGAAGGACCTTTTCCTGATCTTGAAAACCTGTCATCCCTATTCAAGGAGCTTCAGCTGTATAAAGATCAGGTTCGAAGTCTGGAAGACGAGATAAGTGTATTGGAAAGCCAATTATCCCGGTTCAGCAAGGATATGGACTTTGCATTGGAAGACAGCGTGGACCTGAATGAGCTTCATGGATTATCGGAATTATATCAAACCTACTTAGATGGGGTACAGCAGTATAAAGCAAAGGAAAGGGACATAGAGGGCCTTATAGAAATCATGAAGAAGGCCGAGAAAAAACTGTCCGAATACAGGAATTTGCTCCGGGATCCAAATCTGCCGACCCTCATCCTGGAGCTGGAGAACAGGATGGAGTCTTTAAAACAAGAGGAGACCGGGCTTCAGCTGGAGCGGCTTGAAGAGAAGAAGAAGAGCGTCTTAACGGAGCAAGGGAAAAACAGGCTGATGCTTCTTCTCTCAGGAACAGGCTTCATTGCAGGTCTCCTGCTGGGAATCATTCTTCATTTCCTGTTTTATCTCCTTTGTCCGATTGCTTTTGCAGGATTTCTTTGGGCTTTTCAAAAAAGAAAAGGTATCCTTCAAAGGCTGGATGAAATCAACAGCGAAATAGAAAATCAGGAAAGCCTATTCGCGGCACGGGAGGCGGAAAAGCAAAAGATCGACGGAATTTTAAACGAAATTTATAACAAGGTCGGGATCCGTGATTTATCCGTGCTGAAAGAACGAATCAATGTTGCCGGGGAAATACAAAGGGAGTGGTCAGAAACAAAAGAAAAACTGGATGCCCTGGATTTGTGGCTGGAAAATAGAGCGACCGATATAGCCCGCATGGAAAATCAAATTATTCAAGGACTCCGAAAGATTGGATATCCGATAAAGGAGCTGAATCAGCTCACCTTAAGCGGCTTTTACGGTATCATTGAAGAGTGTAAGCACCGGCTGGAACAAAGGGAGCATTATCGCAAACTGACTTCCCTTATTCAGGAGAAAAAGGCGGCTCTGGAAACGGCAAAAGGAAAGTTTAAGGAGCAGGTAAAAAAGTGCGTCGAAGTTCTAAGCCTTGAGGCGGAAAACGGCGAAGGATTCTTTTCGGAAACTGACAGGCTTTCTCCTTTTGAGATAATAGATCTTTTAAGAGAATATCATTATTATAAAAAGCTATATCAGGAGCTTCTGCAAGGCGATTCCGCCGATGAACTCAAGGCTGAGCTTGAGGCAATCAATGGAAGGCTCGATTCGGTAGCCGCATCCTCTGAGGAAGCGTACCTGGAGCCTGTTGACGGAGAGCTGAAAAAGCTGGAGCGGCAGCTGGCCGTTGCAAAAGGTCAAAAGATGGTTATCGACAGTAAGCTGAAAGACTATCATGATCAGCTGGAAGACTATGAAGATATAGAAGCACAGCTGTATCAAGCCAAAAAGGAATACGATGCTTTGCTCAAAAGAAAAGAAGCCTTGGAGATTGCCATCGATATGATGGAGGAGCTTTCAAGGGATTTTCACAGGGATCTATTTCCTCAGATAGTTGAGAGAATGAAAAGGGTTCTGAGCACAGTGACGGGTAAAAGGTACAAAGAGGTGTATATCGACGAGAGCCTGGCGATGAAATTTTTAGATCCTGCTACAGGAAAGCTGGGAGAGGTCGGAGTATTAAGCAGCGGAACTCAGGATCAATTTATGCTGGCCTTTCAGGTAGCCCTGGCAGAGACCTTGATCGATCAACCCAATCTTTTCTTTTTAATGGACGATCCCTTTATCCAATATGATCCGTCCAGGAAAAAGCAGGCCATGGAAGTACTGTCCAGGCTGTCTCATAAGCATCAGATCCTGTATTTTACATGCCATCAGGCGGACAGAATGCAACTTGAGAAGCTTTGCCCGGAATGCAATACAATATGCCTGAAATAGCGGTGGGACCACACCGCTGTTTTCCATTTTGGACCCTTTATCCACAGTCATCCTCTGGATCGATTTTGTATAAGCCGGCCTGCCATGGCATATACTATACGCAGATTACCTTTTTATAGGAAGAGAAATAAGGAAAGCATTCCGAAATTTCCATGAGCACAGAAACGAATCAGCAGGTAGACGCAAAATCTGAAACAGAAGAGAAAGGATGATTGTGTGAAGGGTATCATCATGGCAGGAGGGGCCGGATCCCGTTTAAGGCCCTTAACTTGTGAACTTCCCAAACCAATGGTTCCGGTTATGAATAAACCGGTTATGACCTACAGCATTGAGCTTTTAAAAAGGTATGGAATAGACAGAATCGGTGTGACATTACAATATTTACCACAAGTCATTCAGGATTATTTTGGCGACGGCAAGGATCTGGGCGTTTCACTAAAGTATTTTATTGAAGAAACCCCTTTAGGAACGGCCGGAAGCGTAAAAAATGCCCAGGATTTTTTGGACGAGACCTTTGTCGTGATAAGCGGGGATGCCCTTACCGATATTGACCTTAAGAAGGCCATTGATTTTCATGTTCAAAATCATTCCATAGCCACCCTGGTTCTAAAAAGGGTGGAAGTCCCTCTGGAATATGGGGTAGTGGTTACAAATGAAAGGGGAGAGATTACTCGATTTTTGGAAAAGCCCAACTGGGGTGAGGTATTCAGCGATACGGTGAATACCGGAATTTACATTTTGGAACCTGAGGTTTTGGACTATTTTGAGAAAAATAAGAAGTTTGATTTCAGCCAGGACCTTTTTCCCATGCTCCTCAAGGATAAGAAACCCATGTTTGGCTACATAACGGATGAGTACTGGTGCGATATCGGAAATCCTCAGAGCTATCTACAGGCTCACTTTGATATGATGGACGGCAAGGTCCGTTTTTCCATTGACGGGAGAGAGGTCAAAAAAGGAGTATGGGTGAGTGAGACGAGCGAAATCCATCCGGATGCCTTCCTGGAAGGACCTTGCTATGTCGGCAAATACAGTCGGATCTCCAAGGCTGCTTATATAGGCCCCTATTCCGTGGTCGGCGATTACTGTGAAATCGGCGAGGAGTCCAGCACCAAGCGGAGTATCCTGTGGAATTTCAGCCATTTAGGCAAAAAGGTAGAGCTTAGAGGGGCTACCATATGCAGTAAGGTGGAGATCGGTAGCAATTCAAGCCTGTTTGAAGGAAGCGTGGTCGGTGAAGGATCACGGATATCGGAGTATTGTACAATCAAACCCGATGTAAAGATATGGCCCGGGAAAGTGATTGACTGCAGAACAATGGTAAAGTCAAATGTAGTCTGGGATACCAGGCTGAGCAGGTCCCTATTTGGCAAAGACGGAGTGGCAGGACTGCTAAACGGGGAAATCAGTCCGCAGCTGGTCCATAGAATGGGAGCCGCATTTGGAGCTGATTTAAAACCCGGAAGCAGGATTGCCGTCAGCTGTGATGAAAACAACAGCTGCAAAATGCTCAAGTACAGCATGATATCAGGCCTTTTATCAGTAGGATCTGAGGTATTTGATTTAGGGGAATTGACTACCCCTATTCTGCGATATGCGGTTCGATACTTTGCCTTTGACGGAGGAATACATATCTTTGCAGATCAGGAAGATCGAAATAAAGTTCGGATTCATTTTGTGGATCGGTATGGAGCCAATTTATCACCTGCTACCGAAAGGAGAATAGAAAACCTGTTCATCCGGGATGATTTTCAGAGAATGGCGGCCGACCGGATTCAAGGAGTTCACGTGCTCCGGGATGTACCGATCTTTTATATGAGAAACCTGATGAATGGGATCCATCATGAAGCCATCCGGGAAAGAAAGGTTAGGCTTTTGCTCTCTGCATCCGGTAAGCTAATGAGCTCAGTTTTAATGCCGATTCTAAAGGATCTGGGCTGTATTTGCGAATGGGTCGAAGAAGGGGAGCTTTCTTCTTGCTTAAGGTCCGGCCGGTATGATTTGGCCTGCAAGATAGACAAAAACGGAGAAAACCTGGTCATTTTTAATGAGACGGGAAATCCCGTGGAGAGGGAAAGGCTATGGGTCCTGATCACTTCCATGCTTTTAAAGAGCAGATGCGGTGAGGAAGTCGTTGTTCCCTACACCGCTCCGGATATCATCGAACAGCTGGCTCAGGCGTATAACGGGGTTGTGATAAGAACCAGGTCCAGCCGACAGGCCGTAATGGAGGAGATTATAAAGCGTGAAGGATGTGACGGCTTTTCCGGCAAAGGAATGTTTTCCGTTTATTCTGACGGGGCTGTTGCCCTGGTCAAATTGATAGAAGCCATTTCCGTCGAAGAAAAAAGCCTGTCGGAGCTTCTGGAGGATTTGCCCAAATTCCATATGAAGGAGAAGGCCATTGATTGCCCCTGGTCTGCAAAGGGGCGGGTCATGCGTTCCCTGATTGAGGGAGAAAACAAGGGAGGAAACAGGGTAGAGCTTTTTGAAGGGGTAAAGATTCTAAGCGACAAAGGCTGGGCTTTGATACTGCCGGATTCCGATGATCCGGTGTGCAGAATATACAGCCAGGGATTTTCGGAAGAATATGCCAGTGAGCTTGTTGATTTTTATGCTGAGAAAATCAGCAATATGGTTCAAACGGAGCAATAGCACGATGAAGAGGAGGTTGATTTTAGGTCAGCCTCTTTTTTATGGTGCTACAGGCACTTTATATCATGACAATATCTGTACTCATAAATAGGATGAGTTGGTGTGACATTATAATTAAGCTTGATTGTTCCGGCTCCGGATTTAGGCTTCGGGAGTTTTTCTTCTTTTCTGACGAAGCAATAACGCTTGCAAGTTCGAGATGAAATCATGTATAATAAAAATATTGGGTTTGAGCGGAAAATTATTCTATAAGGAGGAATTGATTGAGTGTGTCATCAAAAAATAAAATATTGAAGCTGATACCCCTCGGAGGAGTTTATGAAATAGGAAAGAACATGACTGTTTTGGAATATGGGGATGAGATCATCGTCATCGATTGCGGTATGTCTTTCCCGGAGGATGATATGCTTGGGATTGATCTGGTGATCCCGGATATATCCTACCTGGTCAAGAACAAGGATAAGATAAGGGGAATTTTCTTAACCCATGGGCATGAGGATCATATCGGAGCCTTACCTTATGTATTAAAGCAGATTGACGTACCGATCTACGGCACAAAGCTGACCCTCGGATTGGTTGAGAATAAGTTTAAGGAACACGGCATCACGAATGCCAGGATGCAGCGGGTGAAACCACGGGACTCCATCCAGCTGGGTCATTTTACGGTGGAATTTATCAAAACCAGCCACAGCATCGCCGATGCGGTAGCTCTGGCAATCTACACTCCGGTGGGAGTCATCGTACACACCGGGGATTTTAAGATCGACTATACCCCAATTGACGGTCAAGTCATTGACCTGGCAAGATTCGCAAAGCTGGGTGAAAAGGGTGTTTTAGCTCTCCTGGCCGACAGTACAAATGTGGAGAGACCGGGTTATACCATGTCGGAGCGGACGGTCGGTGCTACCTTTGAGAAAATCTTCGGGGATGCGGAAGGAAGAATCATTGTAGCCACCTTTGCATCCAACATCCACAGAATTCAACAGATTTTTGACGCTGCATACAAGTTTGGCCGCAAGGTGTGCGTTTCCGGTCGGAGCATGCTCAATGTCGTTACGGTAGCCATTGATTTGGGTTACCTGAATGTTCCAAAAGGAACCCTGGTGGACGTCGATCAAATCAATGATTATCCCGATGACAAAGTGATTATCATTACTACCGGGAGCCAGGGGGAGCCGATGTCAGCACTGGCCAGAATGGCTTCTTCAGAGCACAGGAAGTTGGAAATCAGGCCCGGGGATCTCGTGGTGATTTCAGCAAATCCCATTCCAGGGAACGAAAAGATGGTTTCAAAGGTGATCAATCAACTGTTTCAGAGAGGTGCCAATGTCATTTACGAAGCCCTGGCGGATATCCATGTTTCCGGGCATGCCTGCCAGGAGGAGTTGAAATTGATTCACACCCTGGTTAAGCCGAAGTTTTTCATTCCCGTTCACGGAGAATACAGGCATTTGAAACAGCACGCTCTGCTGGCGGAGTCACTGGGTATGCCCAGAGAAAATATATTCATTGCAGATATAGGAAATGTTTTGGAGCTTACGCCCAACAGCTGCAGAATAGCCGGAACCGTTACCGCCGGAAGGGTATTGGTTGACGGACTTGGCATCGGCGATGTAGGGAATATCGTGCTAAGGGATCGCAAACACCTGTCCCAGGACGGCTTAATGGTAGTGGTTGTCACCATTTCCAGAGACAACGGGGTCACCATTGCCGGACCCGATATCATCTCCAGAGGCTTTGTCTATGTTCGGGAATCTGAGGATTTGATGGAAGAAGCCAAAAATGTGACGAAGGCTATTTTAGAGCAGTGCGAGGAGAAGAGGATTACGGATTGGGCAACCATAAAAGCCCAGATTAAAGACGGACTGCGCAACTTCCTGTTTGAAAAAACCAAGCGAAATCCAATGATCCTTCCAATTATTATGGAAATTTAAAGAGCACGAAAACAAGAGGTTTGATACGGATAGAATGATTCCTTTTCCGACTCAAAACCGATGATCCGTATTCAAAACCCAGCATTCTATAAAATGTATAGAAATATCGTTGTAAGGGATTGGCGGGAGTTTTTATCTATGCTTGAGTTATTGTTCATTCTATTGCTTGGCATGTTCATCGGTTATTTTTTCAAATGGACGGGTAAGCTTACAATTCTTTTTCAAAAAGCTCAAACCATGCTTTTGTTTGTCATTATCTTTTTGATGGGATGCAAGATTGGCATTGACGAAAAGGTCAGTGCCAATCTTCATACCATTGGCATCAAAGCCTTCTTAATGGCTTTGGGGGCCATTGGGGGAAGCATTTTTTTTACATATCTGTTGCTTCGCCTTTTTTCATTCCAGGAAAAGGGGGAAGAAGGCAAGTATGACCGTTAAAATTTTGCTTTCACTGTTCTTTGGTTTTGCAGTAGGGGGCTTGCTAAAGAGGGAGCTTCCGGTTGAATGGATCGAAAACGGCGTGACCTGGGGACTGGGCCTTCTCATTTTTTTGGTCGGCATTGATTTGGGGAGCAACAGGAAGCTGCTCCAGGAGCTTAGAAGACTGGGCATGAAGGTTTTGATGCTGCCCCTGGCCATTGCGATGGGCAGTATAGCCGGAGCTTTTGTTGTAGGCAGCTTGATCGGGCTGGCTTATAACTCCGCCTGCGCTGTAGGAGCCGGCTTTGGCTGGTATACCCTTTCAGGGGTGATTCTGGCCAAGTTTGATGCCCAGCTTGGTGCGATTGCCTTTTTATCCAATGTTTTCAGAGAAGTACTGGCGATTGTGTTCATTCCTGTTTTGGCTAAAAGGTGCGGACCTTTGTACACCCTGGCACCGGCAGGCGCTACGGCGATGGATACCACCTTGCCCATAATCACCCGCTCCACTTCCAGCAGCATGGGCTTGGTATCCTTTATATCCGGTGCTGTACTGTCCACATTGGTGCCATTTTTAGTTCCCCTTTTGTATCAGCTTTAGGCAGCTTCTCTATTGTTCATACTATTGTAACACTTTGTTCAAAGCCTTCACCTTGCCAAAGCCGGTACGGCAATATATAATAGGAAGTGGAATCAAGTTTTCAGGTGGAGGTTAAAAATGGCGGATACAGCAGAGACCCGAAAGAAAAAGCAACAGCCTCATTTCGATTATCCCTTGTGGAAGCTGATCCTAAGGCAGGTGTCGGTTTTTTTGTTAAGCCTGTGTATTGTTTTAGGGTCAGCGGTGGGAGCGATTTATGCCATAGATCATAAGTTTCTAAGGCCGGTTGATCCGGATAATACGACACCCGTTACGGTCGAAATCCCGATGGGGACTTCGGTGAGTGGGATTGCGGATATTCTGTACGAGAACCATCTGATTCGAAATAAGGCCGCTTTTAAGTTATTCATCGACTTTTCCAATAAGGGGACCAAGCTCAAGGCCGGTAGATACAAGCTTTCTCAAAATATGAGCCTGGAAGAGATCATGGATAAGCTAGTCAACGGGATGGCTTCTATCCCCACGAAGAAATTCACCATTGTAGAGGGGATGAGCATTCGTGAGATTGCCCATGAGCTGGTGGATAAATACCAGTTTTCCTTTACTGAAGAGGAGTTTTTGAAAGCGGCGCGGGTTGAAAATTTTACGGAATACTTATTTCTGCAGGATATACCGGATGCAAGGAGAAAGGGCGAGTATCCACTGGAGGGCTACCTTTTTCCGGAGACCTATATCGTTTATGAAGATGCATCTCCCCAGGAGATCATCCGGAAGATGCTCACTCAGTTCGATAAGGTGTTCAAGGAAGAATACCGGCAAAGGGCCGAAGAGCTGGGCTTGACCATGGACGAGGTTGTGATCCTGGCTTCTATAGTTGAGCGGGAAGCCAGGCTCAAAGAAGAGTTTCCCAAGATTGCAGCCGTTTTTCACAACCGCTTGCGAAAGGAAATGAAGCTGGAATCCTGTGCCACTGTTTTATATGCCCTGTATGACGGCAAGAGGGCCAATCGACTGGTATTGACAACAGAAGAAACCCAGATTGAGTCCCCCTATAATACCTATATGTACTCGGGCCTTCCCGTGGGCCCAATTGCTTCTCCGGGGGAGCTGGCCATCAAAGCCGTCCTATATCCCGATGAAAGCATGATGGATCCCAAGAAACCATACCTATACTTTGTGCTGATGGATCCTGAGAAAGGGCAGCATGCCTTTAATACCAACTATAATGACCATCTAAGGGATAAACAGAAGTACGAAAAGCTATGGCAGTAGAAGAAAAAAGAGGCTCACATATGTGAGCCTCAATCAATGATAACGGGCTTTATGTAAAGGTACGTAACAAGAAGAAGGGCTGTGGAATGAACCGGATCAACAGAGAATATATAGAGGAATACCTGGAGGAACTGGCAAACTATCCCCATTCGCCGGTTATGGAAGAGATGGTGGCAGAGGCCAGAAAAGAGGGCCTTCCCATTTTGCGGGAACCTGTTGCCTGTTTTTTAAGAGTCCTGGTTCAATCGAGCGGAGCCCAAAAAGCCCTGGAGGTGGGAACTTCCATCGGCTATTCGACGATGGTGCTGCTCGATTCCATGGGGAAGGAGGGAAAGGTGGTCACCATAGAAGTGGATGAAGTTGTCCAGGCGAAAGCCCGGGAGTATTTTAAGAAGGCCGGAGTTTCAGACCGGGTGACGATGTTTTTGGGAGATGCCGGGGAAATCATCCCGTTTATGGACGGGGAATTTGACCTGATTTTCCTGGATGGACCCAAGGCCCAGTATCTCAATTATCTTTCGGACTGCATTCGCCTTTTAAAGACGGGAGGCCTATTGCTGTGCGATGACGTTTTATTCTATGGGATGATCGCCAGCGACGGCCTTGTGCAACGCAGAAAGATCACCATTGTAAAGCGAATGAGGAAATTTTTAGAAGCTATATCCACCCATCCACAGCTTGTAACATCCGTCATTCCCCTGGGGGACGGATTATCGGTCAGTATAAAGAAGTAGAAAGGGAAGCGGCGCCGGTTTGGCATTTTCCCTTTTTATTTGTGCATAATAGGGTATATCAAGTGTGATCAAAAGGAGGACAAGAATTGATGAAGATTCCAGAGCTGCTGGCTCCGGCGGGAAATTTGGAACGCCTGAAAGTGGCCGTTTTATACGGAGCGGATGCAGTATACATTGGCGGAAAACAGTTTGGCCTCAGGGCCTTTGCAGATAATTTTGAATCGGAAGAAATGGAAGAGGGCGTTGAATTTGCCCATAAGCATGGGAAAAGGCTCTATGTCACCATGAATATTTTTCCCCACAACCGGGATTTTGAAGGGATGGAGGATTATGTGAAATACCTTCGGAGAATCGGTGTGGATGCCATCATCCTTTCAGATCCGGGAGTGCTGGATCTGGTAAAGAATACGGCTCCTGATATGGAAATCCACCTCAGCACCCAGGCCAATAACACCAACTGGATGAGCGCCAGCTTCTGGTACCGCCAGGGGGTTCATCGCATCATCCTGGCCAGGGAGCTGTCTTTGGAGGAAATAAAGGAGACCATATCCAAGTCACCTGCAGATCTGGAATTTGAAGCCTTTGTTCATGGGGCCATGTGTATTTCCTATTCAGGCCGTTGCTATCTGAGCCATTATTTGACAGGCCGGGACGCCAACAGAGGCGCCTGTACCCAGCCCTGCCGCTGGAAATACTACCTGATGGAAGAAAAACGGCCCGGGGAATACATGCCGGTGTTTGAGGATGACCGGGGAACCTATATTATGAATTCCAGGGATCTGTGCATGGTGGGCCATATCCCTGAACTGGTCCAATCGGGACTTGCCAGCTTGAAGATCGAAGGCCGCATGAAGACAAGTTTTTATGTGGCAACGGTTGTTCAAGCCTATCGAAAGGAGTTGGACGCCTATGCCCGGGATCCGGAGAGCTATCGCTTTGATGAGAAGACGATGGAGGAGATCAAAAAGGCAAGCCATCGGCCCTACACGACCGGCTTTTATTTCCGAAGGCCCACCCCTGAGGATCAAGAGGTCGAAAACAGCAAGTACGTCAGGGAGTATGATTTTGTAGGAATGGTATTAGGTTATGATGAGGAGGAAAAATTGCTGGTTGTAGAACAGCGCAATCCCTTTTCTGTGGGAGATGAGCTGGAAATCATCAGCCCTTACAGGGAATATATTTCATACAAGGTGACCCAGATGCTGGATGAGAACAAAGAACCCATTGAGATCTGCCCCCATCCCCAGCAAAAGCTCTATCTACCGATGGATATGCCCCTTGAGCCTTACTCTATCCTGAGAAAAAAGAAGGAATAGAAAAACTCCTGGCGGGAATAATTTACATGTTCCCGTCAGGAGTTTTTTATTTGCAGAAATAGAAAGGAATTTACTATGGCGTCAAGGAGTCCTTCTGTTTTTTCCCGCATTCTCCTCTTTGGCCTTTTAATCAGTGGAGCCCTTATCTTTCTCCTTTTTCGGCTGTTTGCCATTCAATTTGTTCACGGCGATGAATACCGGGAGAAAGCCTTTAGCCAAAGGCTGGCAACCGTCTCCATTGAAAAAATCCGGGGAGACTTCCTGGACCGAAACGGGATTCCTTTGACAAGGCGGGAGGAGCAGGCAAAACTTCTCCTGTTCCCGGGCCTTTTTCGAGGGGACAGGGAAGTCTATTCCCTTGTGCAAAGCCTGACCGGAATCTCCGGGGAAAGGCTGATGAAAATCGTACTGGGGTCCGGAACCTATGCCAGTCTGGATATTGTGCGATCGATCCCGGAGCTGGAGCTCAAAATCGATCAAGGTGAGTATCCGGGCCTTATGATTTTGAGGGAATGGCAAAGGTATGATGAGCATTCCCTTGCAAGGCATGTGATAGGCTATCTACGGGATGCCGACGGAGAGCCGATGGCAGGGCTCGAAAAAAGCTTCAATGAATATCTGGATGCAGGTGTATCAAAGCTTGTGTATGCCCATACCGATGCCAGGGAAAGGATCATTCCGGGCCTGGGATATAAAATCATGGGAACCCAGAAGCCTTATTATGACATCAAGCTCACGTTGGATTACTCCGTCCAAAAGATATTGGAGGATGTCCTGGATCGCCGTCCCGGAAAGCACGGCGGAATCGTGGTGGATGTCAGGACCGGGGAGATTCTGGCTATGGCCAGCCGCCCCAATTTCGATCAGAATGATATCTACGCTTCTGCTGCCCAAAGGGATGCATTTATAAATACCGTCTTGACGGATTATCCTCCCGGCTCCCTTTTCAAAATCGTCGTTGCTGCTGCCGGACTGGAGAGCGGCCAATACAGCGGAGATGAAGAGCATTTTTGCAGCGGTGGGATTGATGTAGGCGGCGTCTTCTATTCCTGCCATCCCCGCTCCGGCGGTTTAGGGAATTTAACCATCAGGGAGGCCTTCGCCCATTCCTGCAATGACGCTTTTATCAAAATGGCCGATGAGCTGG
>Ga0134092_1001029_pt1 | contig 25609 bp, 17 predicted proteins | sample 3_6taG_FD_94454 | JGI IMG/M metagenome (GOLD analysis project Ga0134092, IMG submission 94454) | Switchgrass degrading microbial communities from high solid loading bioreactors in New Hampshire, USA - 3_6_20_6_A3 metaG | ecosystem: Engineered > Bioreactor > Semi-continuous > Anaerobic >... | reverse complement strand
GCGATGAACTTGAGGACATTAAATTCCATGAGGCACTGCAGCTTATAATAGAGGCTTTAAAAACTGCTTTACAGGAAAAACTGTTCTTGACAAAGGAGACAATCAACGAGTTGCTCAACTACTCTGTCACTTCTTTGCCCGATTATATCAAGGCAAAGCTATCAGTTGTTTCCTGCGAAAGTTGATTAATTTATGTAATAACTTAAAAAAGTTTGCAACCTTTGTTAGGATGCAAACTTTTAACTGCTACAAATTCAATAACCTTATCCAAATACCTTAATGCGATTCTCTAATGGCTGAAACTCCTTTTCACCAGGATTTGCTGTTGGCTTTCCAAAGGGCATTTGAGCAATAAGTTTCCAGTTTTCCGGTATACCCCATTCTTTTTTTACTTCATCCTCGATGAGCTCATTGTAATGCTGCAGTGAAGCTCCAAAACCTTCAATTTCCAAAGCCGTCCATAAAACAAACTGATGCATGCCACTAGAGTGTTGCGACCATACCGGAAAGTTATCCTTATATAATTCAAACTGTTTTTGTAAAGACTGAATCACTGTATTGTCTTCAAAAAACAAAATAGTTCCATATCCGTTCCTAAAGGAATTTATCTTATCTTCGGTAGAACTGAATTGATCCGGCGGAACAATTCTCCTTAAAGCCTCTTTAGTAATATCCCACAATTTGTCATGGTGGTTTCTCAATAGCAAAACAATTCTCGCACTTTGGGAATTGAAAGCCGAAGGAGTATGCTTTACTGTATGCTCTATTATTTCCTTGATTCTCTCATCGGAAACTAAAGACTCTTTACTTATTCCATAATATGTTCTCCTATCGGCCACTGCAGCATAAAAATCCTTTGACATGGTCATTCCTCCTGTCTATACATCAATAATAAAGTATTCTTATATTGAATATTTACTAATTTATACCCCCCTATTATTTACAATAAACCTTAATTTTATTATTTATCTCCTATTAAAGTTTTCATGTATCGGCGTTAAACATATTTTTATATCTAATTATATGTTTTAATTTACCTCTCCCATATTAAAATATCGGAATATATTTTCACTCCCACAAAAGCATATACCATCCATTTACTTCAATTTTATCCTCCTATTTTATTTCAAGTTTATTATCTGAAAAAATAGTATAAAATATTTGACTATAACTCCACTACCATATAAAATAAATATGTATACAAAAAGTCTTATTTGCTTTACCAGCCAAAATAAAAAAAGGAGGCGGATATATGACTAAAAGAAGTGTCGGAAAATGTATCTTATTGTGTTTTGTGACTTGTGGTATTTACTTATGGGTTTGGATGTACAAAATGGCACAAGAAGTAACTGAGTATAACAACGAAAATGCCAATCCTGGAATGGAACTTTTATTTTCATTGCTTTGCGGTATCTATTTTATTTATTGGAACTACAAAATGGGAAAGAGAATTGCTCAAGCCCGCTCATCTTCTTCGGATGATTCAATATTATATTTAGTTCTTTCTATATTCGGATTAGGAATTGTTTCTCTAGCTATCATGCAAAGCAATCTGAATAGTATAGCTGATATGTAAGATAATACATAATGTTAAAATAGAGCTGAATCAAGTGAAAAAGAGTTTTTTAGTGTTTTTAGTCATAGGCATTATTGGTTTGTTATTTAACTTCATATTCAAGAGAAGTGGCTGTTTATTTCTGAACATAACAGGAATTCCTTGTCCTTCGTGCGGAATGACAAGAGCTTATGTTTCTTTATTTAAAGGAGACCTATCACAGGCTTTTTATTATCATCCCTTATTTCTTATGCCCATTGCAGTTATATTTATTACCCAAGATAGAATTATGGCAAATAAGAAGCTTTTTAACGGGTTGATAGTTTCTCTTATAATCCTTCTATTTATAGTATATATAATTAGGATGATACTGCTTTTTCCCGAAAAAGAACCGTTAACTTTTTTTTCAGGTGCAGTATTACCAAGTTTCTATCGATTTATAAAATCTCTATTTTGAATTTTTACATAAAAAGTGCAGAAAGCTTTATGCTCTCTGCACTTTTATATTATATGTTATTATCTGATATTTTACACCAAAATCATATCAAGAAGTTTCTTAAAAATCTTTCTATGCCGTTTCTATTTTACTTGCTGCTTGAAGACCAAGTTTCTCGATAGCCTGCTCTCTCATTTTATACTTTAATATCTTCCCTGCAGCATTCATTGGGAACTCATTTACAAATTCTATGTAACGAGGAGTTTTGTGTTTTGCCATATTTGCACGGATATACTCTCTAAGTTCATCCTCAGTAAGCGTTTCTCCCTCTTTTAGTATAACACATGCCATTATCTCCTCACCGTATTGCTCATCCGGAACACCTATAACTTGAACATCCCTTACTTTCGGGTGGGTATATATAAAGTCTTCAATCTCCTTAGGATAAATATTCTCTCCACCACGAATAATCATATCCTTTATACGTCCGGTAATTTTGAAATTACCATTCTCATCGCGTCTTGCCATATCTCCGGTATGAAGCCAGCCGTCTTTATCAATAGCTGCCGCTGTTGCTTCCGGCATTTTATAATAACCCTTCATAATATTGTAGCCTCTAGCAACAAATTCCCCATCTACATTGTCAGGCAAATCTTCTCCCGTTACAGGATCGACAATTTTACATTCAATGCCTGGAAGAGGACGTCCTACTGTATTAACACGTACCTCGATAGGATCGTCTACACGGCTTTGAGTACATCCTGGCGAAGCTTCTGTCTGGCCATAAACAATGGTAATCTCAGACATATTCATCTTTTCCAAAACATCCTGCATAACCTTTACAGGACATGGACTTCCCGCCATAATTCCCGTCCTCATGTGCGAAAAATCTGTCTTAGCAAAATCTTCGTGCTCCAGCATTGCTATGAACATGGTCGGAACACCATGACAAACAGTTATCTTCTCTTTATTAATACATTCAAGGGACTGTTTAGGTGAAAAATAAGGAATAGGTGACATTGTAGCACCATGTGTCACTGCAGCCGTCATGGCTAAAACCATACCGAAGCAATGGAACATAGGAACATGTATCAACATGCGGTCGGCAGTTGACAGGTCCATGCAATCGCCTATAGTTTTTCCGTTATTTATAACATTGTAATGGGTTAGCATAACACCTTTGGGGAAACCGGTTGTTCCTGATGTGTATTGCATATTGCAGACATCGTGTTTATCCAATGAACGTGCACGACGATAGACTTCCTCAACCGGTACTTTTTCAGAAAGAGCAATAGCCTCATCCCAAGTCAGACATCCTTTTACCTTACAACCTATAGTAATAATATTGCGTAGGAAAGGTAACCTCTTTATATACAGCGGTTTCCCCGGCTCGGAATTTTCCAGTTCAGGACATAGTTCTTTAATAATGTTTACATAATTCGAATCTTTAAATCCATCTATCATTATTAGTGTATGAGTATCTGACTGACGTAAGAGATACTCTGCTTCATAAATCTTATATGAAGTATTTACAGTAACTAAAACAGCTCCAATTTTTGTAACTGCCCAGAAGGCAATAAACCATTGAGGAACATTAGTTGCCCAAACAGCAACATGATCTCCCGGTTTAACGCCTAATGCAATAAGTGAACGTGCAAAAGTATCTACATCGTCGCGGAATTCAGCATAAGTTCTGGTATAATCCAAGGTTGTATATCTAAAGGCATACTGATTCGGAAACTCTTCTACTATTCTGTCAAGTACCTCAGGGAAAGTCAAATCTATTAGTTTATCCTTTTCCCACAAATATTTGCCTGTTTTAGCTCTATTATCATACAAACGCCCTTTTGCCACTCTTTTTTTCATATAGCGTTCCATATAGTTTGCAAAGTTAGGGAAAACCACACCGGCATCATCAAGGTCGGATGCCCAACGTTTAACCCACTCAAGGGAAATATATCCTTCATAGTTAATTGAATCAAGTGCCAGCATAATTTCGTCAATAGGAAGATCCCCTTCGCCTAACATTTTATACTTTGGCACACCATTCTCCATTACTGAGTCTTTTAAATGTACGTATTTTATATATGCCCCAAGATTTTTAACTGTTTTTTCGGGTTTCTCTCCAAAGAATCTGTAAGGATGATGTACATCCCACAAAGCAGCTACTGCGTCGCTTGGTATATTATCAAGAAGCGAGCATAAACGAGCTGTATCGGCATATACACCGTTTGTTTCTACAAGAAGTGTAACTCCCTTTTCTTCCGCTGTCGGTACTAAACGCTGTAGTGCAGCAAGGACAACGCTATCATCTACTTCACCATTTGGACATGGTTCCTGATCTGCCAGAACACGTACATAGGGGGTACCAATCTTGGAAGCTAAGTCGATATATTGTATAATCTCTTCATAGTTCTTGTCAGCATTTTCAGCTATCTTCAGGCAGCAGCCGGAAGAGAGACAAGGAATTTCAAGATGCAGTTCAGAAAGTTTTTTTAGCGTATGCGGCAGCTGGTCTTTCGTAAAAGGCTGTGCGTTAACTGCAAATATTTCATTACCAAGCCCTCGGATTTCAATCCCGTCAAAACCGAAATCCTTTGCCATAGAATATATGTCGTTCCAGCTGAAGTCAGGACAACCTAGAGTTGAAAACGCTAGTTTCATAACAATTTCCTCCTATAAATTTCTCAGGATATTTCTAAGGCCGGTCTTTGACACCGACCATTATACCGACTTTTTTATATTTATATTAAATAAGTTTAAATATATATCTATTAAATTAAAAACTAAAAAAGCTTTCGCCTCCTAGCCTTTTGCCAGAGACGAAAGCATAATACTTCCGTGGTACCACTCTTATTGGTATTAACATACCCACTTACTGCATCCATAAATGTATGAATGCTTCTCTATCTAACGGTGAGAAACCGGTCTCCGCTTAGTGATCTACAGATATAAAAATTTCTGTAAACTTTCAGCTGACTGCTCCAGGGTGAGTTCACATTCTGACCTGTGCACTGTTTTGCAGCAACCAACAGCTCTCTAAAGCACTACCAGTCAGCGCTTTCTCCCTATCAGCGCATTTAAGTATTTTTTTGTTATGTTACCAAAATTCTCACCAATTGTCAAGGAAATTATTTCCTATGAAAAACACAGCTTATATTTTACATTTTTCAATATTTTTCTCTTCACAATAAACTTGTAATAAGACAACCAATCTTTTTTATGTAGACTTTTAATTCATTAGTCCAATAATGTAATAGATAAAAATCTATCTAGCAACATTTTACCATTCTATTCTCATTTAACTTGACTAAAAACTCCGCCATATTGTTTCTAGCTTTGTCATAGGCATTAAAAAGCAATTCAGCACGCTTAGGATTGCAATACACCTTCCAATACTTACATAACAAGCAATTCTTCCCCTTATGTTCAATGAAACCTTCTACATCTTCAACCGGCATACCAAGAAAAATCCCTATTTCATGAGGACATGACATTTCGAAACGCCGCTTTAAAATGGTAAGTTTCTTTTCCAGACTATCTTCAGTATCATACCCTATCTTGTTTAAAAATGACTGATTTCTAGGGTGATTTACATACCATTCCAATAACCTTTTTCGATACAAAAGTATTAATATACTGTCATCATCACTTTTAAGCTCAAAATATTCCAGCTCAAAAGACTCACATATATCTTTTCCGTATTTTCGCCAAAGAGCAGCCGTATTTCTTCCACATGAATTAAAATTCATTAAGGAAGCAGGCTTTTTCCCTTTAATTGTCGGTGCTGAAGCAAAAGCAATCATGGCTTCTATATATTCTTTCCCGTCTAATGTTCGCAATATCTCTGCAAATTTTATTCTCACTAATTTATCCATGTCAAAACACCTACTTCCTCCTGTTTTTTCTCTAATTCAAATTCTTTTTTTAAATAACAACATTTACAACCAATAAATAGTATTAACCTCCTTTTTACGGTACATAAAACTAACATTACCGGAGAATTAATCAAATAGGCAGATCTAAAGAAAAATTTTTGCCGCCTCACCTTTACTAATCGTTTAATACAATCCCTATATACTACCTAACTTCTTTCCTAATTCTCTGCACATATTAAGTCCTTCATCATCGGGGGTATTTTGAATTATCAATCCCTCAGCGATAAGGTTTACCCCGGCAGCTTTCATCCTCTCTTCCCAATCACGCATCCACTGACCGTCTCCCCAGTCGTAGGAGCCGAATAATGCAATATGTTTACCTCTTATATTTTCTTTTTCTATTTCACTAATAAAAGGTTCCATTTCTGATTCTTCAAGCTGCTCGCACCCCATTGCTGGACAACCGAAAGCAATAACATCGGAATTTAAAACATATTCTTTTTCTGCATTATCTACACTAAGTAATTTAACTTCATTTCCTCCCTCTCTTGCACCATCTGCTATTGCTTCAGCCATTTTCTGAGTATTTCCTGTTCCACTCCAATAGATAATTGAAATTTTCTTCATATTAGTCCCTCCTATTTGTTATTTTTCTTAAATTTGCTTATATTGAAAGCACACAGTTTACCGTATAAGCTTTGTGGAAATTTGCTTTAAAGTTTCTTCCAGTGAGTTACCACTGCTAGTATGGCATCGAATAATAGGTATATTCTTCCTCTTAGCCTCCTTAACAGCAGTATGTACCATTTTATGAGATACAGTGCTTGTAAACAATACAATAGCATCCGGTTGCCCTATGGTCTTTTCAAATCTTGCCGGCAAATGTGTAAAAACTTTTATTTTGCACCCATGTTTATTTCCAATAGTTTTGTACTCGTCATGCATTCTCTCATGGCCGCCTACCAATACGATACTCATTTATTATTCCTCCCTTTCTCAATATCATAATTATATCTAAATGATAACAATTATCATTTTCATTTAAAAAATAAAAAAATTTTAGCCTTTATAACATTTATTACATAATCCATAAAGCTTAACTTTATGGTTATAAACATGAAAACCATTTTCAGCAAGTACCTTTTTTTCTAGAACTTCCAGTTGATCATCCTTTATATCTTGTATGCAACCGCAAGATTCACATATAAGGTGATGGTGTTCATGCTCTGCTTGAAAATCAGACACTTGATATCTTATGCATCCATCATCCAAATTTATTCTTGTCACAAATTTTAATTTCTCAAACATGGACAAAGTTCTATATACAGTAGCAATACCTATCCCTGTATTTTTTTCAGACAAAATTTTATATATTTCATCTGCACTAAGATGTTTGCTGCTGTTTTCTATAAGCACATCCATTATAGCTTGCCTTTGCCCTGTTAACTTATAATTGCTATTTTTTAATTGTTCCTTAAAATTAATAGTTTTTTTCGACATTTTACCATCCTTATAAATACTTTTTCTTTTCTCTAATTGATAATCATTATCAGTTTGTTATCAAAAAAATATTTAATGCTTTTACAAGACATATAATAGACTTTTATATATACCTTTGATTATATTTTAACAAACATCTGTATTCATTGTCAATATTGATTCCAAAGAGTAATAAATAATTAATTGATACTTTAATTCATGTATATTTTCTATTTAGCTTAAGCAAAATTCTTTTAAGAATTCATACTGCTGAGAATATCCATAACAGAATCGTATGGTAGCGGTTTACTATAGTAAAATCCCTGTCCCCAATTACAGCCTTTTTCAGTCAATATCCTAGCTTGCTCTTCATCTTCTATTCCCTCTGCAATAATTGAATAGCTGCGCTGACAGGCAAAATCAATTATTAACTTAACTAAATCCACTGAACTATTATCTTTTTTCAAATCAGCTGTAAAAGATGGATCAATTTTAAGAATATCAAACTTAAGGTTTTTCAAAAGACCAATTGTAGAATATCCTGTCCCGAAATCATCAATTGCTACCCTAACATTAAAGGATTTAAGTTCATTAATTATAGCATCGGTCTTTTCTATGTCCTGCATGATACTTTCCGTTATCTCTACAATCAGCCATTTAGGATCTAATTTTGATTTATCAAGAGCTTCACGTATTATAGTTGAAAGGTCCGAATGAAGTATTTGGTAAGCCGATACATTTACCGCAACCGGTATACACCCATAATCCATATTCTGCCACGATTTATTTTGTCTGCATGCAGTTTCTATTACCCATTTTCCAATAGGCACAATAAGTCCTGTCTCCTCGGCAAGAGGAATAAACTCCGCCGGATATACCAACCCGTATTCCGGATGATTCCATCGTATCAATGCTTCAAAACCTACTATTTTACCCGTTCTCAAATCAATTTGCGGCTGATAATAAAGAACAAATTCGTTATTTTCGAGCGCCTTCCTGAGACCATTTTCCAACTCCATTTTTCTTAACAGTTCCCTGTTAAAGTTTTCATGATAAAATTGATAATTATTCCTTCCTTCGTCCTTCACCACATACATAGCTACATCCGCATTCTTTATAAGAGTTTCTGCACTGTCGCCATCTTCAGGGAACATGCTTATTCCTATGCTTATAGTGGAAAAGGCCTTTTTCCCGTTTATGCAAAAAGGTTGACGAAACGCATCGGTAATTTTTTCAGCAATACCGGCACATCCATTAGCATCTGTATTCGGTAAAAGAATTACAAACTCGTCCCCACCATACCTAAATACCAGATTTTGATCACCTACACAATTTCTTAATTTTTGTGCAGCTTCCTTTAAAACAGCATCACCGAAACTATGCCCTAAAGAATCGTTGATAATTTTAAATCTATCAAGGTCTACCAGCATTACCCCCATTACTTTATCCTTTGAATCGAATACTTTACTATCCGAAATCACCTTATCAATATAATCATTTAACATATATCGGTTAGGAAGTCCTGTTAAAGAGTCATGATAAGCTATATATTTAATTTGCTCTTCAGTCTTCTTAATATGGGAAATATCAAGTAAAGTAACAATTGTTGTAGGATTGCCATAATAAATAGTAGCAGCAGCATGAGCTTCAACAAATATTATTTTTTTATCTCTCCTAACTATTCTAAACTGGCTAATTACAGAGTTTTTCATTTTTTTAGGATCATACTGTTCAACTAATGGTCTGTCTTCAGAATATACAATATCGAAAAAGCTCATATTGTACAATTCTTCTTTTGAATAGTCTAAAAGCTTTTCAAGATAAGAATTGGCATAGATAAAATTGTCCTGACACAAGCACACTCCAACCAATGTACTTTCTAAAAGGCCACGATACCTTGATTCTGCTTCAATAAGCATCCTTTCTGTTTTCTTTCTGTCAGTTATATCCTTAAACATACAAATAACCACTGATTGCCCCATATGTTCCACTTCGACAGAATCTGTCTCAACTTCAATTACAGTTTCATCATGCAAAATAAGTTTCTGTTCCACAAAATCTAGTTTTTCATTAGCAAAACTTTTTTCAATTTCAAACTTTACATCATTTCTATGGTCAGGATGAATCAGTTCAAGAGCTTGTCTCCCTATAACATCATCCCTTTTTGATAATTTCATCATTTGCAAAAACGTTGAGTTGACATAAAGTATTTTCCCGTTTTTATGTATAATAACTCCAAGAGGTGAAAACTCAAATAACTTTTTATATTGCTCTATTTTATTTTGAAGTTTCTTTGACAAATCAATTTTAAATCTCAGATTGGCATAGGAAACAACGAAAAAGAGAATCATAATTAATACTATATTTCCAATATCCACAGCAGGATGCTCGGCAGTAATCAATAAACTGCTTGTTAAAACCCCTACTGTACCCATATAAATCAGCAGATGGGATATCTTCTCAAAAATTAGTGTTGTTGAAAAAAACACAAATAGAAAAATAATAATACTGTTATCTTTGAAATTATTTAAATACGCCATGTATAATATTATAAGACTGGCAGTACAACTAACAATATTGATAATTATACAAGCATTTTTTAATACAAATTTACTTTTATACGACAAAACATAAATACCTATAAAGGATGCAAAAAAAATAACAGTAAACTTCATAAAAATATCCTTATTTAAGGAAATATCTGAATTGGAATTTGACATTCTCCAAATAACCGCTATAAACAGAGAAAATAATGCTCCCAACAAGCATATAACCCTAAATGGCAGTTTTTCACATTTGCTGTTGTATTCAAATCCAAACTTATTCATATCCATCAGAAAATCCCCAATAAATTATAATACAGATTATTACATAAGAATTTTTATCCCGAAAAACACATTCATGACTTTTATAAATTAATCTATAGTCTGTATTTTAAATTTATAAGCTTTAATTTCAATAAACAGACAATCAAAATTTATTAAATTATATTAAATTAATAGAAAAAATCAAATATAAAAACTTCTATAGAAAAATTTAACGTGTTTATTATAACATATTCCCCCATCTCTATCTACAATTTTTAGTTATTTATTTTAAACTGCATATAATGCTCTAAAACATTAAATTTATTTTAATTCAAGCCGATATATATGATAGTTAGGAGTATAAATTTTTATGTTAATTAGAAAATAATTTGGTGTTCTTGAAAATCTAATAATTGGATAGTCGGATGTAAAATTGTTAAAAACAGATGTTATGAAAGAATAAAACCCATTACCATTCTCTCATATATCTGATTTGCATATTTCAATAAAATGGAGGAGTTTTTATGAATAATGCAAAACAACGTATGTCCAGCAAGAATTTCACCAAGGCACTTATTTATTCGCTGCTAACTTTTTTACTGATATTTCTTGTATTTACAATTTCAGCATTACTTATGGGATTATTTTCATCACCAGAAACAAAATCCCTCCTCATAGTTATTATAGCTATAGAACTAATATTAACCATTGCGTTGCTTATCACGTTACTGAACTTCTTTAAATCCGTTAACACCGTAAACAAGCAAGCAGAACTGCTAGCCCACGGAAAATTAAATATAAGTGATATACTACCGGAAGAAGCTCGTGGACTTGAAATATTAGCCAGAGCCTTTAACGATATGAAGTCTAATTTGTTAAGCTTTATAGAATTGACTAAGACCAATATAATAACCATTTCTGACGCAATAGATAATGTATCTAAAAGTATGAATAACAGCTATTTAGGTAATGAGCAGATAGCTGTCAGTGTGGGAAACGTTGCCGAAAAAGCCCAAGAACAATCTAAGCTTATGGGAGAAGCTATGGCTAAAATTGATGAAGTAGGCAAAAGAATTGAGAATATAACCCTCAGCGTTGAAGAAGTAGAAAAGTCTGTTGAGAAAACTGTACATGCAACGACAGTCGGCGTACAAAATTTAAATGAATACTATGAACAGTTAAATGTTATATCCGATAATCTCAATACCACTTCCGATTATATTAAAAAGCTGAATGAAGATATAACCCAAATAGACCAAATAGGTAAATTTATTATACAAATCAGTGAACAGTTAAAGCTTTTAGGTCTTAATGCCTCTGTTGAAGCAGCCAAAGCAGGAGAATCAGGGAAAGGTTTCGCAGTGGTCGCCCATGAAATGAACCTATTATCAGCAGCAACAAAAGAAAGTATCGGAAAAATAAATTCAATTTTGAAAAGTATCGAACGCAGCAGTTCTTTTGTAAGCAGCAGTATTGACAGCTGTGTTGAAAGTTATAGTGCCAGTAAAGATATATTCAAGTCGATTAAAGAATCCTTCGATACTATAAACAATAGCGCCAGTTCCTTGGAAACAGATATAAAGAAAGTTTACAATGAAGTCTCCTTGATCAATAACAGCACACATGAAATAAGAGAAACAAGTCTCCTTCTTCATCAAGCATCTGAAGATATATCCACCAAAACTCAGGAAGTTGCTGCAGTTACACAGGAAGAACTTGCCGAACTTGAAGAAATCAACAGCTATACTTCATCTCTGCAAAACATGCTTACAGGTATTGAACACCTGGTTAAAAAATTCCAAACATCGGTTGTACCGGTTGAAGCAAATAGCCCAAAACAGCTGCGCATCACATTTATATCTCCATTAGACCATGAATTTTGGTATGGTGTACGTCAAGGTGTTTTATATGCCAAAAAAGTATTATCCGACAAAAATGTTGTTATAGATTATCATGGTATTAAGCAAGATGTCGGTCCACAAATAACAAAAGCAACTGAAGAAGCCATTAAAAACGGTTCTGATGGAATAATTATACCGGGTTTTATCCCTGAGCTAATCCCTATGATAGAGACTGCATATCATAAAGGCATCCCTTTTATGGTATACAACTGTGATTTCCCGGAAAAAACAAAGCGTGTGGCCTATTTTGGACCTGATATGAATTCAGCAGGAACTCTTGCAGCACGCCTTATGGCAAAAACCCTATCCGGAAAAGGCGATGTGGTATTGCTGACAGGAGGACTTGATGCTTTTGTTCATAAAACCAGAAGGGATACTATTCTTGCCGAACTAAAAAAATACAGGGGTATAAAAGTGTCTGCTGAAGCGCGATGCGCTGATAATCCCGAACAAGCCTATAATGCAGTAAAAGACTTTCTCAGACAAAACAGCAATATCCGCGGCATATTTAATACTGGAGGAACAATGGCTGCTACAGCAAAAGCTGTAGAAGATATGGGCTTTACAGGAAAAACTTTCATTGTATGCTTTGATTACAACAAAGAAATATATGAATATATTAGAAAAGGCATAATTGCTGCAGCCATTGGCCAGGATCCTTTCGGTCAGGGTCACGATCCTATCATATACCTATACAATATGCTTGTTACAGGCAAAAAACCTGAGGAAGAAATTATTTGGACACGACTTGAAGTGGTAGATAAAAATAATGTGGATGATTTATTATAAAAAAGATTACAATGCAGAAAAGAAGAGCCTAATATCCCTTAGCTCTTCTTTTTTTGCATATCATTTGGCACTTCTATGAATTTCTATATTTTTACACTCTATTTTCAACTAATAAATCTTTCTTCCCAGTTCATCATTTATCCCGGTTTTTCTGTAGAAATACGTATTAATAACATCCCTCCACTCCTTTGCATGCTCAATCTGTCCTTCAAGCCTATGGAGAACATGTTCATATATTTCGTCTTTAAGTTTTCCTTTAATGCTTTGCCATTGCTCTTTTAGTTTTATAGCTTGCTCCACACCATCAAAATGGGTGTTATAAATATACTGAATTAGCGTCTCTCCTGATTTAAGCCTGTAGGTATAAGGAACTCTATGGAAAAACAGTAAAAGTTCCTGCGGACAAGTATCCATATTTTCATACATATCCCGTACTTCCTTGTGATACTGTCCTGTATAACCCGTTCCTGACTTTACAGTACGGTCAACACCTATGGCTATGTGGTCGGCACGATGGTATGTACCCCATTTGTCATATTCATATCCGTCCACATTAGGACCGTAGTGGTGATGAGGATTTACCATCCAACCTATACCTAGAGGAGATGTATAACTCTCATAAATATGCCAGGATTTCAGAAGCATATCTGAAATGGTATCAATTACTTCCTTGTCATTGGAAAAGGTCATCCTTACCCATTCTTCAGTTATTTCCTCCGAAGTTAAATTCGGATTCCATACAAGACGCCCATATCCAAATAAGTTAGCCTGTGCCAACTGTAAACCTGTCCAGTTGTCATCATCTCCGACATTGGCAACTCCCGCCACTCCTCCATATTTATTATTAAAAACCGAACCGCTAACAATTTTTTTAACCGTTGTATCTTTTCCCTTGGCGTAGGTGTCAAAATCCAAAACCTCCTTCCACATCGGGATAAGATAACACAAATGTCTTTGCTGTCCGGTATACTCCTGTGTTATTTGAACCTCAAGATTGACATTGGTCTTTTCAAGCCCTCCAAAGAGCGGTGATACCGGTTCTCTCACCTGAAAATCCATTGGTCCGTTCTTAATCTGTAATATTACGTTATCGTCAAACATCCCGTCCAAAGGCTTAAAATTGTCATAGGCAGCCTTAGCCCTATCGGTTTTGTAATCTCGCCAATCTTGCATACAGTTATAAACAAAACATCTCCAAATTACCACTCCACCGTAGGGTTTTAATGCAGCCGCCAACATATTTGCGCCATCGGCATGATTGCGATTATATGTAAAAGGTCCCGGTCTGAACTCTGAATCGGCTTTTACAAGAAAACCTCCAAAATCAGGTATATAGCTATAGATTTCTTTAGCTTTGTCACTCCACCACTTTTTAACCTCTTCATCCAAAGGATCTGCTGTATTAAGGCCTCCTATCTCCATGGGACTGGCAAAATTAATGCTGAAATACATCCTAATTCCGTACTCTCTAAATATATCTGCCAATTTCTTAGCTTCCGGAAGATATTCTCCAGTAATAAGCTTTGTTTCGTACTTATGCACATTTACATTGTTAATAACAACACCGTTTATTCCTATTGAACATAAAAGCCTGGCATAATCTCTGATTCTTCCGGTATCCTCTATAAATTTGTTGTCTTTGTAAAAAATAGAACTCCCTGCGTACCCTCTTTCTATACTGCCGTCCATGTTATCCCAATGATTTAGCATCCTCATTTGAAAGTAGGGATTTTCTATTTTTCGTATATCTCTTATATCCTTTTGAGTACGTATAAGTCGCAAAAGGGCGAACACACCATAGAGCACACCTTTATCGTTTATACCGGTCACAACTATATAATTTTTATCTTCCGAGTTAACATTTTTAATAAGAAATCCATCTTCCATAATACCTTTTCGCTCATTTTCGTCAACAACTTTATCTATAGCCGGATTTTGCCCTAAGGTACCTACTGCAATAAAAGAAGGTTGTGTTGGAGTGCCATTAATCTCAGGCTTTATATCCAACATATTCTCGAAGCCTATAACCAATTCTTTTACAGCACAATTAATTAATGGTGTATCTTCAAATTTCACAATATTGGAACACCATTTACTGTAAATACCCCTCAATTCCACATCTTCTAACTTTCCATACTCCAGCCAACAGTAATAACCATTGTTTTTTCTTCTTTCTTTTATTGCATCCGGATTATTCATACTTGCCTCCTAATCTTCTGTGATAAAAAATTATTTTTTAACAAGGTGCGAGCTTAAACAGTCAAATACCGGCATAAAGTTATAACAGATCACCTTGACTCTATCTTTCCCCAAATTCCTTATGGTCTCTTTATAATTTTATATGTATAGGTCCCTTGAAGACAAGCCCAGCTTAATGCTCTAGTTAAGTCATCTCACTATAAATCAACCTTCTTTATATGTACTTTATATATCAAAATTCATTCAAATACTTTTCCAGTGTTTTTCTAACAGCATGTTTGCCGGATATCATTTCTTTTACAAAGCCTTCAATTTTTTCCCCCAATTCTATGGAATAAAGATTCATACCAAAAATCTTTTCATTTGACAAAAACGGTTTCAATCTGTCACCTACAGAATCCGGATTTCCAAATTCAATTCCGGAAACATAGATTTTTAGTTGTTCCAACATTGGATCGGGACTTAGCTCCATCCTCTCGCCATAATCGTCCACCCCCATCAAATACCTGCACCACCCTGCTATAACCAGAGGAATATATAATAGCTTTTTTACATCCAAGTCCGGCCTTTGGGCGTATGTCTTTATTGTTTCGCCAAACCTTACGGGCATCTTCTGTGATGTATCGGTCGCAATCCTTTGAGGTGTATCGGGAATAAAGGGATTGGGAAGTCTTACATTTATTACTTCATCAATAAAGTCCACAGGATTTAATATTCCGGGATCAGCTACAACCGGTAAACCTTCCTCATAACCAATTTTTTCTACCAGCCTTCGCAAATGTACATCCTTCATCTCATCAGCTATGGATTGATAGCCAAGAAGACATCCAAAAATCGCAAGAGCAGTGTGTAGTGGGTTAAGACATGTACCAACCTTCATTTTCTCTGCTAAATTTACCGTATTCCTGTCGGTAAAAATTACTCCTGCTTCTTCCAAAGGCATTCTTCCGTTCGGAAAATTATCTTCAATGACAAGGTATTGTGACGGTTCGGTATTTACAAAAGGTGCTATAAAAGTCTTCTTACCGGTGCAAATTATTTCAGTGCTCTCAAATCCAATACCATTTAAAACTTCTTTCACTTTTTCCGAAGGTCTTGGAGTTATTTTATCGATCATAGACCAGGGAAAAGATACTTTTGACGGATTATTCAAGTATTCCAGAAACTCCGGTTCTACATAACCTCTATCCACCCACTCCTTAGCGATGGTAACAATCGAGTTTTTAAGAATTTCTCCATTTTGAGAACAGTTGTCCATACTGACAAGGGCAATAGGAATTTCTCCTCTTAAATATCTTACGTACAACAACGAAGCAACTTTCGATATTATGTGCCTTGGATAAGACGGTCCTTTTTCAATATCTGACCTTACATCAGGATAAAAATTGCCGGTTATATCGTATAGAGCATATCCCTTTTCAGTAACTGTAAAACTGACCATTTGCAGTGAAGGTTCACTGAATATCTGTTGCAGTCTACTCCAATCATTCTTCTCTTTTACGTCTCCTTTTAAACATTCCGCAACACTTCCTATCACCTTTTTTCTAAGACTCCCGTCATAATTCATAACAACCAGCAGCCCCAAATTATCATAAGCCTTATATATCTTGTCCACAACCTCCAAATTATAAGTTACAACAGCTATGACTCCGGTATCGCTCTTTCCTTTTTCCAACAAGATATCCTGTAATACGGCGATAAAGCCCCTAAATAAATTTCCACCCCCAAAGTGCACCCATGTAGGATTCTCCTTCGTTTTACCAACCATTTCATCAATATTGTATTTGGGCAATTCAATATCTGCCTTTTCCCATAATGTATAATCCTTTAAAGCATGCTTGCTTAATTTCATACACATCTCACCATCCTTATAGGAACCATTATACAATACAATTCCGCCATTTTCTTTGTTTTTATTGCTTATAACATTCCGAATATTGCCAAATGCTATCCTCTACAATTGTCATAAATCACCTTGATTTAAGAGGCATAAAAAAGCTTCCACTCCAATTTTGCCATAACACCATGAGTGTCTCTGCAAAATTACAGTGGAAGTTTTTTCACCTTAAGTACTATATTCACAAATCCTATTTTTATTCTGCTGCCAATTCATAAATAGCTGTAATAGCCTCTTTGTCCAGGGATACGAAGCCTCCGGTTTTTCCGTCTCCTATACCTAATTTTTCAACCAGAAGAGGTATGTCTTCTTTGTTTGCACCCAGCTCTTTAAAATTAATAGGCATTCCTATAGAAGAGAAGAATCTCTTTAATGCACTTATTCCTTCTAAAGCCGTTGCCTTTGGATTTTCAAAATCCATCTGACAACCGAACACTCTCACAGCCATCTGGGCAAACCTCATACAGTCATGATGTTCCACCACATAGGACATCCAAGCCGGTACAATAACTGCCAGGCCTGCACCATGGGCACAGTCATACAAAGCTGACAATTCGTGTTCTATCATGTGGCTGTTCCAATCCTGTTCTCTTCCTACGCCCACAAGATTATTGTGTGCTACCATACCTGCCCACATAATATTGGCACGGGCACCATAATCCATTGGATTTTTGATAACCTTTGGAGTCTCATTTATCATTGTCAACAATACCGCTTCACACAGCCGGTCGGTAATTTCTACTTCCTTCGTATTAGTAAAATAGCGTTCAAATACATGGGCCATAATATCCACTGCACCGCACGCTGTCTGATATGCAGGAAGTGTCATTGTAAGTTCCGGATTCAAAATTGAAAACTTGGGACGTAGACATTCTCCGCTTGCACCTCTTTTGAGCATTCCCTCTTCTTTGGTAATAACAGTATCTCCAGAACCTTCGCTACCTGCTGCTGCAATGGTCAAAACCGTTCCGATAGGAAGTGCTTCTGTTGGTGTTTTCCCACTGAAAAAGTCCCAAAAATCACCATCATATAATACTCCCATGGCGATAGCCTTTGCAGAGTCGATAACACTGCCTCCTCCTACTGCCAAAATAAAATCCACCTGTTCTTTTCTGCATAGGGATATACCTTCATATACCAGCCCGCTTCTTGGGTTGGGTTTTACCCCTCCTAATTCAACATAGGGTATATTTTCTTGCTCCAAAGATTTTTTAACTCTGTCCAGAAGCCCTGATTTTTTTGCCGATTCACCGCCATAATGAAGTAAAACTTTCTTTCCTCCAAATTTTGCAACATATTTTCCTGCCTCGTTTTCCCTTTGTTTACCGAATACAAAATACGTTGGACTGCAAAAATCAAAATTATTCATAATACACTTCTCCTTTTTTATAAAGTTGTATTGCATTATAAAAATATTTTCACAGGCAGTATACTTTTAGCTTAATATTTCCTCCAAGGCTACATAAATACATTTTGCCCAAGCCTTTAAGCTACATATCCCACTTAATTTTATCCCAGCATACCAACTGGTTTCAAGAACAATTCAATTACTTTTCATCTTTTCGATACAGTTTATTTTCATATTTATTTTATCTTCTATTCAAGAGCTTATACCGCAAATTACAGTTCTTTTCTTAAAATCGGCATATAAATTTAATGATTTTGGAGATTTAAATTCATAAACTTTTATTATGTCAGAATAAGCTTCAGCATTTGGAACAATATCCTTCAAAACCGAATCTTCATTCTTGAAAAACTCTTTTCTAAATACTTCAGTACCGCTTTGCTCTGTATCCATTACTGCCACATAAAACATTTCCGTTTCCACTATATCCTGAAACATATGACTGCCGTAGGATAATTCAGGAATAAATCCAATTCCCGTATCTGCATATTCGCATAAAATTTTAAAATTGGATATATCCGAAAACACAACCGGAACCCCCAATTCCGGGGATGAAGTTCCGATACGTCCCGGGCTAACAAGCATCAGTTTCTTATTAGTTCCTGCATAATATTTGTTAATCTTAGAGATTATACTGCACACTGAACTTTTTTGATTATAAGGATAGTCATGATACTTTTTGGAATCAATCCACACAACTACATCAATATCTATTTTTGCCGAATTTCCCATAAAGGTTTGATTGACCTTAAACAGAGTTTTATCCTTTTCAATCTCCGGAATTTCTTGATTGGTAGCATTCTGCCATACTGCCATAGGTCTGCACTGAAGAATATTTACTGTATAAGCCCCGTCCTTTCTAAAATTAATTGTATATTCTATATCTACCGGATTTCCGTAATGTTCTTCAAGGGTGGACAAGATATCTTTCATCATCTTCATAAGTTCTTTTTTCTTGACAATCTCATCACAGGAAACAAAAAGAATACTTCTTGGCCTTCCACTCTCATAAAACATTCTCTCGGTATCATAATCATGCTCACAAACAAGCTTCAAGTACCAGTCGGGTAGTTCCGGAATTAAATCAGTTACAGAAACCTCTTTTACCTCATTTTTTTGCAAATCGATAACATCCATTCTTCGCTGTGAAAAACGATGTTTGTCACTGGAACGTGTTAAAGTGGTACTTTGGGGTGAATCCAAATTTACCAGTCTGGGATAATCCATACCCGTTCTATCCACCGCCTTTGTGCCTAAGCCCGCAACTAAACGCAACAGTCCTGCCTCGGCACTTAGTTCATCGCTCCAGCGGTATACGCTATAAGAAAATCCAACACCTGCAGCACACGGCATGTAATATCTATCAAATTTCGTTCCGCTGACACGCTGTACAAGAATTGCCATTTGCTCATCCATTTTGTCCAGTCCCCGCTGTTTGCGGTATTCCAACGCCGACCTGTCCATTGTACTGGCATATACCCTGCGCACAGCATCTTCAAACTGCAGAAGCCTTTCTTCGGGGCCACAGGCATTCACACAGAAAACCGATTCGTACTTTCCTGCAAAAGCATTTCCAAAGCCGTCTTCAAGAAAACTGCTTGAACGTACTATAATAGGAATCTGTCCGAAATAATCCAGCATCCTTCTGAATTGAGCCCGAACTGATTCCGGAAATTTACCGTTTAATATGGCATTTTTCAATTCCTCTGACTTGTCAAAATAATATTCTTCACTACGCTGCAAAATACGCAGTTTCCAAAGTTTATTTTCCACAATATAGGAATAAAAGATATCCGTTCCGATATAATAGGAATCTTGCGGCTCTAAATACCTGCCATACTGAGGCAAATAATTTGCAACCATTTTCCTTGCCAAAAGCATACCGCAGGCTTTTCCTCCAATTGTTCCGGTACCGATCATTCTTTCCTTTATATTAAAATAGTCCTCGGGACTAAATTCCCTTTTTATCAGAGAGGCCATCTTGTTATCCCGCGTCATCATACTGCGGATTATTTTATTTATGGTCAACTCTGTAATTTCTCCCCTATAATAAGATTCCTTAGCCTCCCTAAAAAATCGGTCGTAACTGTCAATATTCTGCTCCGACTGTTCCCTTTGTTCATTGTGAATTAGGTTGTAGTAATCAGCCAAATCCACACTATTAGTCAGGGATTCCAATTGATTGTCATCATTTAGCCTGTAAGGCAAATACATGTCCGGCAAATAGCGATTCCATACTTTTATAGGATGAATAAAGGTATCCTTTTCATTGGAGTGAATATCAATAAACAATTGAGTTGTCTCCTGAATACGGGCAATTGTTGCAAAATCGTGATGTCCCCTTAACACCGGAAACAGAGCCACCGTATCAAGCTCAAACAAATAGGGACAGGTTACACAAAAGAAATTGCCCATCATAAGATCTGTAGACCAGGCAACCTGCAGATCCGAAAGAGAGTCAAACACATAAAAGGCCTCGGTTCCTTCATTCTTGATTATATTGTGAACTTCAACCGTAAAGACTTCAAAACCTCGATTGGCATTTAGCTGGTAAATTTTAAGACCTTCCCTGTTTTCCAACAAAGGCTCATGGTTGGAAAAACGAATATAAATGATGTTTCTTTTATTCTCTATAGCTTGATTTACAAAAGGATGTACTATTCTTTTAAAATCATTCAAGCATGTTACCTGAATAACTACATTATCTCCAAGCCTTATATTGTCCAGAACCTTGTCCAAACTGGGTATACCTGATTTAATCCTCTCAAAAGCCGACATATTTTCCTCTCATATAGTTTATTTACTATATTTTTTCCTTTCTTTTAAATAGTATATTTACGAAAAGAACTATTATCATAAAATAATAGCTCATTTTTTATTATATATATCATTATAATATAATACCCTAAATCACTTCCACCAAATTTCATGAAGTTTTTTACACATTATTACATATTAATCTTTCATAAATAATCTTTTTTATGGTATTTGTTTATAAACCAAACTGCTAATATAACAGACTCACTCTCAGTTTTAAATAAAGCAAGTAGCAATTCTTATGTAATTTACATAATATATACTGAGGTGATTATTATGCCAAATGGAATGCACAGCCATAGATTTATGGGAATAACCACTCGTAATGATGACCACATCCATGGATATTCAGGTATAACCAGTATAAATCCCGATATACCCGGTCATATACATTATATAACCGGTCAAACCACCTTTGAAGATGGCCATATACATCGCTATAGTTTACAAACAGGCCCCAGCATACCCGTTAATGGCGGACATACACACTATTACCAAGCTGCAACTTCTTTTGAAGACGGTCATATTCACTATTTGTATGGATATACAAGTATATATAATCAATAATGCAGCTTAGATCTCACTGGTGCTTATATTACTTCTTAAAATTTACAAAACACACCTTGTTGACGTAAAGCATAAGATAAATAATATAATACTTTGAAAGGAATGAGATATATGTTGAATGGAAATACTCCCTATCCATATTATCATTACATGAATTATCCCATGAACTGTGCTGGTCAGCATTATTTATATCCATACTTAAATAATTCCCCAATGCCATACATGAATTATATGAACCAAAATCCTTCTTTTGTTGAAAATACCAAAAAGCACTCCATTAATTTAAAGGATTACGGCCCAGCTCCTTTTGCCGTCAATATAGAAGAAGCTGCCAAGCAAAACAACAACTTCCGTTTAGCATTGTGGACCGGAAAACACCTGCAGATAACTTTAATGAGCATAAATCCGGGGGAAGATATAGGTTTGGAAATCCATCCTAATCTAGATCAGTTTATACGTATTGAGCAAGGACAGGGAATTGTCAAAATGGGTGATACAAAAGAAAATCTGGATTTTCAGGCAAATGTATATAAAGATTATGCTTTTGTCATCCCGGCAGGAAAATGGCACAACCTAATCAATACCGGTAATATTCCTATAAAATTATACTCCATTTATGCACCGCCTCAACACCCTAAAGGTACAATACATGAAACAAAAGCCGATGCTGAAGCTGCTGAAGCAAATCATAATTCAAACAGTAATAAGTAGATGTAAAAAAACAGCTTTCAAAGTACTTGAAGGCTGTTTTTTGATCTATTTGCTCAAAGTTATATAAAAGTTTATAATGCGATCTTTAAATTCAAGTAAAGTTACTCTGACACGTTATTCTTTTCTTGTAGCCTTTTGGCCAGCATTGTATTGCGCTGTTGGATTTTACTGTTTGACACGGCAATTCCTATTGCTTTTTTTGAGCCCACCAACACAAATACACTTTTTGCCCTAGTCACACATGTATATAATAAATTTCTTTGCAGCATCATATAATGCTGCATTGTGAAGGGCGCAACCACTATTTTATATTCACTTCCCTGGCTTTTATGCACAGTAGTAGCATAAGCCAGCACAACCTCATCCAATTCGGTGGCATCATATTCCACTTCATTTCCGTCAAAATTTATTGTAAGAGTCTTATCCTCCATGTCTATTCTGCTTATTATTCCTATATCGCCGTTAAAGACATTTTTGTCGTAATTATTTTTAACCTGCATAACTTTATCTCTTAAACGGTATACCGTGCCGCCGTACTTTATGGTTACATCGCTGGGATTTAAAGCTTCCTGCAAGATATTGTTAAGATTCTGTGCCCCCACTTCCCCCCTCTGCATAGGGCACAGCACCTGTATGTCATTTATGGGATCAACCTTGTAATAATCCGGTAAACGTTTGGAGCATAGGCTTTTTATTGTCTCAGCAATCTTATCGGGTTCTTCTTCCTGGATATAGAAAAAGTCACTGCTGCGACCGCCTTTTAATATGGGCATCTCCCCTTTATTAATTCTATGGGCATTGGTTATAATAGCACTGCCCAAAGCCTGTCGGAAAATCCTCGTTAGCTTGATAACCTTTATAATGCCGGAATCAATTATATCTTTAAGTACATTTCCCGCTCCTACTGACGGAAGTTGATCCACATCCCCCACCAAAATCACAATTGTTTCATTAGCCACAGCCTTTAAAAGGTTGTACATAAGAACAATATCCACCATAGAAGTCTCATCAATAATCAAAACATCGCAATCTAAAGGATTTTCAGCATTTTTTTGATATCCCTCAGCCGGTTTAAATTCCAGAAGACGGTGAATGGTTTTTGCTTCCATGCCTGTAGTCTCAGACATCCTTTTAGCGGCACGTCCTGTGGGGGCTGCCAGTAAAACCTTTAATCCCATCTTTTGATATACTTTTATGATAGCCAAGGTAGTTGTGGTCTTTCCCGTACCGGGACCACCGGTTAACACCATGAATTTTGAAGCAGCTGCAGCTCTAATAGCCTCCAGTTGAACTTCATCATAGGATATATTGTGCTCTTGTTGGATTTGCATAATTATTTGCTCAATGTTAATTGCTGCTATTTTGCTTTTCTCTGAAAGAATTTCCGTAATTCTTTTAGCTACCCCGGTCTCACTGTAATAAAAGGTTGGAAGGTAAACGGCATTATCCTCATCGGATATTACAATTTTCTCCTCAATCATCCTGTCAAGGGTGTCATTTATTAAACTCTCTTCTATTTCCAACATCTTTACTGCCTCAGCCACAAGCTGTTCCCTTCTTAAATAACAATGGCCGTCATTTGAGAGCTCATTTAGCACATAAATGATTCCTGATCTGCAGCGTTCAAAGGAGTTTTTTTCAAAACCAAGCTGCTGAGCTATTTTATCGGCAGTTTTAAAACCGATTCCCCAGATATCATCAGCAAGTTGAAAAGGATTATTTTTTACAATGTTTATGCTGTCATTTCCATAGGTCTTATATATTTTTACCGCATAGGCTGTTGATACTCCATTGCTTTGGAGAAAGAGCATAACGTTCTTTATTTCTTTCTGCTCCTTCCAGGCCTTTTTAATCATATCCACCCGTTTTTGTCCAATGCCTTCTACTTCAATCAGAGCATCGGGATTTTCTTCTATTACTCGGAGGGTATCTTCTTTAAAATGTTTGACAATTCGTCGGGCATAAACAGGCCCTATGCCTTTTATCAGACCACTGCCCAAATACTTCTCTATTCCTGCTATGGTAGCCGGAACTGTCTCCCGATAATCAATGGCATTAAACTGCTTACCGTATTTGCTGTCAAACCTCCAGTTTCCTTTTAACTTAAGTGTTGAACCGACATTAACGGCTGCGAGATTACCCACAACGGTTATAAGGTCAGAAAAACCGTGGGATTTTATTTTTATGACACAAAATCCATTTTCCTCATTTACATATGTAATTCGTTCAACCACACCGCTTATATATTCCATAGCTACCTACAACTCTTTATATAATTTTGAAATCCTATGATATTTTTTCAGGCTGCAAATTTATAAACTTGCAATAATAATGTAAAACAATTCCTTATAGTATATCCTAATTATACTATCTCACAGCCAAATTGTCTATAATACTGCTTTTTAAGGATTTTTATTTAAAAACTATCAAAACCCTAGATAAAAAGACACTAATTCGTACCTATAAAGCTAATGGGGTCAAATTTAATCTCACTTCTAAAAACACCGTACTTCAAATACGGTGTTTTTGCTAATAGTCATAATCGTCCTTTAGATATTCTTTAAAAGCTAGGATTCCATCCGCCCAATACATTACTCTTTGTATAATTTGCAGCCTGGGCCGCAGTCAACTGAGGCCTCGAGCTATTTTTAGCAGCACCGCTTCCCCAGCTGTTGTATTCATAGAAACGTCCATGGGACGGATCAACCCCGGACATTGATGTCCATCCCTCTGTCTTGATGTGTGCATCCATGTAGCAATTGATATAAGCCACTGCAGGTTTATTTACATCGGTACCATTCGGACACCACGGTCTTCCTAGCCATACGCTGTTTGCAGCTGTGCCCCATTCACAGGTCAATCTGCAATTTAGGAATACAAAACCATAGGGTGCTGAAGCGTCTGTTCTTGCTGCTGTGATATATCCGTTATTGGTCTTACTGCCTCTGTTTAACGAACGGATTTCACATTCTTCAAATACCGCCTGGCTGCGTCCGAATATAAAGTCAACATCACCTTCGATCAGACATTTATAGAAATATTGTGTACCACCATCACATAGTAATGTATCCTGGTTACCCCGGAAGATGCAGTTATTGAATTTAATTCTGTTACCGGTTGCACTAAGGGCAACTGCCTGTTCATTGCTGTTTCCCTTTTCTTCAAAGG
>Ga0134092_1001021_pt1 | contig 25868 bp, 19 predicted proteins | sample 3_6taG_FD_94454 | JGI IMG/M metagenome (GOLD analysis project Ga0134092, IMG submission 94454) | Switchgrass degrading microbial communities from high solid loading bioreactors in New Hampshire, USA - 3_6_20_6_A3 metaG | ecosystem: Engineered > Bioreactor > Semi-continuous > Anaerobic >... | reverse complement strand
GACGGAGCTAAAAAAGTAAAGATTTTCGGAGAAGAAATATCTGTAAACGCTCGTATAGAAATGATAGAGGGATTTTCAGGACATGCGGATAAAGACGGATTGCTCCAATGGATAGAAGCCTTTCATAGAAAACCTTCAAAAATATTCATTGTACATGGCGAAGAAGAGTCAACGCTGAGTTTCGCGAAAGAAATTGATGATAGGTTTGGCATAGATGCAATTATTCCTGAAAAAGGTGAGAGCTTTGTAATTACTGCCGATAAAGTAATTAAATCAACTGAAACGGTTGAAACGGAAATTTCCTTTAAACGCCTTGCAATTATTGATATGTTGGAGACTTTGAAGGAAGAAATTGATGAACTTTCGGATATTATAATAAATGATTTGAAGAATGAAAGATCCGATGTTGAAGTGGATGAGTTAAGAGCAAAACTTAAGTGTTTAGAGAATTCCATAGTTGATGCTTTAAAGTAGGGAAAAATACCCGATGCTCTATTTTTAGTATCGGGTATTTTGATAGTTACATTGGTTTATTTTTATATATAAAAAGGATTGTGTGTATTTTTAGGTTCTACAACACTTGCAAGGAATTTGAGTTTTTGTAAACTCGTTCCATTGACATGTTTCCTTGGTAAGGTTGTGTAAAGACGGTTTGCTTAATGTTGAGACTATAAGTATTGATTTTACAGGATTTGCTGAATTACATCCAATCTGTCTAATCAAGAAAAGTGGCCAAAATGCGTACATGGAAACATATTGATGGGGTATTTTTGAGGCGGAATTTGAGCACGAAAAAAGACAGATTAGATAACGGGCTATTTTCATAAGGTTGAGGAGAAAGGATAGATGTAAGATCTACACCTGATAAAATAAATAATCATCGAAGAAAATATTTTAATAAAGTTACTAAAAGGTATATAATTGTTACTAAAATCATTTTTTTCATTTGATATGTTCCCCAAACAAGAATGTGGGGTTTTGATTAACAAGAGGTGAATACTATGAAACGAAAATTTATTGATATGAGTAAGTACAAAAGGAAGGCACATTTTGACTATTTTCGATCACTGGAAAATCCGCATGTTGGAGTAACGGCAGATGTGGATGTAACGGAACTTGTAACTTTTTGCAAAGAAAATGGATACTCCTTTTATCTTAGTTTCATGCATGCAGCGGCAAATGCAGCAAACAGTATTACGGAGTTCAGGCAGAGAATCTGTGGGGACGGGATAGTTGAGTATGACGAATGTGGAACATCCCATACGGAAAGTGTCGGTGACGGAACCTACTGCTACTGTACGCTTTATCATAATATGCCTTTCAGTGAGTATATCCGCTATGCGGAAGCAGAAAGGAAAGCATGCCGTGAGAGAAACAGTATCGAAGAGGATGAGGATGTGGAGGGACTTTATTTCATTTCGACACTTCCATGGCTTCGTTACAGCGCGATAATCCAGCCGACAGCAAGCAGAGAGGATTCCAATCCCAGAATCACCTGGGGAAAATATAAGGAGGATTATACTGGAAGACTCATGATGCCAGTTACTGTGCTTTGTCATCATGCGCTTATTGACGGTATACATCTTTCAAGGTTCTATACTAATCTTGACACAGAGATTCATAGAATAATTGATTTTATTCCTTGAAAGAAACTTTATGTAAAAACAGCCGATAACCCACTGATATGTTCCCACGCACAGATGGTTTATAAAATGGTGCGAATACATCAATTTCATAGACTAGAACTATGTTGAGGCGGTTTGCTTTAGGTCAAAGGTAGACAAGTAAATAGCGGAAAAAGGCTAAAAATAAAGGGATTTCTTTGGTTTTGTCATCATTAGCAATGCCAAGAAGTCCCTTTTTATATTTCATTGATAATAGTCCTGTAATCAAAAATCGAGGATGGAGAATACAGAACTACATTTAAGTGTGGAAAAGAGGCGAAACGATGATAGTGTCTAGGGATGAGATCTTTTAAAAGACAAAAGAATAATATGAGGTCTATACTCAAAAATGATGATTCATGTCAAAAAAACATGTTTCATGCAGAGATTAATTTTTAGGAAGATGTTTTTGATAAAATTATTCAGCCAATAATACTACATAATATAAACGGAGGAAACTATGAGGAAAAAATTACTAGTACCTATGATGGCTCTGGTTATGACATTGAGCCTTGTTGCTTGCGGTGGAGAACAAAATTCTGCAGCTGCCGATTCGGAGATCACTGCATCATCAAGTGATTCGAATATAGAGCAATCCATCGACTTGGTTGAAAATACGGGTAACGGGCTTTCTTTAAAAATGCCTGCCGACATCAAGTATGCTAAAACCGATGATAACCTCGGTTCAATGATATTCACCAACAGCGAAAACACCGCAGTTATTACACTAGGAGTACTGATAAAGGATTCGGTAACTAGTTCCGATATTACGGATGATATTCTATTAGCTGCCCTTTCGGGTGGCGGTGGTCTAAGTGATGGGAGACTTGAAAGATCCCAAACGATTGAACATGATGACGGCACATCTATTGTCGGCTTTGGTAAAGGGACATTGTCAAGCGGAACGGCTGTGAATTCTGTGATTCAGTATTTTATCCCTAAAGATGGCAGCGGATACTATGCAATCAGCTACCTTTACGTGGCTGATGCCGGGAGCAGCTTGGATGATACTATCGAGCAGATTGTTTCTAGTGTGAAAATTGTAAAGTGATATAAATCATAAAATGGGTGGGCGGATAAGTAATAAATGCTGTCTGCCCATTTTTTATTTTAGTACCAGGAATCATATCCTAATAATTTTAGATTGCCAAATGAAAATAATTCTTATGTATGGAGTATTACAATGTTGAAAGTAAATGAATTCCCAAAAAAGACTTATTTGCACTCTCTCAAAATGCAACAATGGATGATAAATACTTTGTAGGTTTCTTTGAAAAAGGACGAATGGCAGCGTTAATGGTTTTGATTCACGAATATCCTAAAGAACAGATTGCTTTTACAGGTTTCTTTATGACGGATGCGAGCGTTTAAAATAAAGGCTTGGGTTGGGCGATTATTTCTGAAGTGAATGATTATCTATAGAGGATTAGTTATCTTGCTATTCGATTGGCATAGGTAAAGGAAAATCCACAAGCAGCGTATTTACGGCTGAAAATGGATTCTAAGAAAGACAGTTTATTGAAGCGCAAGCTTGTTTTTAATTGGTGTCTGATTGAAAAAAATCCGTAAATGTGATAGGATAGGTAGGTCTTGCCTGATTCATAATGTTGTACCGGTTTGCATCCTGGTTATTGGGTATCCCGCACAGGAAGCAGTTCCGAGTGTTCAGCATAGCATTAAGGAAGATCTTAAACATTTGGTAAAGGTTTTGTGAGGATGAACCCATTGGCATATTTTTTATAAGGGATGAATCAACATGTTACATTATGTAGAGTGTCCGTTATGCAAATAATAAAGTGCTAAAGAAAGGAAAACGCATGATTACATACAAAAGGTGTACAGAAGTAGACACAGATGCTATATATGAAGCTTTTATTGCCGGTTTTTCAGATTACATTATTAAGATGGATATGTCAAAAGATAATTTCCAAAAACGTTTTTTTGGACCAGAGGGTAATAGCCATGAATATTCAGTGATGGCTTTTGATGTTTGTAAACCGGTTGGGCTTATCTTGGGCGGCATTAAGGTGTATGAAGGCTTGAAAACGCTTCGATGCGGAGCGCTTTGCGTACTTCCGGATTACAGGGGAACGGAAGTCAGTCACAAACTGTTTGATCTTCACAGAGAAATAGCTCTGGAAAACAATTGCAGCCAGATGTTTTTGGAGGTTATCGCAGGCAATGAAAGGGCAATAAATTTTTACAGAAAAAAAGGTTACGAAAAAGTGTATGATCTAGTTTATTATTCCCACAATAATCCGTCTGGAATCAATACTGATTTACCGTCCGGATTTACAGTCCAGAGAATAGACATCGAAGCTTTACGAAGCTTTAGAAGTGAAATACGGGATATACATATTAACTGGCAAAATGATTTGGATTATATCAGTTACTTTGATGAGCAGGTATATTATGGGGTATTTAAAGATGCGAATATGGTAGGAGGATTAAGCATCCATCCTGCAGGGAGAATTAATTTTCTGTGGGTTAATCCCAGATTTCGGAATAAAGGTATTGGGAGAGGGCTTATTAATCATGCGGTCAAGAAGCTTAATCTCAAAAAGTTGGCAATAAGCTTTCCCAATAACGCATCACTTACCGGTTTTGTAAAGCGCTTGGGCTTTATAAAAGACTCTATTACACAGTACGAAATGTATTTGCCAATATGTAATAGAACAGGGGACAGTTATCTGTTCTAATAAATAGGAAGAGCTAAAGCATTATGAAAATAGCGGCAAAAAGGTTATTTGTGCTTTTAATTAATAGAGTGTATTGAAAGGCTTTTGTCAAAATGTGAAGTATAAGTTCTTTTCCGGATATTTGGGACAATCTCTAAAAATGATTGGCTGGAGAAAAACAAAAATAGAACAGGGTATTGTTCTCTATTTGATAATAAGGGATACATAGGAGTAGACGATCTTGTTGCAAACGGCTCAGAATGTCGATATAATAGTTTTGATAAAGCATTATGGATAACTGAGGTTTGAGGCTGTGACACAGAGGTCATTATGAATACGGTTATTCCTTTTTTTAATACATATTGAAATGAGGAGAACAATATGATTCAAATAAACGCAGAAGCTCCATGCTAGGTTTGAGGATACTGCATGGAGCATAAGCCGTTACAGGCTGTCGTCCTCAGGCTTTGCGAATTTGACGCAAAAAATCAAAGGAGCAAAGGCAAAATGAAAAATAGAATACATGAGTTGAAAGATTTTTATATATTATGGAGCACACAAGGGTTAATGCAGCTTGGCAGCACAACGACGAACTTTGCGTTGACGCTTTGGCTTTATCAGGCAACCGGGACAGCACTGCAAACGGCACTGCTGTCCGTTTGTTCGTACGCACCGTATGTCATATTGAGTATTTTCGCCGGAGCACTGTCCGACAAATGAGACAAGAAAAGGACTATACTGGTCTGTGGTACACTTGCTAAGTTTTTTTATACCTTCGGAGGTATGAATGCTTCGATAGCAGTGAATTTAAGCACTTATACCATTGCTTTTATAGCACTGGTACTGTTTGTGCAAATTCCACATGTAAATGAATCTGCTGGAGAAGAAAATGAAACTTGTTGGCATCTGCAAAGGACGGTCATAAAAGCTTGAAGCAAAACAGAAATGAAGATAAGTTAATTATATATTTTGAACTTTGCGGATGGAATTTCAGCGATAAATTGAAGAAGAGAATGAATGCGTTAATCGAGGCATCAAAAAAGAAAGTAGACGAATTTCGATATGATTACGACGGAAAATTAAGAAATTCTACGAATTTCTAATAAAGAGTGCTCTTGAAAATTGATTGATTTGAAATCTTAAGATAAAATTCAGAATATATACAATTTGGTTTCAGTTTTGTAATATAAAATTAAATAACCCGAATTGAGCGGTTTGACAGTATAATTTCATGATTAAGAACAAAAACGGCTCAGTGAAAAGATATCCCGATACCGGTATTGGTTTTGATGCCGGCATGTTGATATATTTACGGATTTTGTATTTTATAAGGAAGGAGATTATATGAATATTTCAAATATTATTGAATTGATTACCGGCCTAGCCCTGTTCCTGTTCGGTATGACATTGATGGGAGAAGGTTTAAAACAGGTAGCCGGAAATAAACTTGAGGTTATTTTGTACAAGCTCACGGGAACTCCATTAAAAGGACTACTGTTCGGAGCAGGAATAACCACAGTAATTCAATCATCTTCAGCGACTTCGGTCATGGTTGTTGGTTTCGTAAATTCAGGCATTATGAAAGTCAGACAAGCTATTCCGATAGTACTTGGTGCGATTTTCGGTACCAGTATTACCGGATGGATTATATGCCTGTCCGGAATCGATGCCGGTTCAGGTTGGCTTATGCTGTTTTCCACTGACACGTTAACTTGCATTACGGCGTTGGTTGGTATCTATTTTCGTATGTTCTCAAAAGAACACCATAAAAAACATCTGAGTAACGTGCTCCTTGGGTTTGTAGTTTTGATGTTCGGTATGTCTGTTATGAGCGGTGCTGTGATACCATTAAGAGATAATGAGCGATTTATCAGCATTCTTACGGAATTCTCAAATCCTTTTTTGGGTATTCTTGTGGGCGTTGTCTTTACCAGTATTCTGCAAAGTGCTTCTGCTGCTGTGGGAATTTTACAGGCATTGGCCATGACGGGAACTGTTCGGTTTGATATGGCTCTTCCTCTTATCATGGGCATTGCCATTGGAGCTTCTGTTCCGGTTCTATTGTCTGCCATAGGTGCAACTACAGATGGGAAGCGTACTGCATTGGCTTACCTTACTAGCAATACGATTGGAGTGATTCTCTGTTCAACGGTGTTCTATGGACTTAATGCTTTTTTAAATTTTTCTTTTATAGGGGAAGCTGTGACAATGACAACTGTAGCAGCGCTCAACAGCATCTATCGGTTTGCGGTGGTTATAGTTCTATTTCCTCTTTGTAGACAGCTTGAGTCTATCTCCAACTGGTTTGTTCGCTCCAGTGGGGAAAAAAGCGTTGAGGACATGCCGTTAAAACCGCTGGAGGAGAGATTTGTAGATCACCCGGCACTTGCTCTCGAGCAATGCCACGATGCGATTAATGATATGGCAGCCAAGGCAAAAGAAAACCTATTCCTATCATTTGGACTGATTCATAGCTTCACGAAGGAGAATTATGATCGTGTACAGTTAATTGAGAATACAGTAGACCGATATGAGGACAAGCTCGGAACATATCTTTTGAAAATTACAGGTAAGGAATTAAATGACGAACAAAATGAACGGACCGGAAAGTTTTTGCATACCATTACCGACTTTGAGCGAATTTCCGATCATGCGGTCAATCTTGCTGAGGTAGCAAAAGAAATTTATGAAAAGAAAGTTGTATTTTCAGCTGATGCCAAGGATGAGCTGTGTGTAGTTGAGAGTGCTGTCTCAGAGATTGTCACGATGGCAATTGAAGCTTTTCTTAATAATGATTTGCAGCTTGCAGAGAAAATTGAACCATTAGAAGAGTTGATCGACTATCTGTGCGAAGAAATGAAACTCCACCATATTCAAAGATTGAAAAAAGGCTTCTGTTCCATTAGTTCCGGTTTTATATTCAACGATATTTTGAACAATTACGAGCGTATAGCGGATCACTGTTCCAATATAGCCGTTGCAATGATAGCGTTGGAATCGGATTCCTTTGATGCACATGAATATCTTGATAGCGTAAAACGACTGAAAGCTGAGACCTATGCCAAGTATTTCGATGTATATTCGAAAAAGTATGTGATATAAAATCGAGCAATGTACTTTAGGAAAGGGGACGGTTTGGAGTGCTCCCCTTGTGGTGTACAGTTTATGGACGGGTAATTTATTAAATTTTTTGCAGTTTTAAATAATTATCTTTGTAGGCTCTTGGGGACATGCCCCTAAGAGCCTTTTAAGGTCTCTGATTAATAATAATCCATATATTCTTCTGTGATGTCAAAAACATCTTTTAGGTCTTTTATCCTTTTGCCCATTGTGTAAATAGTTTCACACTTGTAATGGCTAAAGAAAATCTCAGCTTTAGCATTGTCCCAGTAGTTACCTTTTTAAGAGTTGCTTTGATCTACTTTTAACTCTTTTAGCAAATCGACATAAGCTTTACTTGTGTAAAACTCCTTGGTCATTATGTATTATGCTTCCTTCCAGATTATACTTTTCAGATAGCTTTTTATTGCATTTATGCTTAGACTCTTATCTTGCGTGGCGCTTATATTCATACAACAGGCTCATTATTGAATAAATTTATTACCGTGATATTACATATTAACTGGCAAAATGATTTTGATTATACCAGTCACTTTGACGAGCAGGTATATTTGTTAATCGTGTTTTATACTGTGCTGAAAAAATTTTTGTATCGTCTGTTTGGGCGAAACCCATATAGGAGGACGCAATGGAAGGTTATTGTATTTCTAATTGTGTATGTAAACTTGCTTCCTGAAATCTTCAAATGAATGAAATTTGATGAAACTATAGAAGAATTACAACATTCCTAAGCTCACAAATTCAAAACAAGCAGAAACACATATGAATATTTATTAGTCAAAAAACACCTCCAATGTTAGAATAGCATCTATCATTTGGAGGTGTATACCTATTCATAATTATACCTAAGAAATTATTTAGGGGCAGTATTCAGATAGAAAAGTTTTTGTCGTCCGGGTCAGCTGGTGCTTTAAAATCAAAATTTTTAAAGTAACAGACGTTCTGTGGTGTGTTTTTGGCAGCCGGAAATTCAAATCCTTTGTATTTTACCACAGGATTTCTTTCTTTGCGTAAATTATTAAGGAAATCATCAGGAAGGTTTAATACTGATTTCACTACTTCACGTGGAGTCATTGCAATCCATTGAGCAAGTGATACATCAGCAAAATGCTCGCTGTTAAAGACCTCAAGAAATTGCAGAGGCTCATCGCCAATGTTCTGTACATAGTGGAAGCCGCCTACCGGGACATAGCCTACATCTCCAGGACCATAATTAAAGGTACGGGCTTTGGGACCCGGCATAAATACTGTCATTCTTGCCTTACCTCTAATATAATATTGGAATTCGTCCTGATTGGTATGCCAATGTATCTCCCTCATAGCACCCGGTTCTACTGTTACGAGAGCTGCTGCTACAGTTTTGCATGCAGGAAAATTGCGACTGTCAAGAATTTGAATGGTTCCTCCGTCACCTTTGATTGGCGGTACTTTGCAAAGCTCATGCTTGTAAGAAAAAGGAACCTTCCCTGTAGGAGAATCTACGGTCTGGGATTCCAGGGTTCCGGGGTCGCCACCGTCTGTAATATATACCTCTTTTTTAGGAATGCTTTTAAAGGTTTCTTCCGGCACTCCGAAATTTGCCGATAGAACATCCATGGGCATATGGGCAAACAGTTCTGAAATAGAGAAGGTATTGTGCTCTGAGTAATCTCCTTTATCAAAGAACATTAAAAACTCGCAGCCCTCATGGAGACCTTGGATGCTGTGAGGAATATTTTTGGGGAAAATCCAGCCTTCGCCCGGATAAACATCGGCCACAAAATTTCTTCCCAATTCATCTACAGCAGTAATGCGGCAGGCTCCTACCAGAACGAATCCCCATTCCGATTGCTGGTGGCTATGCATTTCTCTTACTCCTGGGGAAAGATTCATGTTCACGACGGCAAATGTGTCAGAAATAGGGAGCTCACGGGATGTAATTTCCCTTGACCATCCGCCCGGTCTGAGGATCATATTCGTATCTGAAAATGAAAATTTCAGGTTCGGGATAAGACCTATATCTGTAGCCGGCGGTACTAACATATCAGGATTTTCTTTATCACGATTTAGATTTCTTGGGCCAAGATCTAGTGCGCCACAGCCATCTGAGCGTATGGGTTCCGGATTAGGGGAGTTTTTTAATTGGTCTAGTTTCTCCTGTAATCTTGTTTGCAAAATTCTTTCCATAAATAGTACAACACATCCTTTCTTTATTTATGCTAACGTTATTATTCTCTTATTGGTAATAATTATTCGATGGATCAATATTAAGATGCGCCCTAATCACTATAAGAAATATCAATTCCATCAACTCAATCCACGTGTCAGAATAGACATTAATAAAAATGTAGTATTGAATTTTATAATGTTCTTATGTATCATGGTAAGTAAAGCCATTGGGGGTGACACTATGTTGAGTAATTCTTCTAAAAAATTCAACAATGCAGAGACAGAGATTATTGCAGTAAAGCGGGTAGATAGCCAAAATTCAGATTGGGGAGGTAATGGGGTAGTTTTTTGTGTAAAAAATGGTAAAGGTCTATTGTTCGAGGCTAATTGCTGCTCAGGGAATCGTTTATTAACTACTTTACTTTACCAAAATACTCCATTAATAAAATTTAGCGAAGATATGTATAGAAATTTCTGCCCGGATATGGAAGAGAAGCTTGTTTCAGCAGGTTATGGACTTAACATGAGTGATCAGAAAGTCTTATCAGAATTAAGGGACATACTGAACAGTAAATTTATATCATTAGAGGAGTCATTTGAAGCTCTTAAGCCTCTTCTGGGTTTATTGCCAACAGGGTACTATGCGCTTGTTGATACTGAACTTTGCCCTACAAATGGCAATGGTGAGTTCTTTTGGAAGCTAAATAATAAACCAACTTATAATAAGGCATCTTGTAATAGATGGAATGAAGAGAACACTTTGTGTAGTAGAGGATTTCCGTATTATATTCTGCCTACACAACCTCCAAACCATTATAATCCGAAGCAGGCTGAGTTTTATAGAAATAAAGATGACTATAGAGCATTAGCATATTATATGGCAGGATATCTATCTGTGTTGATTGATGGACATCATAAGGCTGTCGCTGCTGCTATGGATAAGAAAAAGGTAAAAACACTTGTTATTGTTCCTACAAGAAGCATAGTCACGAGAAATGATGATATGCTAAAACGCGGAATATATTTAGGCGGTACATTCTTTGGTGAGAAAGAGTTGACTGTTATACCTTTCTCGAAAATAATTAAATTGTTAGGTTCATGTAGGATTGAAAGCGAAAAGTTAGAAAAGTATATGTCAATGTGTAATAAAGATTTTGATCAGTATTACGATTGGCCTTATGAAATATTGGAAGCGGAAAAGGTTTTCCCGGATGTAATAGCTGTTGCAAGACAGCAGTGGAAGTATATGGAAGAAAAAACACAACGTTTCCATTAGTTTATGCAAGCACTTCTTACACACACCTACTGATACTTATTAATGTACTTATAAAACTACTGGTCGTCCATATGTCAATTTCTCCCTAGTTTAGTTTATTTGACTTATTATCTAGAGTGAGTTTCGGTCGGCACAGAAAGAGCGAAGTAATCAAGAAGAATTTATTTTTTATAAAACATGACATAATGTTGTTTCATTTAATGTAATAGAATTAGTTAATAAAGGATGATTGTGCCTATTCATCCTTTGGCTATAATACACCGGGTATAAAAATTGAAGTTGAAAAATATAGATAGGAGAAAGGAATTGCAGCCTTTATGAAAAATGAATTGGTTTTAAAAGCAGAAGCAATAATGAGAAATGCAGATGTTGCTTATATAGCGAAAATTGATGACAAAGGGTATCCAAGGGTTTCAACAATCTCTAGCATTAAAACCGAGGGAATAAGAAAAGTGTGGTTTTCAACCGGATTAAATTCCGGCAAGGTAAGATTCTTTAAGCAGAACAACAGAGCAAGTGTCTGTTATCATGAAGGAGGAAACAATATCACTTTGATTGGTGATATTGAAATTCTAACTACTCCTGAACTAAAAGAGCAATTGTGGAAGGACTGGTTCATCAAGCACTTCCCCGGTGGTATTACAGATCCTAATTATTGCATTTTGGAATTTACAGCTAAAGAAGCTGTTTTTTGGATTGATAATCAATATGAAGAGGTAAAGCTTTAGAAGGCTTTTTAGCTTAAGTTATAACATAAATTACCGTATGGAAAATGATTTTATAAAATAGCGTATTTGCCTGCTGCATAGGCTAATACTCGGTTATGTAGATATTAAATATTAAAAAATCGATTTGTTATATAGCAATTAATAAATAGTGAATAAGAGTCTATAGTGAAGGGGACCAGTCAGGATGCCATTTCTGTAAACTTCGCCCTTATATTGAAATGGTATATAATGTATAGTATTCAGATGGAGGTATTTTTATGGAAAGAAATATAAAAGAATTGGCATATCAATTTGGGGCTGATGTTTGCGGAATCGGAAGTATAGATAGGTTTGAAAATGCACCTACTGGTTTTTCGCCTCTTGATTTATTTGATAAGTGTAAGTCTGTTATAGCCTTAGGTATAGCATTACCTAAAGCTTTATATGAAGTTTCACCGAGATTGCTGTATGGTCACTTTAACAGTAAAATATGCTCTATTCTTGATGATATTGAAGTGAAGCTTGCTAAGGAATTGGAGGAGCAATATAACTGTCTTGCTGTTCCGGTTCCCTGTGATGCACCCAATGAGTATTGGGATGCCGAAAACATGACTGCAAAAGGATTGATTTCGATGAGACATACAGCTGTTCTATGCGGATTGGGTTCTATCGGAAAAAGTTCATTGCTCATCAATCCTGAATACGGAAATCGTCTGGTAATAGGAGCTGTTTTGACTAATCTGGAATTGGAATCCGATGATTTACAGCTGGATTTGTGTATAGCTGGATGTAGTAAATGCGTGGATAGTTGTCCTGTGCAGGCAATTAAAGACAAGAGAGTGAATCAAAAGCTTTGTCGCCTGAATACTTATGGGAAAACAGCCAGAGGTTTTGATACTGTCAATTGTAACAATTGCCGTACCGGATGTCCTATGAGATTCGGAAAAACACATGGATAAGCTAGATAATACTTGATTCTACCCCTTAGGGGAGATTGTATATTAGAATTATATTCAATAGAAAGAAGGGGGAGATATGAATCAAAACGAGTTAAAAATATTTTAAAGAAAAAACACCGGACACACTTTATAAAATTGGAATGTTTGCCAATATGAATCATATCACAATAAAAACGCTTGGATATCAGATGGTGAGGCACAGCGTTTGAAGCTTGTCAGATATATGGGAATTGCTTTGACCGGAATGATATACATTTTTGATGAACCAAGTACAGGCATACACCCAAGGGACGTTCATCGCATGTGTAAATTGCTCCGAAGCCTTAGATATAAAGGAAATACAGTTCTTGTTGTTGAGCAGTCTACCATAACAGCCACAGGTCGTTCAACACCGGCAACATTCTTAGGATTCTTCCATGAAGTAAGAAAGGTAATGTTTAAGGAAAACGGTCACGAGGTATCGATGTTTTCCTTCAACAGTAAGGGCGGCTGTCCTGTGTGTAAAGGGAAAGGTTTAGTTGTTACTGAGCTTATATTTATGGATCCTATTACCACAGTTTGCGAAGAGTGTGAAGTAAATCGTTATAACAAAGAAGCACTTTCCTATAAATATCGCGGTAAGAATATTATGGAAATACTGGATATGTCAGCTGAAGATGATTTAATTTTCTTTAAATATCAGAAGAAAATAGCAAAATTAAAAAACTTACGAGTTATTTGAACGATTTGTAGATAAGGGTAATACGGTAATTATTATTGAACATAATCAGGATGTAATGAAAAACGCCAATTACATTATCGATATCGTACCGGATGGCGGAAGTTGTGGCGGTGAAATTGTATTTCAGGGAACTGGGAAGGATATGGTTGGAAAACAGTTCAACAATAACTGCAAAATATATTAGAAAATCAATGTAAAATTGATTCTAGATATCCTTTTAAGCCTCTGCTATTAATTCTACTGTTTTATCAGATTATAGCATTCTTGATAAAATAGTCAGTACTGATTACTTAGTATAATTATATTCAGTGCTGACTATTTTGTTTTCTAGAAAGGTAAAGTTAATAATAATACTTATTTCTATTCTTGATTTACTTCAAAGATTTGGTCCACAGCACTGTTATCATATTGAAAATAATTGAAGCTCCTCATTGTATAGACCGTTAAAGCTAGGTTAATTGTTAGAGAGATTGACTACCCATCTCTCTTTCTTTAGCATAAAATGCCCAATTATGATTTTGCCAAAATCAAAGAGTTTTAATGCCAGGTACATGGTAATTGGACTACAGTTGGTGAAGGCAGCCATAAGAAACAGCGTAGGAACAGTAACAAAAGTAGTACAGCCATCAACCCACATGCAGACCTTAGTATCACCACCTGCACGGGAAACAGCCAGCTGAGTATGTATATAAGTCCATACCGGCATGAACAGTGCCATCAGCATTAGCATGCTTTTGCATATTTTTTGTGCATTTTGACTTAAGCTGCCAAATACTATTGGCACAAGTGCTGCAGTACTAAATCCAACCAAAGTCATAAAACATCCAAATACTACTGCTGCAGATAACATCCATACTTTTTCCTGTCTTGCCTGATCCAATTGATTACTGCCAAGGGATTTTCCTATAATTACACCTGTTGAAGTGTTAATTCCTGCAAAGGACACAAAGAATAGGTTTGCTATAGCAAAGCTTGATGCCATGCCCGATACTACATCGGCTCCGCCCCTACCATTATAGATAGCTGTTGTAATTGTCTCTGAGACAATCCACAGCATTTGTGATGCGATAATCAGGGAACCTTTTCTAAGAATCTGTCCAAATAGTTTAAAATTAATATGCTTGAGAACTGACAAATCAATGAATTCCGGTTTGTCTTTGATTGCATAAGCGATAAATAGAAGCATTTCAGCAGTTTTGGCAACAATGGTAGCATATGCTGCTCCCCTTATTTCCAGTCTCGGCATACCTAAGTTTCCATAAATTAATCCATAGTTTAAAAAAGTATTAATTAATGTAGCAACTACTGAGATAATCAGTGGAACGTTTACCTTACCTATTTCTCTGTAGGAAGAAGCAATGATGTAGGAAATTACTGACTGCACGCCAACAAATCCCATTAAAAACATGTATTTTTCTCCTTGATCCAGGATCAAATCTGCTTGGGTATTTCCAATAACCATAAGGCTTAGTATTTCTCGGGTAAACACCATTGTCACAAGAAAATAAAGGATTAACAAGAAGAAGGATGTAACAATTTTAAATGCAAAGGACTGCTGCATACCTTTCTTATCCTTTGCTCCGGAAAACTGTGTAAGAAAAATTCCGCCGGATGTACAAACGGCAGTTTGTAATACCATAAATATAAATAAAATCTGTCCTGAAATATTAACGCCTGACATCTTGATATCTCCAAGTCCTGATACCATAAAACTGTCAATCAGCGAAATAAGACTTTGTATAAGTGACTGAAGCATAACAGGGATTCCAATTAATAATGCTTTTTTGTAAAATTGCATGCTACCGAAATATTGTTTATTTGTGAATATTCCCACTATCATCTCTCCTTTATCACTTGAAAGCATTTCTTGTTCGTAATATAATAATATCGTGCAAATAATAAATAATATATCTATTTGCAACTTAAAAATATCAAAATATATTACATGTGAGTGATATTATGACAAAAATGAGTGATAATATTATAACTCGTAGTGACGGATCCCAGATTATAGGGTATAACAATCCGCTTTTTGAGTGCTTTGCAATAAAGACCTATTATACTTCCAATAAAATACATTATGTAACTGAACACTGGCATGAGGATTTAGAATTTCTATATATCGTTGATGGAGAATTGGAGTTTAATGTTAACGGGAAAACCATAATACTTCATACCGATGAGGGTATTTGTGTTAATTCAAAGCGAATCCATTCAAATCGCTCTATTTCCGGGAAGTCTTGTGCTTTCAATTGCAGTATTATTCACCCATCTCTTTTAAGTAACTCAAAATATGTAGAACAGACTTACATAGCTCCTTTACTGGGCCCAAATTCTTTTGATTATCTACTTTTAAATAGAAATGACTGGACACATATTATAATAGAGGAAATGGAAAGATTGTTTGAACGCTCTGATCCCAAGATTGTAGAGTTAGATGTTTTGGAATCTTCTTTCAGGATATGGAAAAACATTTATAAGCATGTAGATATTCCAACTATAACGACTGAGACTACATCCTCTAAAATCAGCACATTCAAATCAATGATACTGTTTATCCAGGAACATTATATGGAAAAGATTTCTTTGGAGGAGATTGCTGCTGCCGGAAATGTGGGAAAAACTCTTTGCGCAAAGCTATTCAAAAAGTACGCTTCCAAGACTCCGGGAGAATATCTGATTTATTACCGCATTCAAAAGAGTATTGAACTATTGACCAAGACAGATTTAAGTATAACAGAGATCAGCTATGCCACCGGTTTCTCAAGTGCAAGCCATTACACAAAGACATTCCATGAAATGATGGGATGTACTCCATTGAAATTCAGAAATGACAATACCAATCAGGTATATGATTATTGTCTCATACCGCAGAAGGATTCTTCCAGACGTTAATTTGATTGTTGTAGTCAAGTTTGAATTGAAGAATAAATTAATAAAAATTATAATGATATTGTGGAAGCTATGGAAGTTAATGAATCTTGCTAGGCTGTTGAGGTTGAAAAGAGTCTTGTTTTTTGACTAATATTTAAGATGAAATACATATACACGTGCTCATCAGGATGGGTTCGTTTCGTATAAAGTTGAAAGGAGAATGCTTATGAAGTTAAAAGAAGTATGTATAGAGACCAATGATGCACCACGCCTTGCAGAATTTTATAGAATTGTTCTGCAAGAGGAGCCGTTTGTTGAAGGAAGCCATTACGGATTTAGCAAGATCGCTGTCTACAATCCGGGAGATGTAAAAGTGCCCAAGGAAAAGAATGTGTGGTTGACCTTCAGTGATGAGAACATTGATGCACTATACGAGCGATTGTTGCTGGAAATACCCGATATAGAGATAATTTCACCACCCGAAAGAAAACCGTGGGGCGCATACTCGTTTTGGTTTGTTGACCCTGATGGCAATAAAATCGCTGTTTATCAAGAAGAGGAGTAGCAATTTCCTTGGACAAAAACTTTCTAATTTTCTTCTACAAATTAGTTGAGTTTTAACACGTTCATAATAATTAATCTCGAATCTCCTTTACTTAACTACAGTCATTGCTAATGTCTTTGAATATAATTCGCTTATTGATAAAACAAAGTAATGATGATTAGGTATTATATTTGTCAAGTATACATGACGGACACAGATATTCGATTGATAATGATAAGTGATAAATATATTGAATATACCAAATTATTGAGTGAAAGGATATTGCCATGGAACCTGAATTATCATCGGATCTCTTACGGATGAGCAGTACGAGTTGAAGGTTGACACCTTGTATTCGAGTTACAAACGGCTGGAACATCGCATTGTCAAAGGGACGGTTCTTTTGACAATATTTAATTTGCGTTATATTGTGTCTAAAAGTAGGATTTCAACGTCTATAACAGCATATCATATTAACAAAACTGTTATGTTAAGAGACAATGAAAAAGTGGTCCTATGCAGTCGCTATTTACATTTTTTTATGGGATAGTATTATTTGTTAGTGTTATTTTGAATCAAACTCCAAAACTTTTAAATAGATATACTGTTCTCAGAAAAAATATTACTTCTGCTTTAGAAAATACATTTTTTAATGCAGAGGTATTTTTTTCTGTAATGTCAGTGTCAAGGGGATGTAATTCAGATGATAACGCCAATAATTTCTGATAAGCGGCTACTTTCAGGAGTTTTAGCTACTTCTTAATCATGCTATGTTCTGGGTAAATGTGCCATTGCGAATACAGAATAAACTTGTTATCATAAGATTGTCAATAAAATAACAAAAAAATTTTAATGTGAGAAAGAAGGCATTTTATGGCAGTCATGAAATTGTTTAGAGCACCCCTAAAGTATGTACAGGGAAAAGGTGCATTGAGTAAATTTTATGAAGAGACAAAGGATTTGGGATCGTCCTACTTATTTATCTGTAGTAACAGTGGTTATAAAAACTGCAAGAGTAAGATAGAAAAAAGTTTTGAAGGTACGGACTGTAAACTGCATTTTGAAATCTTTGGAGGAATCAGCTCCAACGGAGAAATCGATAAAATGAGAAAAATCATACGTGATGAAAATATTCAGGTTGTTGTTGGTGTCGGCGGAGGATCGGCTATTGATACAGCAAAAGCAGCTGCTTATTATGAAAAATGTCCGGTTGCAATCGTTCCTACCGTATGTGCAACTGATGCACCTTGTACCGGACTTTCTGTAATTTACAATGATGACGGAACTTTCCATTCCTATTTATTCTATCCAAGAAATCCGGAAGCTGTTATTGTTGACAGTGAAATTATTGCAAATGCACCAACCAAGTATTTGGTAGCTGGAATGGGGGATGCCCTTGGAACTTATTTTGAAGCTAGAGCATGCTTAAGAACCGATTCACCAAGCCTTGAAAACGGTGGTATTATGTTATCATCTATGGCACTTTGTGAGTTGTGCTATAAAACACTGTTAAAATGCGGATATCAAGCTAAGTTGGCTAATGATAGACATGTGGTGACACCGGCACTTGAAGCTATCATTGAAGCAAATACTTACTTAAGTGGTGTTGGTGCCGATAACGGTGGTCTTGCTGTTGCACATTCCGTATATAATGGATTTACAGCATTACCCGAATGCGAAAATATCATGCATGGTCCTCTGGTAGCCCTAGGTACCATTGCTCAGTTAATCCTTGAGAATGCACCGAAGGAAGAAATCAAGGAAGTAATGGATTTTTGTTATAGCGTAGGTCTACCGGTTACATTGAAGGAAGTAGGAGTAACCGATGTTGAACGTGTGCGCATTGCAGCTGAAAAAGCATGTGCTCCTGGTGAATCAATTCATAATATGGCAGGAGATGTTACACCGGATCAGTTATACGATGCGTTACTAACAGTTGATTTGCTGGGACAAGAGTATTTTAAATAAATTACCGGATATATGGTAAATTAAAGAAGGGTTGTCTCATATGAACTGACTCCAGTTAAGAGGATATTTATAATTCCAATTATCAGGGAAGATTTTTCTCATTAGGAGGCTTCGGTTCAAGACGTTAATAATTTGATAAAAAAGATTAAATTTAAATAATAAACCTCGTCTGTTTATGCAGAACAGACGGGGTTTAATTTTTGTGAGGAAATTATTCATGCAGAAAAATTGATGTTTCATGCAAAAAGCCTCTTTTTTTGATAGAAGTTGATACATTAAGATGGGTAATTATCTCTTTAAGTGATAGAGAAACCTGGATATAGATTCCAAAGCTGTAGCATGCCATGTATGTTTCATGTTACAGATATGAAAGTTGGGCTAAAAAACAGCTAAGTATCAATTGTGATTTAGGAGGCGTATACGATGAAAAAAAGAGGTATCTCACTTTTATTGTCAGCAATTTTAATCATAGGCATGTTGCCTACTACATCAATGGCAGCCAAACCGGAATACACTTCAGAAAAAGAGCCTGTGTATATTGGAACCGAAGCAGAGTATCAAACTACTTTTGATACCATGTTTGACAAAAATGGCCTGAGAAAAGTAAAAGTGGGCTTTTACAGCAACAATGGAGAACTCAATGAAAAATACGGATTGGTCAACAAATACGGTAATTTTGTGGTACAGCCAATCTATGATGAAATTAAGATATATGCATTCAACGAAGATTATAATTACAATGTCGAAGAAACCATTTTACCATTGTATTTTATCGATGGATACACTCAGGCGGTAAGAGACGGTAAAATGGGCCTTCTCAACACAAGAGGAGAGGAGGTTGTTCCATGTCAGTACGACTTTGTAAGTTTGCCCGCCGAAGGAATGTGCCGCGTGTTTAATGATATACCAAACAGCGATTACTCCTATCTTGGATATTGGAATCTTGAGCAAAACAGAGAGGTAGTAAAACCAAATAAATATATTACCTTAGAGAAGAATTTCCGAATCGGCGATCCGGATACCGGTAAGAAAAAGCCGTCAGGGGATTACCTTGCGGTACATGACTTTATAGAAGGATATGCCATGGTATTTACAGAGGCAAGGAATGATGTTTCCGGGATCTCATACATGGCAACCATTATTGACAAAAACGGTAAGGATATTTTTGGAAACTCATATTTAATTTGTGATTATGGAGACACATATGCAAATTACCCGCAAAAAGGCCCGTATTTAAGCTTTCAGGAGCCTTTAACCATTAAAGATCGCACCTTTACCAAGATCGACAATTCTAATTGGAGAAAAACGTTAACCTTTAATACTTATGCCACCGGACTTGTCGGCCCCTCAGGTATTTTAATTAAGCCAATCTACACAACCGGTATTGGGGCAACTCCCGGTGAAACCGATCATTTCATCAGTCCTGCTCGATTTGAAATCAACACAAAGAATAAGACCATTTACACCGAGAAAGATTATAGGCCCGATAAACTCTATGGTACTGGGTATGGTGTCATTGATTTTAACGGCAAAGAACTCATTCCTTTTAGTGGAAATGAACTTTGCTACAGCGAAAAGGAAAATGCTTACTCCAGTGGCTACACACTTTATACAAGTACATATAAAAAGATGAACTATGATGGCGGTGGTGTATTTTTTACCAACGGTTATAAGCATGCTTTTAAGTATACGGGAAATTACAATGCGGTTGAATCTTACCAGCCAGTGGAGTATTATTTTGTGAAGCCTGATGGAAGTAGTCTAAACATATCAAAAAAATTCAACTGGGATCCAAAAGAGGGTTATTTGACAGGTTATGAGTTCAGTGAATTCAGTATTACAGGTTATGTATGGATCCAAAGTAAAGATCGCACTAAATGGGGACTTATTGATTTTTCCGGACAAATCATACTCCCCTTTGAGTTTGATAGTGTAGATTATGAGTCCTGGACACTCGAAAAAAATGGGTACGCAGTAGTCGAGAAAGATGGGAAAAAGGGACTTGTAAACACCGATGGTAAGCTGGTTATTCCTTGTTCCTACAATTCATTCGATAGATCTCGTAACTTATCGGCAGATGCGCCTGTTGTTATTGTAGAAAATGAAAGCGGAAAACTAGGTCTTGCAGAGAAAAATACCGGCAAATTCCTGTTACCTACTGCCTATGATGCTATTGGAGCTGATACTGTTTCAGCTGAATCCAGTTATGCGCAGCTAAATACGCAGATAACTTCCACTTTTTTCGATATGGGGGTTTACTATGTTAAAAAAGATGGAAAAACTTATTTCCTAGATAGAAATGGGAAAGAAGTGTTTGCAACCGATGCGAAATTTCGTGAAGCAGTCGATGGTCTATACAACTTTGACGGCGGTTACCGCGATAATCGCGGAAGACTCATTATTCCCGATTATCTGGGAACTTCAACAAACCTTGAGTTAATAGAGAGCTTCACCATTTATATTAAGGACGGAAAGGTTTATAGGATTTCTGCCAATTATTTAAAAAGCACCTTCGGCTATAAAACCTACTCGCCGGAAAACACAGCAGCCACTCCGTCATCTACCAAGCTCATGGTAAACGGAAAGAATGTGGCCGTAGATGCCTATACTATAGGCGGAAACAATTATATCAAGCTTCGTGACCTTGCCACTATGGTCAACAATACCAATAAAAACTTTGAAGTCGCATGGGACGGCTCAAAAAATGCTATTAACCTTATATCAAATAAAGCTTATACCAGTGTGGGAGGCGAGATGGTAAAAGGTAATGGAAATTCCAAAATGGCAATTCGCACCAACTCTAAAATTTTTGTTGACGGCGGCGAAGTTTCCATGACAGCTTACAACATTGACGGAAGCAACTACTTTAAGCTTCGCGATGTAATGCAGATATTTGATATCAGCGTTGGATGGGATAGTGCTACATCAACGGCAACCATTAACACCAATGAGGGTTATGCACTTACTGCTTATGAGCAAAGCAAATATGATGCTTACCAAAAGGCTTATCAGGAAGCTTTGGGAAATCCATACAAGTATAAGCAGATTTACGAGGAACCTTTTATTCAATTCCAATCTACTCCAAAAAAGCTTGTTTACAATGTGGGAGAGCCCTTTGAAATTGCTGGCTTTAAAGTGGTTAATGTAGATGTTTACGGTTTCACAACCGATATTACATCAGACATCGAATTAAAAGTAAATTCCACCAAGATATATGATGGCTATCAGTTCACACAGGCAGGCGATAAGACTGTTGATTGCTACTACGAGGGTGATAAGCTCAACTATTTCAAAATAAGTGTTATAGGTGATGATAAGAAATTGTTGGAGAGCGGCGATTATTATTTGCAGATTAATGGTAAATACATTTATCCTGTTTCCGGCGGTTGGTACTGGATGGAGCTTTCTGATAAAAAACCGGATAAACCTTTTAATGTTCAATTTGTCAGCTATAGTGAAGAGCGTGGGCCGATGTACTACATCATGTATGATGGCCGATATGTTATGCAGCCCTCAAGTAAAAATGGTGATCAGCTTCAGGCTATGAACGGCAATATTAAGCACCTGTGGCGTATCAATAAGTATACCCAATTTTGCACCATTCGAGACTACGGCAATCAAAAGCTTCTGGTTAATGCTTCGGGGGCAAAGTACGATAATGGAACGAAAGTCACTGTATGGTCTTACACAGGCTCGGCACCCGAACACGGAAAGATAACCTTTATTAAAGCAGATTAATGTTAGTTAATTAATGAATATTATCTAACTGTAACTTTGAGTATATCTCTATTCTAATAGCCACCCTACTTGACGCACCCGGGAAATCAACAAGTGGGTGGCTTTTTGCATTGTCAAAGGGACGGTTCTTTTGACAATTTTTATTTGCAAATAATCTCATGATTTTCATAAAACTGTACAGTATGCTAGCAAAACTAATTTTTGGTGGTATGAAAGCGGCTTAATAAGTCTGCTTTTTCAGTGCTTTTAAACCGTTCTATTTATACTATAAATCCAATTCTGCTAATTGCTAATAAAATTATATGGTGTTAAACTGATAAATGAATTGATAAAACATGAGAGAAATATTAGAACTCTACAATTTTAAAGAACTCAAATACATTATGGAGAGTTTTATTTAAGATGTTATTCTTCTGTATATGAATAGGAGGAAATGCGATGAAGTATAGAGAAGATAGATATGGAAACAAACTTTCTGTTTTAGGGTATGGTTGTATGCGCTTTACAACAAAAGCAGGAAGGATTGATATAAAAAAGGCTAATGCCGAGATCATGGCAGCTTATGAGGCAGGCGTAAACTATTTTGACACGGCTTATATCTATCCTGGTAGTGAGGCTGCGTTAGGGACTATATTAGCTGACAATGGTATCCGTGATAAAGTTTATATTGCGACAAAGCTTCCTCATTATATGATCCGCAAGAAGGAAGATCTCGATAAATATTTTGAAGAGCAACTGAAACGGTTGCGTACTGATTACGTAGACTATTATCTCATGCATATGCTTACAGATGTGAAGACTTGGGAGAGACTTAAGGGACTGGGTGTAGATAAGTGGCTCGCAAAAAAGAAGGAAAAGGGGGCCATACGTCAGGTCGGTTTCTCGTATCATGGAAATTCGGATGCGTTTTGCTCGCTCATCGATGCATATGACTGGGATTTTTGCATGATTCAATATAATTACCTGGATGAGACTACTCAAGCAGGACGCACAGGAGTCCAGTATGCGGCATCCAAAGGATTGCCTGTGATTATTATGGAACCGCTACGGGGTGGTAAGCTTGCCAAAAACCTTCCGGATAAGGCAAAACAACTCATTTCATCTTACCCGATTAAGCGTAGCCCGGTAGAATGGTCATTTCGATGGCTATGGAATCAATCTGAAGTAACCTGTGTCCTTTCCGGTATGAATTCTATTGAGATGGTACGGGAAAATGTGAAATATGCGGCTACTGCTGAAGTAAATGCGTTTACGGAAGATGATTTTAATCTGATTGCGAAGGTAAAAGAAGCCATCAATGAAAAGATGAAAGTACCCTGCACTGGTTGCCGTTATTGTATGCCTTGTCCCAAGGGAGTTGATATTCCGGGTACCTTTGCAGCATACAACAGACGGTACACAGATGGAAAGATGGCAGGTTTTATAGATTATTTTATTTGTACAGCCATCCGCAGGGACAGCACAGGTGCTTCTAATTGTGTTGAATGTGGTAAATGCGAGCAGCATTGTCCGCAAGATATTTCAATTCGGGAAGAATTAAAGAATGCTAGGAGAGAATTGGAAGGTTGTATTTATAGCATAACGAAGCGAGCAATAAAGTTGTTTATGCGGTATTGAGTTGATTATTAATAACTGATGAAGGATGGTTCAAAGCTACATATGGATTTGTCAATGGGACGGTTCTTTTGACAATCTTTATTAGCATAATATTATGATTTTGCGTATAAAAGGGAAATTTCAATTCTCATAAAACTGTATGACAAATTTATATTTGTCATGTGATTTTAAAAAGCATTAAAAAAATTTTTGTAAATGACGAAAATAAAACTAAATTTATCAATAATATTTATCCCAAGAAAAAGATAATGGCTTTTGTCTTTACGTATTTTTATATTAAGAGCAATAAAATTAAAAAGTTATCTTTTGTCTTTAATAAGGTATATAAATAACAATCCAATGAAAGCGATGATATTTTAAAATAGAAGAATACAAATGAAGTAGCTATTATTTATAAAACGGAATGCGAAGAAATACTAAGCTACAATTCACTAGTCAGGAAAGTAATGACCATTTTTTGGATATGTGAGAGAGCCTGTTAGGTGAGGAATAAACTCTTGAAAAAATTATCTTGTTAATAAATTGAGTATTTGAAATAAAAGAGAATATAGGTGAGAACGAAATATTTTTGAAAGAATTATTCTGGAAAAGACAGTTATCTAATTAAAATCGTAGAAATAAATGATAAAAAAGTTTGTCAAAAGAACCGTCCCTGCGACAATTTTAACCTCAATGTTGATTGGAAAATAAAAAGTTTTAGCGGTTATGTAAATAAGAATTTATAAGGCAGGTGGACTAATTGAAGAAATTTTGGGGATATATCAAGAATTAAAAAATTTTCAATAGGCTGTACCGGACAAACAACATATGTATACGATGTCGACGGTAATGAAATTGCTAAATTTAAAGATATTGCATATGCTTATACACCGATGTTTTGCCCCAACAAAAATATTTTTGTAGTTAAATCGACAGATGGATTGCTTGCCTTCTATTCGTTAGATACCATGACATTACTGAAGAAAGTGCATTTTGCGAAAAATATCGGTGCACAAGATGAGGGATTTTGCTTTTCTCCTGACGGAAGGTATTTATTCAATATTGAGAAGCCGGTCAGTTCCTTAGCTACAGAACTTATAGTATATGAAACTAAAAATTCCCAGGTAAAGCAACGTCTGTTTCAAGGCGAGCAGAAAATGGTACTGTCTCATATCGAATACGATGCGGAAGAAGCTTCTTATTACGTTCTCGGTTTTATTCGAGGTGATAATGGCGTCAAGTCATATGGATTCGTATCAAAACGACTGAATAATAAACTGATTGGTATGAAGCGAATATCCGATAAAGATTTTGATTATATTAGAGCCTATAAACACCTCGAACTAAAGGGTTTTACGGATAAGGCGATTGAATGGTCAGTGTTAAAGGATAAAGAATTGAAAGCAATAAAGTTATCTGATGTATAAAATGTCATTTTTAATTCAATTTGTCATGGCCGATAATAAACAATACATTTTATACCACCATTACATCCAAAGCGAGAAAAGCAAGTAGACATTTTATCAAAGGTACAGTTCACGGTTCATCGTCCCTATGACAATGTAATTGAAATTCGGGCAGATTGCAAGTGTTATGACTACCATGGGCTTGAGAATGTTGCTCTAGACTTTGAATAGGCCTAAGAGTAAGCAATGAGTTCAGTGATGATGAGGCTGTAATTTCAGTTGAAAATATGTTGATTCTGTTTTTTTATCGAAAAATTGATTCTCCGATATTGAAATTATCTTGTGATAAAGTTATCATTAATAAATAATTTGTTATAAATAATTATCGATTAACAGATGTAAGGAGTATTATAAGAATGAATGCTGATATAAAATATCCACTGTACGAGACCACAGTCTTTGAAAATTT
>Ga0134092_1001019_pt1 | contig 25904 bp, 24 predicted proteins | sample 3_6taG_FD_94454 | JGI IMG/M metagenome (GOLD analysis project Ga0134092, IMG submission 94454) | Switchgrass degrading microbial communities from high solid loading bioreactors in New Hampshire, USA - 3_6_20_6_A3 metaG | ecosystem: Engineered > Bioreactor > Semi-continuous > Anaerobic >... | reverse complement strand
ATTGAATGCCTCCTTTAATATTGGTGTGAGCAACTATATTTTAGCAGGCATTTCAAATAAGTGCATTTATTTTTTAATAATAAATGTTGGAGTACTAATCACCCCAACATTTATCATAGAACCGTTTAATATTGTTAGAGGAGCAATAGTGATTTTAAATGCAAGGTGGCGAGAAAATGAGTATTTTTATTGAAAAACCTAATATTCCTCAAAAAGAAGCAAAAACTGTAATTATTGATTACAGAACTGATAATGAGATTATATCAGAATTATCACATATGGGTATAGAAATAATAAAAACTGATAGATGCAATGAATTATATGAAGCCATAAATGGACATCCTGATATATTGATTCATCATATAGGGGGAAATTCTTTGGTTATTGCGCCTAATATTTACAATAAAGTTTCAGAGAAATTTTTAAAAAAAGGATTTGCATTGACAAAAGGTGCTACATGGCTACAAAGAAACTATCCTGATAACATAGCATATAATGTATTAAGATTGGGCAAATTAGCATTCCATAATACAAAGTACACAGATTCAGAAATCATCAAACAGTTCGAAAAGTACGAAGTAGAATTGATTCATGTAAAACAAGGCTATACTAAATGCTCGGTTTGCGTTGTAGATGAACATTCTGTGATTACTCATGATATGGGAGTAGCCAAAGTATTGGAAAGGTATGGGATAGAAGTGCTGATAATAGAGCCTGGTGATATTGATATTGCTGGATTGGATTATGGTTTTATTGGCGGTGCTTCTGGTTTGATTTCAAAAAATACTATTGCTTTTACAGGAAGCATTAAAGAAATGAAAAGTTGTCATAAAATTGTGGAGTATTTAGCTTTAAAAGGCATGGATATCAAAATACTCAGCAATAAGAAAATCATGGACATTGGTTCAATAACACCTATAAGCTATTGAAATACAAGGCTTTTAAGCCGATCAAGCCATTGAATAATTGTGATAGTAACACAAATAATACTTAACAGGAAGGAGTTGAGCAGATGTACTTAACAACTATTGCTGTTAGAAATAACGATGAAAAGATTAAGAATCATATCTTTTCAAGTCTTGAATCCATTAGTAATGAAGATATGTGCATCACACATGAAGAATATACAGCAGGAGATACAGTTTTTATAAGATGTGGTTTAAAAGAAGGATTTATGTCAAAATTAATTGAAAACAGATCCAATGAAGATTTTAAATATATGCTGGCACAAGTATTGTGTGATGTTATTATAGATAATTACGAAACTAAAATATTAAGAAAGATAATAAAAGAGTACTATCAATATTTGACCGAATATGAGAGAGAACTGATCTATGAATCAACCGTAAAACTGCTTGCTGCGGATGACGGATATAGAGACGGATTTTACGGGCAGACCAGACGAACAAGAATTATAAGAAAAATACTGAACTATCTGAAGTCAGAAAACTTCATAATAATAGATGGATTTGTAAATTTCAGATTGAATGACTATATAAAAGAGCTTGAAGACCTGGTGGAAAGGGTAGTAGAAGAATATATAGCCGAGAGAGAGTATAATGAGTTTATAAAGCTTTTAAGATATTTTGTAGAGATTCAGGAATGCAAAGTAGAAGTCGTAAACGTCATACCTCTTGAAAAAGGCGGATATATGCTGATTGACAGCAAGAACAGTCCCATTAATTGTGAATGCTTTGAAGAGTTGAAAGCTGAAATTGGAGATAGTGATATAAGTTTTGATGATCTACTTATAAGTACATTGATAACAATTGCTCCTAATAAAGTAATAATCCATGATTGTCAGAACTTTAAAAATAAAGAGCTTTTCAGAACAATCACAAATATATTTTATGATAGGATAAAAATTTGTAGAGAATGCGAACTTTGCGGCATGTTAAAGGTAAATAAGGAATTAAATTGATTATTATGTCACCTGTTTATATGTTATAATTATTATTAACTATTAATATAGACAGGTGAATTATTTATGTATAAAGTACTTATTTCAGCTTTTATAGGCGGTATCATCGGATGGCTGACTAATATTATTGCTATAAAGATGCTTTTCAGGCCTATAAAACCGGTTAAAATTCTGGGTTTTAGCTTACAGGGATTGATTCCTAAACGTAAGGCTGAAATAGCCGTTAGCATAGGAGAGACTGTGGAAATGGAGCTAATAGATTTTAAAGATATATTTGAGAGAATCGTTGATGGGGGAAGCAGTGACAGAATCGTCCAATTAGTTAAGAAAAAAATCTCGCAGAATATATATGAAAGATTGCCCTCACTAGTACCTCATATAATAAGAAGTGCTGTTATTCAATACCTGGAAGAGCAGATTGACAGGGAAGCACCTCAAATGATAGAAGATCTGATTCATAATATATATGATAAGGCTTCTAAGGAAGTAAAAATTAGAAAGATAATAGAGGAGAAAATAAATTCCTTTGATTTGGTTAAAATAGAGGAAATAACGCTAAGAATTGCAAAAAATGAGTTAAAACATATAGAAATATTAGGGGGAATTTTAGGGGCAGTCATTGGATTATTTCAAGGATTATTATTACTTTTGTATATTTAGTATTGACATAATTATATTTAGGAATTAGAATTATATAAATGAACAATTAAATGCGGTGAAGAGGACGAGTAAAACAACGTATACCATAAGAGAGGAAGTGTCATAGGCTGCGAGCACTTCTTGGGATTAGTGTTTGAAAACCACCTCGGAGCAGAGAGCTGAATTCAGTAAGCTTATCCGTTGATTACGTTACAATCACAGAGTAAAAAATTAGGGTGGAACCGCGACTTACTCTCGCCCCTTTTGGGACGAGAGTTTTTTATTTTTGAAAATTAATATGGGGAGGATGAAATAAATATGATTAAGATAACACTAAAGGACGGTTCAATCAGAGAATATGAAAAAGGAACAAAGATTGAAGAAATTGTTGCTTCCATAGGAAGCGGATTGCTAAAAGCAGCTTTAGCAGCAAAAGTTAATGGAGAGCTCAAGGAATTAAGTGATACAGTTGAAGAAGATGCTACACTGGAAGTATTAACTTTCGATAATGAAGAAGGAAAATTAGCATTCAGGCATACTTCTTCCCATATATTAGCTCAGGCAGTAAAAAGACTATATCCGGATGTAAAACTTGCTATAGGTCCGGCAATAGACAATGGTTTCTATTATGATTTTGATTCTGACAAGACTTTCAGCGATTCGGATCTTGAGTTAATAGAGAAAGAAATGGAGAAAATAGTTAAGGAAGATTACAAGCTGGAAAGATTTGTGCTCCCGAGAGAGGAAGCTATAAAGCTTATGGAAGAAAAGGGAGAGATATATAAAGTAGAATTGATTAAAGATTTACCTGATGATGAAGTAATTTCTTTCTACAAGCAAGGTGAATTTGTAGACCTCTGTGCAGGACCTCATGTTTCTTCAACAGGCAAGATTAAAGCCTTTAAGCTTCTTAATGTGGCAGGTGCTTATTGGCGAGGAAATGAAAAGAATAAAATGCTTCAAAGAGTTTATGGAACTTCCTTTATTAAGAAGAGTCAGCTGGATGAGTATCTCAACATGCTAGAAGAAGCAAAGAAAAGAGACCACAGAAAGTTAGGAAAAGAATTAGATTTATTCAGCATTCAGGAGGAAGGTCCTGGTTTCCCGTTCTTCCATCCAAAGGGAATGGTGTTGAGAAATATTCTTGAGGACTTCTGGAGGAAAGAGCACAAAAAGAGAGGTTATCAGGAAATAAAAACTCCTATAATTCTGAATGCAGATTTGTGGCATAGGTCAGGACACTGGGATCATTACAAAGAGAACATGTATTTTACACAGATAGATGAGCAGGATTTTGCTGTTAAACCAATGAATTGTCCTGGTGGTATGTTGATGTATAAGAGGAACCTCCATAGCTATAGAGATTTGCCTATAAGAATGGGAGAATTAGGTTTAGTACACAGACATGAATTATCTGGAGCACTTCATGGATTGATGAGGGTAAGATGCTTTACACAGGACGATGCTCATATTTTCATGATGCCTTCCCAAATAAAAGATGAAATATTAGGCGTAATTGAGTTGGTAGACTATTTCTATAGCCTGTTTGGATTCAAATACCATGTAGAATTATCTACTAGACCTGAAAATTCCATGGGTTCTGATGAAGATTGGGAATTGGCTACTAATGCTCTTAAAGATGCATTGGAATCCAAAGGCATTGAATATAAAATAAATGAAGGTGACGGAGCATTCTATGGTCCCAAAATAGATTTTCATCTACAGGATTGCATAGGACGTACTTGGCAGTGCGGTACAATACAATTGGATTTCCAGATGCCCGAAAGATTTGATTTGACTTATATTGGAGCAGACGGGGAAAAGCATAGACCTGTAATGATTCACAGAGTAATATTTGGAAGCATTGAAAGGTTTATAGCCATATTAACAGAACATTTTGCTGGGGCATTCCCAGTTTGGATTGCACCGGTACAAGTAATAGTAATACCTGTGTCAGAAAGGCAATATGAATATGCAAAAGAGATTGAGAAAAAGCTTAATGAATTAGATATTCGAGTAGAATCTGACCTTAGAAGCGAGAAAGTGGGTTATAAAATAAGAGAAGCTCAATTGCAAAAAGTGCCTTATATGTTGATTGTAGGAGACAAAGAGGTTGAAAGCGCCAGTGTTTCAGTAAGAGATAGAAAAGAAGGAGATAAAGGCGCAGTAAAATTGGAAGATTTCATTAAGCAAATATTGACTGAAATAGAGGAAAAAGCAATTAAATAATTTTTGATATTGACAATATCGATGTATAATGCTACTATATATTAGTCAATATATAATAAAATAACGATAAATGATTTATGTGTAAGTAGAAGGTCCACTTCTCACCTTACAGCTTCGCTAGTAAGGTATATATATAGTTCGTGTGAATATTACGGGCGGGTGGATTTTTCTACCTGCCCAGTTTTAATGTGGAGGTGATTGACTATAAGCAGTAATAAGGATGTTCAAATTAATGAGGATATTAGGGATAAAGAGGTCAGAGTAATAGATGTCAATGGAGAACAACTCGGTATAATGTCTGCCAAGCAAGCTTTGGAAATTGCAATGGAAAGAGAATTGGACCTAGTTAAAATTGCTCCACAAGCTAAACCGCCTGTGTGCAAGATAATGGACTATGGTAAATTTACTTTTGAGCAGAGCAAGAGAGAGAAAGAAGCACGCAAAAATCAAAAGGTTATTAATGTAAAGGAAATAAGATTTTCTCCTAAAATTGAGGACCATGACCTCAATGTTAAAGCAAAAAATGCTCAGAAGTTTTTGAAGGATGGTAACAAGGTTAAGGTTACTATAAGATTCAGAGGCAGAGAAATAGACCATGTAGCATATGGGCAAAAAGCCTTGGAACGTTTCTGTGATATCTTAAAGGATTATAGTGTAATTGAAAAACCGGCGAAATTGGAAGGAAAGAATCTTTCCTTGACATTAGCGCCTAGACAATAGTAATAAAAAGGGAGGACTTTGCAATGCCTAAAATGAAAACCCATAGAGCTTCAGCAAAAAGATTCAGCTTTACTAAATCAGGAAAAGTAAAAAGAGCTAAAGCTTTCAAACAGCATATTTTGACTAAGAAATCATCAAAAAGAAGAAGAAACCTCAGAAAAACGGGTTATGCAAGCACATCAGAGGCAAAGATTATTAGAAAATTAGTACCATATAAATAAATTCCATAAGGAGGCAGCATAAAGATGGCAAGAGTAAAAAGAGCATTAAATGCCCATAAAAAACGCAGAAAAATTTTGAAATTAGCTAAAGGTTATGTAGGAGCCAGAAGCAAGAAATATAGAATAGCAAACGAAACAGTTATAAGAGCATTAAGATTTGCTTACATTGGAAGAAAGCTAAGAAAAAGAGATTTCAGAAAGCTATGGATAGCAAGAATAAATGCAGCTGCAAGAACTCACGGATTATCCTATAGCAAGTTTATAAATGGGCTTAAGCAATCAGGTATTGAAATAAATAGAAAAATGTTGTCAGAGATGGCTATCAATGATGAAGTTGGATTTGCGAAGCTAGTTGACATTGCTAAACAAAAATTAAATCAATAAAAGACCGAAAGGTCTTTTTTATTTCTATTATTGCATTAGGTTTTAAAACAGGCTGTGATGAAGATAATAAATCAAAAGGATAAATTAGATTTTTATGAGGTACTTAAAAAAGCCGGCCTGGATGGATAAGAAGGTTGATTTAGGGTGAGCATATATGATACAAGCCATAACCAGTAATCAGAATAAGATTATCAAACATGCTAAGTCTTTGCAGTTGAAAAAATACAGGGATTTGAACAATCAGTTTCTAATAGAGGGAATCAAGCTTATAAGGGAAGCTTTGACCTATGATGTCTCAATCAGTTCTCTTTTATATCATAATAAGGCTTCTGACAATCCTGATATCCAGGAAATAATAAGCATTTGCCTGGAAAAGGGTATCCCTATATATGAATTGGAAGAGAAACCTTATATGGATATAAGCGAGACAAAGACGCCTCAAGGCATAATATGTATTGGAAATAAAAAGACCTATGATATGGATTTGCTTATTAAGAAAGATTGTTATAATGTGGTGCTTTTAGAAGAAGTTCAGGATCCCGGAAATGTTGGTACTATTATAAGAACTGCAGATGCTTTTGGATTTGATTTTGTAATATTGTCTAAAGGTTGTGCTGATATATATTCAGGGAAAACCATCAGATCTACAATGGGTTCATTGTTCCATATACCTGTTATAGATTGTGTAGATATTGTTGATGTAATACCCACCCTCAACAATGCTGAAGTGTTGATTTTAGCAGCTACGCCCCATGGAGGTGTTGCTTGCTATGATATTGAATATAAAAATAAAAATGCTATTATTATAGGCAATGAGTCCAAGGGACTTTCTGACCAAGTTATGAATATGGTGAAAATAAAAGCAAATATTCCTATGCTGGGAAAAGCAGAATCTTTGAATGCCAGCATAGCTGCATCTACCATTATGTATGAACTGATGAGATATAAGCTGGTAACAGCTAAAAAAACTATATAAATATTGTAATAAAGAATGTCATATGTTATAATTCAGAATAAGTTTATATTAAAAATACAATATTATACAATATTATCGATGAAGGAAAGAGTAGGATGTATCAGGTATCAGAGAGATGGTGCCGCGGCTGAAAGCATCATTTACTATGATATATCTGAAGTTCATTCTGGAGATTCAGGGCTGAAATCAGTAGGTTCTGACGGCATAACCGTTAACTTTTTGAGAGGCCTGTATGGCAACTAGGGTGGTACCGCGGAAACCTCCGTCCCTTTTTTGGGATGGAGGTTCTTTATTTAATAGAAATAATCCAGCGAAAGGAGTTTATTAGATGAGGGAAATTCTAGAAAAGATTAAAAATGAATCAATAATTGAAATTGATAATGTTGAATCAGCGCAGCAGCTGGAAGAAATCAGAGTTAAATATTTAGGGAAAAAAGGACAACTAACTCAGGTTTTACGCGGTATGGGTCAATTGAGTCCGGAAGAAAGACCCATAATAGGCCAATTGGCAAATGAAATCAGAGACCTGATAACAGAAAAGATTGAACAGACAGCATATTGCCTTAAAAGAAAAGATTTGGAAAAAAGACTTAGAAGTGAATTTATCGATGTTACCATGCCGGGAAGAAGAAAGAAACTGGGCAATAAGCATCCATTGACTAAAGTATTGAATGAAATTGAAGATATTTTTATCGGGATGGGTTTCAGCATAGTTGAAGGACCGGAAATTGAAAAAGCATATTATAATTTTGATGCATTGAACCACAGTAAATATCATCCTGCAAGGGATATGCAGGATACATTCTATATAACTGAAGAACTATTATTGAGGACTCAGACTTCACCGAATCAGGTAAGGGTAATGGAAAGACAGAAACCGCCAATTAGAGTTATTGTTCCAGGACGAGTATATAGATCGGATGAAATTGATGCAACTCACTCGCCTATGTTCCATCAAATAGAAGGTTTGGTAGTAGATAAAGGCATTACTATGGCAAATCTGAAAGGAACATTGGATGTATTTGCAAAGAAATTATATGGAGAGCAGACTCAGACTAAATTCAGACCTCACCATTTCCCATTCACAGAGCCAAGTGCTGAAATGGATTGCACATGCTCCGCATGTGGAGGAAAAGGATGCCGTATATGCAAGTATACAGGCTGGATTGAGATTTTAGGTGCCGGTATGGTTCATCCAAATGTGCTTGCAAACTGCGATATAGACCCGGAAGTTTATTCTGGTTTTGCATTTGGCATGGGTTTGGACAGAATAGCCATGTTAAAATATGATATCACAGACTTAAGACTTATGTTCGAAAATGACAAGAGATTTTTGGAGCAGTTCTAGGGAGGAGGAAAAAAGATGCTTGTACCGATTAAATGGTTGAAAGATTATGTTGATATAGACATGGATATAAAAGAATTTGCTGATGCAATGACTATGTCAGGTTCTAAGGTAGAATCTGTTGAAGAAATAGGGCAGAACATCAGTAATGTTGTAGTAGGAAAGATTTTAGAAATAACGCCTCACCCTAACGCAGACAGCTTATTGGTTACTAAGGTAGATGTAGGCGTGGAAGTATTGCAGATAATAACAGGGGCTACAAATATAAAAGTGAATGATTATGTGCCGGTGGCATTGCATGGTTCTACGCTGCCTGATGGAACAAAAATTAAAAGAGGAAAACTTAGAGGCATAGAATCCAATGGAATGTTATGTTCACCAGATGAATTAGGTTTGGATGCAGAAAGTCTTCCAGAGGGTGTAGACATGGTGGATGGTATTTTTATACTACCTCATGAATATCCCTTGGGTAAAGATATAAAAGAGGTGCTGAGTCTGGGTGATAAAATTGTTGAGTTTGAAATAACAAACAACAGGCCTGATTGCTTAAGCATGCTTGGTATAGCAAGAGAAGCAGCTGCAACCTTTGGATTGAAAATGAAGTATCCTAGCACTGAAGTAAAAGGTACTGAAGGTAATGTAACTGATTATATTTCTGTAAATGTTGAGGATGCTGATTTATGTCCCAGATTTGCAGTGAGAATAATTAAAAATGTTGAGATAAAAAGTTCTCCTGCATGGATGCAGGATAGACTCCTGAAAGCAGGTGTAAGGCCCATTAATAACATAGTTGATATAACAAACTATGTTATGCTGGAAACGGGCCAACCCATGCATGCCTATGATTTAAGTATGCTGGAAGGTAATAAGATAATTGTAAGAAGAGCAAAAGAAAATGAAAAGATAGTAACGCTTGATGAAGTTGAAAGAACATTGGATAATGAAACACTTGTAATTGCAGATGCCAATAAGGCAGTTGGAATAGCTGGAGTAATGGGCGGATACAACAGTGAAATAAAAGATGGTACAAAAACCATTGCATTTGAATGTGCGGCTTTTAACTCAGTCAATGTTAGATTGTCTTCTAAAAAATTGGGATTGAGAACCGAAGCTTCTTCAAGATTCGAGAAAGGCTTGGATGCAGAAAACGTGCAATTTGCAATGAATAGGGCATGCCACCTGGTAGAACTGCTTGAGGCAGGAGAAGTAGTAGATGGTATGATTGACATATATCCTGTCAAACAGGAAAAAAGAGTTATGAAATTACGACCTGAAAGAGTTAATCAGCTTCTGGGAACCGATATTTCTGTAAGCAGAATGAAGCAAATCTTAGAATCCCTTGAATTTGAAGTAACAGGAGAAGAAGTATTGAATGTTGTAGTACCTTCATTCAGAGATGATGTTGCGATAGAAGCAGACTTGATAGAAGAGATTGGCAGAATATATGGATATGATAATATACCTGTTAAACTGATGGATACAACATTTACCCAGGGGGGCAGAAATACTAAGCAAAAAATAAGAGAATTGGTTAGAACTAATTTAACTGCCCAAGGTTTATATGAAATATACACATACTCCTTTGTAAGTCCAAGCGTATTCAATCAAATAAATTACAAAGCCAATAATCCTTTAAGAAAGGCAATTAAACTCATTAACCCTCTTGGAGAGGATCAGAGTATAATGAGAACCACTATAATTCCTAATATGCTTGAAGTAATAAGCAGAAACTATAACAGGAAGATCAGCGAGGGTATGTTCTATGAGCTTTCAAAAGTGTATCTGGCAGAAGAGCTGCCTTTAAAGGATTTAGCCTATGAAAGAGACACGCTGACAATAGGAATTTACGGTAATCTGGATTTTTATGACTTAAAAGGTATAATTGAAAATGTGATGGATGAACTGAATATAAACAGTTATAGAGTGCTTCCATCAAATCATGAAACTTTCCATCCTGGAAGAACTGCAGAATTATTGATTAATAATAAAAGAATAGGTTATCTTGGAGAGATACATCCTGATGTATTAGATAATTACGATATTCCAACCAGGGTATATATTGCAGAGTTGGATTTTGAAGAGATAGCTCTTCAGGCTAATCTGGATATTAAATATAAACCGCTTCCTAAGTATCCTTCCATTGAAAGAGATATAGCAGTAGTGGTAGCAGAAGAGATAACAGCTGCTCAAGTGGAAGAGATAATTAGAAACAAGGGAGGAAAGCTTGTTGAAGATGTGAAACTCTTTGATATATACAGAGGTTCACAAATAGAGGAAGGGTATAAGAGTATGGCCTACACTATTGTCTACCGTTCAGATGAAAAAACTCTTACCGAGGATGATATTACAAAGGTTCATAACAAGATATTGAATTCCTTGGCGAATCAGATAGGAGCAATATTAAGAAGCTGATATTGCAGTGGCATGAATAGTTGATATTCATGCCACTAAAAAATGTTATGGAGTGATTACTTTTGAATGAAATAGTAAAGGTGGTAAACCTGAAGAAATATTTTGAGGTTTATGATGCTAAAAGTTTAGAAAAGAAATATGTAAAAGCTGTTGATGGAATTTCTTTTTCAATAAACGAGGGAGAAACTTTAGGCTTGGTTGGTGAAAGCGGGTCAGGTAAGACAACTACAGGTAAATTGATTTTAAATCTCCTGAAGCCCACTTCAGGGGATATTTTTTTGGAAGGAAAGAGCCTGAAGAATTTAAGCAAAAAAGACATGAAAAAAATAAGAAAAGATATTCAGGTTGTATTCCAGAATCCTTATGCAGCATTGGATCCAAAGATGACTATCAGAGACATACTTATTGAACCATTGAGCATCCATAAAATCGTATCAAAGTATGAGTATAACAATGAAGTGAAAAGGCTTTTGAATATGGTAGGTTTAAGTGAAAAGGATATGAACAAGTTTCCTCATGAATTCAGCGGTGGTCAGAGGCAGAGGATTGGAATAGCAAAAGCCATAGCTGTCAGACCTAAATTTATTATATGTGACGAACCGGTTTCCGCTTTGGATGTTTCTGTTCAATCCCAAATATTGAATCTGCTGTGTGATTTGCAAAGGGAACTGAAAATTTCTTATCTGTTTATAGCCCATGGTTTGAATGTTATCAGGCATGTATCAGATAAGGTTGTCGTAATGTATTTAGGAAATATTGTGGAATATGGCGATACAAAATCTGTATTTGATGATTGTGCTCATCCTTATACTAAAGCATTGGTGTCTTCAGCACCTATACCTGATCCTAAGAGAAAGAACAATAGTATTATTTTAAAAGGTGAGATACCAAGTCCTATAAACATACCTGAAGGATGTCCTTTTCATCCAAGATGCAAAGATGCTATTGAAATATGTAAGACTAAAAAACCTTTTCTTAGGAAGGTGACTGAGGAACACATGGCAGCTTGCCATCTTATTTGACATATAAAAGAAGGTGGGGTCAAATTGATAGGTCAGAAAAGAGTTTTAAGAAATATATTTTCCAAAGTTTTAGTATTATTTGCTTTTACATATATAAGTATTTTTATATTCAGCATTCCTCAAGGATATAGCTGGGAGATAATTGACGGAAGATTTGTTTCCACATATCCCTTATACATGATAATTAAGAGATGCAACAACACATTTATTTCGCTTCTTGAATTTAATCTTGGTTATAACATGAAGGGGAAAGCATTAGTTGAGATACTTTTCGAAGCCTTCAAAAAAACTGCTTTGCTTCTTTTATCCTCTATTGTCCTGGCTTTTGTGTTAGGATTATTAAAAGGCATATCTGACAGCAGCAGAGGAAATAAGAATTATGCATCTTTTAAGGTTCTGACTTCGGTGATGCCCATATCTATGCCAGATGTACTAATAGCTGCTATGATGCAAAGCTTCGCAATATGGTTAATCCAACGAGATATACATATATTTAAGGTTGCAGGATCTGGTACTTTGGCACATTCTTTTTTACCTATCATAGCATTATCTATTCTTCCAGCTTTTTATATTGCAAGAATTACCTCATTGGCAGTTAACGACTGCTATAAGAAACCATATGTAATAACCGCACTTGGTAAGGGCTGTTCTTCTATGAGAATTCTATGGAATCATGTAATGAGAAATGCAATAAAGAGTATCGTTGAAGGACTACCCAATATTACATCAATAATAATAAGCAATACGCTGATAGTTGAATACATGTTTTCCTATCCTGGTCTCACAACATCCTTAATGAATCATATCACAATGGGAGACAGGAGAAGTTCTGCTATAATCATTGTTTTTATAGGAAGCTTTTATTTTATTTTGAATGGGTTGTTTCATTGCATAAGTAAACTTATGAACATATCTTATAGGAGGGAAGCAATATGAGAAAAATCAATATACCCCTTCTTATAGGAAGTATTATATTAATTTTTATTTTTGGAATGTGTTTATATCCTGAATATTTTACTGAAGCAGATCCTTATGGAAGAGAAAGAACCCAATATACATACGAAAACGGAAAAAGTACTTTAGTTATACCTCCTATACCGCCTAATGATGAATATCCTTTAGGTACAGATCATAGGGGTAGAGATTTAAAAAGCTTGATAATATATGGAAGCAAGCTCACCATTTTTTCCGCATTGACTGTAGCAATAATAAGATTAATAATTGCTTTGTCTTTATCTATTGCTGCTGCATACAAAGTAAGGCTCACTAATGGATTTATCGACTTTTTCAATACCATGTTCAGTGCCTTTCCATTGATTGCTGCAGTTATTGTGTTATCAAAGATTGTTCTATTTCAAGATATATTTGAAAATACAACATATGTTAATATATTTCTGCTTTCAGCTCTTGGATGGAGTAGATTGGCACATATGCTGAAGGCAAAAATAGATGAGATACTGATGCAAGACTTCATTGAAGGTGAAATTGCTATTGGAAAAAATAAGCTTGAAATTGCAGTTCAGAACATATTACCACATCTTATACCATCGATGATTGTGTTATTCTGCATGGAAACTGCAATGGTACTTTTATCACTTTCTCAGCTGGGAGTATTTGGATTAGTTTTTAGCGGTGGATATGAGAGCGCAATTGGAGAAATAAGAGTACCAATAGAATTTGACTGGTCTTCAATGCTTTCCTTATAAAAATATTTTTATAGAGGAGAATACAGCTATCTTGCCATATACCCAGCAATAGCTTTTGCTCTTTCCATAATCGGTTTTAATACATTCGGAGAAGGCCTCAAAATAGAATTTGAGAAAGAAAACTCAAGAGTAATTACATTTATCAGAGCCATACCTTCATTTTTGTCGCCAATAAGACTGGTTTATGAAATAAGAAATTATCAGAAATATAAAAGAAGTGTTTTTTATAAAGTTGCATTTTATACAATAGTGTTGATTGTAATATTTTATCCTAAATATGAAAGTCCCTATGGATTTGTTGAAAATAATGCTTTAAAAATGACGGAAGAACTGACTGATGATAAATTTCAGGGGCGTTTGACAGGATTTCAGGATGATATTAATAACCCTTCACAATACATTGTAAGCAAGCTTAAAGAATATGGAGTTAAGCCTTACGGAGAAGATTATTTTCATGAAAATATAATACAAGAAGTTTTCAATATCAAATATGCAGAGTTAAGCATGATTGATATAAGAACAGCTTCAGAAAAGCAAATGAAGTTTAGAGAAGATTATTTGATTACTTCTAATTTTAACTATGACGGGACTTTAGATATTGAGATTATCGAATCAAATGACAATACATTAAAAAGTATAGCTAACGAATCTGATTATTATAAGGATAAAGCCATTATCATAGATAAAAGAGCTATGATAGATAGAGAGTTTACCTCTCTTAACAGCCTCATAAAATACTATGTAAAACCTGATGTAATTATTTTTATAGAAGACTGGGAAAAGAAAGAAGAAAGATACAAGAATGACGTGTTAAACAAAAGCTATGAAGATGCAGTAACTATATCCTTATCATCAGAAGCGGGAGATGAGTTGCTGCGTATGGGTAAGTGTAAATTGAGAATATCTGTAAATGCTGAAATAAGGAATGATGTGGTAAGCAGAAGCGTTGCCGCATATATCCCTGGGACAGATGAAAATAAAAAGAATGATTTTGTTATAATAGGCAGCAATTTAGATGGAATAGGTTACGACTTAGATGAGAAGTATCCTTCTGCAGGAAGAGCTTCGAGTGCAGCAATATCCCTTGAAATAGCAAGAACTATGGTTGAAAATGGAGTAAAACCTGATAGAGATATCATTTTTGTATTTTGGGATGGCAACATGACTGATTATCGAGGATCTAAATCATTCTTTTATAAGTATCTAATTAATAGAAAATATAATATTTTTTATATCGATTTGATGAATCTTGGATATAAAAACTCGGACAAGCTCATGATAGACAACTCAAAGATTTTTCCAAAGAGCAAGGAAGAGCAGGATTTTATAAAACTATTAAAGAAAAATGCAAGAAGAAATGATTTAGAATTAGTCTATGGCACTTTGTACAGTCCTGCTGCAATAGATTTTACAGGTTCAGATAGTCAGCCTCTATTAATAGACAGTCTTATATCTGACGAAATTGCCTTTACACCTAAAGATACCCTAAAAGAAATAGATGCCCATAGACTTAAGCAAATTGGCCAAATGATCTTAGATACTTTAATAGATTCTTTTGCAGGAGGAAATAGCAGATGAGACCTTTGCTTAAAGTAGAGAATTTACAAGTTTCTTTTCCATGGAAAAACAAATCTATAAAAGCTGTTGACGGTGTCAGTTTTGAGGTTTCTGACAAAAAAATAATTGCGTTAGTTGGTGAGTCAGGCAGTGGAAAGAGTGTTACCGCTCTTTCAATTATGGGATTAATAGCATATGAAGGAGGAAGGGTTGAAGGGGGTGAAATACTATTCCAAGGTCAGGAATTATTAAAAATGACAGATAGAAGGCTTTCAAAAATAAGAGGAAAAGATATTGCTATGATTTATCAAGATCCTATGACATCTTTAAATCCTGGCATTTCAGTTGGAGAGCAAATAAGAGAGAGTTTGCTGATTCATAAAATAGCCTCAAGAAAAGAGAGCAAACAAACAGCTTTAAATCTTATGAGAGATGTTGGAATACCGGATGCGGATCAAAGGTATGGAAACCTGCCTGATTCTTTCAGCGGCGGAATGAGACAAAGAATAATGATTGCCATGGCATTAAGCTGTCAGCCTAAGCTGCTGATAGCGGACGAGCCTACTACTGCATTGGATGTATCCTTACAGGCAGATATAATGAACACTTTGCAGGAAATGAAAAACAGAATAGGCATGTCAATTTTGCTCATAACTCATGATTTAGGTTTAGTAGCACAATATGCAGATAGTGTAGTGGTAATGTATTGCGGTAAGGTTATGGAGGAATCCCCTGTAGATATGCTCTTTGAAAAGCCCCTTCATCCTTATACTGTTGGTCTTATCAATTGCATACCAAGGATTGATACAACTCAGGATCAACTGTTTTACATACCTGGTTATGTGCCAAGCATATATGACTATCCAACAGGCTGCAGATTTCATAATCGCTGTTCTAAAGCAGAACCAATCTGTAGAGAGAAAATGCCGGAGTTGATAAATATCGATGATGATAGAAAAGTCAGATGCTGGCTGTATCAGTGATCCGATAATTCGGAACGGAGGTTATGTATGATGAAATTTAATACTTATATAAAGTATGTGTTTACAATAATGGGCCTCTTGTTTCTCTCTTTTATCCTATATGCTATAAATCCTGCATTAGACGATGGCAGTGCTCAAGTTTTTTATGCAGCCAAAAAAAATTATAACAATCTATTTGGTTAATGGTACAGTTGCAGCAAAAGAATATGATATAAATATGAGCTGGATATAAAGAAAATCTCTGAATATAAACAGCTTGTGTTTATAAATAAATGGATGGATGACAATATTGCTGCTGTAGGTGCAATAATGCTTATAACTACTTTAACAGGAATTGCTTCCTTGATTCTTGGATTTGAAAATTATATAGACAAAATAAGAGACAGATTGGAGCTAATAAAAACCTTCGACATTAGTGATGACCAAATAAAGATTCAATTATTTAACAGATTATGTTTGTTTGAGATTATACTATTGGTCTTAAGTATACCAATAGGTTATGCCTTTGCGTTGTTGTTGGGTAACTATATATTCATAAAACCAATTATATCATTAACACATATAATCATCATTTTCTGCTATGGATTGCTGTTCGTAATTATAGCTGTTTTGATAAGTTTTAGGAAGCTTAATAGCTTTGATTGAGATTAAATATCTTTTTTTGAAGGAAATAGGTTTTTTATAAAGAATAATATATAAAAGCACTGATGACTCTTAAAAGACAGGAGTTGTATTAAATGAGTAACAAGAAAAAAGTAGTAGTGAATATTTACGGCAGCGAGTATACAATTGTTGGTGATAGATCTGAAGATTATATAAAATATATAGCCGAAAAAGTGGATGAAACTATGAGAGAGATAGGGAGTAAGAACAGCAAATACAGTGCTACCATGATAGCGGTTCTTACTGCTTTGAACATGGCCGATTACCTTTATAAATCACAAGAGGAAGCAAGTTTGCTGCTTGATGAAAATAATAAGTTGAAAGAGGAAATAGCCGCTCCATTGGAAGAATTGGAAAAGCTAAAAAAGGAGATGGAAGCGTTAAAAGAAAAATATGCAATTACCCAGGATGCTTTAACTAAGGCGCAGATTGAAATAGGAGTAATTAGTAAGGAAAATAAAGCTTTGCAGAAAGAGAATAAAGATTTAAAGATTGAATTGGATGTATCAAAAACTGCTCTTAAAGAGATGCAGAATAAGGTTTTTGAAAATCAGATAGAATTATTAAAGACAAAAAAAGAATTGGATGATGTCAAAGCATTAAGACATAATAAAAGCAACAAAAGTAAAAATAATACTAATAGCAAATGATAGTTATGGGATGTGTTGTGCATGAAAACTGAGCTACTTGCCCCGGCAGGTAATTTTGAATCTCTGATGGCGGCTGTTGAGAGTGGATCAGATGCTGTTTACATAGGAGGTACAAAATATAGCGCAAGAGCTTTTGCGGATAATTTTGATGAAGACACTATTATCAAGGCTGTTAAATATTGTCATATCAGAAATGTAAAGGTATATGTGACAATTAACATATTACTAACTGATGAAGAATTAATAGATGCATTAGAGTATGTGCAATTCTTATATAACAATGATGTTGATGCAATAATCGTACAAGATATAGGCTTGCTTTACTGGATTAAAAGGCATTTTCCTGACATGCCAGTTCACTGCAGTACCCAAATGACAATACATAATAAAGATGGGGTAGAGATATTGTCACGCCTTGGAGCAGACAGATTTGTACTGGCCAGAGAAATGAATATAAAAGAGATAAGCAGTTTAATCGAAGAAACATATGCAGAGATAGAGATATTTGTACATGGCGCTTTATGCGTATGTTATTCAGGGCAGTGCCTTATGAGCAGTTTTATAGGAGGGAGGAGCGGCAACAGAGGCAAATGTGCTCAGCCTTGCAGAAAAGCTTATAGTCTGGTTAATTTAGAAAGCGGAAAGCCGGACAATTTTAGAAAAAGGGGCTATCTTCTGAGTCCAAAGGATTTGAATACTATTGAATATTTGGATGAGATAGTTAAATCCGGTGTGAAATCTTTGAAAATTGAAGGAAGAATGAAAAAACCCGAGTATGTAGCAACAGTTGTAAAGCATTATAGAGATATGCTTGATTTGGCAGAACAGGGGAGAAAAATACATATAAACGAAGATATTAAGACAGAACTGGAAAGTGCATTTAACAGAGGCTTCACGCGGGGCTTTTTATTTAATGAAAAAAAACATGAGTTTGTTAATAGGGATAAACCTAACAATAGAGGAGTGTTCATAGGAAAAGTTCTATGGCAGAAAGGATATAAGACTGCCATATCTGTTGAAAAGGATGTTCTCAACAATGGGGATGGCATAGAAATAATACTTGCAGATGGTACTAGCATAGGCACTTATGTTTCTTCTTATGAAAAGAATAGCAATAATACGGTAATAGTTAATATAAAGCATAAATTAGAGCCAGGTTTAAATGTATATAAGACATATGACAAAGCTCTCCATGAGAAATCACATAGAGAGTATTTTTATGAAAACAGGAGAAAGGTTTATTTAGAAGCAGAAATACACATTCGTAAAGGGAAAAGGATTCATTTTAAAGTATGGGACTATGAAGGTCATAATATAGAACTGGAAAGCGATTACATAGCTGAAGAAGCAGAAAAAATTGCTGTAACAGAGGAAAGAGTTAAAGCACAATTAAAAAAGACTGGAGATTACCCCTATATTTTTGACAACATAAATGTGAGCATGGATGATAATATTTTTGTTTCCATGAGCGTTCTTAATGATATAAGAAGAGAAGCGTTAAGAAAAATGGATGAGATATTGGCAATAAGGAACAAAAGAGAGTGGAGAAGTTTATCCAGGAAAGATTTTATGCTGGACACTAAGCCGGAGAAGAAGCATATTGAAGAGAATAGACTATGTTTTGGTGCCTCTGTTATGTCTTACGAAAACGTAAAACCTGCTATAGAAGCAGGCATTGATTATATATATTACGGGATAACTGATAAAGTTAGGGAAGCTGTTGAACTTTGCCGTAATAACAATACAGAAATTTATTTTTATCTTCCTAATATCATAAAGGATAATGAAAAAAATAAATATGCGAGAATAATAGAGGAAAACAAATTTGATGGCATAGTTATTTCTAATATAAGTCAGTTGAGTTTTGCTGCTATAAAGCCTGAATTGAAGATAATAGGTAACTACAATCTAAATGTATTTAACATGAGAAGCATGGATGTATATTTAAAGCTAGGTGCTCAAATAATTTGTCCTTCTATTGAATTAAATCTTAAGCAACTGAAATCTATGTCCAATACATATGGTGCCTTTATGGAATTGGTTGTTTATGGTCAGCTGCCCTTGATGACCATGGAGTATTGTCCATTATCATCTGAATCGGGCTGCAAAGGTTGCAAAAATCAGAGGAGATATGGATTGAAGGATGCCAAGGGAGCTGTTTTTCCTATATTCTGCAATCAATATAAAACTCAATTACTTAACAGCAATGTTTTATTCGTGGCAGAAGAAATGGATAAAATAGTTGATACAGGTGTGAAAAGAATAAGATTTGATTTTTACAGAGAAAGCCCGAAAACCGTTAGAGAAATTATAGAACTTTATAAGAACTATAATAATTTAGATAATGAGAAATATACATCAATCATTAATAGAATAAAAAATGCTGGATATACAAAAGGTCACTACTTCAGAGGCGTGGATTAAAGGGGGTAGCTGTACTTGGAAAAAATGAAAAAGATTTTGCTCGTTGAAGATGAAGCAAAGATGAGGGAGTTAATAAGAATTGCTTTTAAAAAAGAGAATTTTGAAACTTACGAAGCTGTTGATGGCAAACAGGCACTTAATATGTTTAAGAATTTTCACTTTGATATTGTAATATTGGATATTATGTTGCCAGAAATAGACGGTTGGACTGTATGCAGGGAGATAAGAAAGAACTCTGATATACCTATTATATTACTGACTGCCAGGGGTGAAGAATTTGATAAGCTATTTGGATTCGAACTTGGGGCGGATGATTATATAGTTAAACCTTTCAGCCCCAGAGAACTTGTGGCACGAGTAAAAGCACTGCTGAGAAGGGCAGAAAATAGAAGTGCTGGAACAACAGATATAATAGATCTGGGAGATATAAGCATAAATACTCTATCGAGAGAAGTTAAAGTTGATGGAAATCCAATATCCTTTACCAATAAAGAATATGAACTATTGCTTTTCTTAGCTACCAATCAGAATGTTGTTTTTACCCGAGAACAACTGTTATTGAAAGTATGGGGATATGATCAGTATGGAGATCCCAGGACCGTTGATACCCATATTAAAAGAATCAGGGAAAAACTAGGAAGCAAAAGCAATTGTATTACTACAATTTGGGGAGTAGGATATAAATTTGAGGTAAAAAGATGAAATACAATAGTATTAGAGTTAAATTGTGGAGTGCAATTATATTAACTATTTTATTCATACTTTTCATGAGCATGGTATTCCAGACAAGCTTTTTATCCTCTTTTTACTATGATGAAAAAGTAAAAGAGGTAGTGGAGGATGCACGTGATATTGCCCGGGCTTTGGGCAGAAATGAATATAATTTTAATGTCCCCTATATCGATGCTATCAGAAATGTAAATGATGTCATCATAGTTACTGATAGCAGCGGAAGAATAACATATATCACCGGCAGTATAACATATAAGCAAGGGTGGTTTTTTGGCCTTAAATATTTAGGAAGAATATTAAATGGTGAAATAATTAAAGATGAAAATAAGATGCTGAGAAATTTAGATTGTCTTATTATAGGGGTACCAATAAACAGAACAGCAGTTTCCCTATGGGATGTTAAGCAGAAACAGTTATATGAAAGTTATATTGAGGACAAAACGCTCCAGGAAGTTATTGGCGCTGTATATATAATAACTCCCTTAGAACCTTTGGAAATAACGATTCAGGCTATTAGAATACAGTTTCTTTATATATTCTTAGGAGCTGTAATAATCGCTTCTATTATAGCTCTCTTTCTATCTCACGGTTTTACAGAACCGTTGATTAAAATAAATGACGCAGCAAAAGAGATTGCCAAAGGAAACTATAATACAAAGATACATCTGAAATCGAGCAATGAGATCATAACCTTAGGAGAGACCATAAATAACTTAGCTAAACAGCTATCCAGAGTAGAGCAAATCAGAAGAGAATTTATTGCAAATGTATCTCATGAACTTAGAACTCCACTAAGTTATCTGAAAGGTTATACAGAGATACTGATTGATGGACTAGCTGAATCGGAAAGCGATATAGAAAAATATCTCAATATTATTTTGGAAGAATCTGAAAGATTGGAAAAGATGGTAGATGAGATATTGCGTCTTTCTCAAATAGAGGCTGGATCAATACAGTTAAAGCTATCTTCTTTCAGTATGGATGCAGTAATAAAGCGCACAATTGACAAGATTTTGCCTTTAGCTGTAAAAAAAGATATTTCAATAAAGTATATTAAAATGGATGATGACCTTTTATTATGTTTGGCAGATGAAAATAGAATCAAACAAGTATTGATAAATCTATTAGCCAATGCAGTGAAGCATTCATATAATCATAGCAATATATTAGTAAGTTCATATAGATTAAATGATAGAATATATGTATGTGTAAGAGACAATGGAGAAGGCATTTCTGAAGAAGATTTGCCGTTTATCTGGGATAGATTCTATACAGCAGGAAAATCGAAGGATAAAAGTTCTGAAGGTATTGGCTTAGGATTATCCATAATAAAGAGTATTATAAATGCACATGGCTGTGATATTACAGTAAACAGCGTATTAGGAGAGGGCACAGAATTTTGCTTCTGGTTGCCGTCATACAGTGAAGGCTAAAAGCAATTGACGGGGTGGTAAAATGAATGATAAAACATTAAGAGTTTTGGAATATAACAAAATAATCAAACTGGTAGCAGATGAAACAGTTTCGAATCTTGGCCGCGAAATAGCCATGGCATTAAAGCCAAGCAATAATGTTTATGAAGTAAAGGAATGGCTGCAGGAAACCTCGGAAGCAGTGGATATTATACTTAAAAGAGGCACATTTCCGCTGGAAGGCATACATGATATAAGAACAGCACTAAGAAAAGCTGAAATAGGATCTATGCTGACAATAGAGGAACTGCTGCTAACCTCTTATACTCTGGCTTCTGCAAGAAAAATAAAAACCTTTATGAGAGAAGATCGGGGTGAGAAAGAGTATCCTATAATAGATGATTTGGTTAATCTGCTCAATGAATACAGGCATATCGAAAACAGTATTAGTAAAGCCATATTGAATGAAGAAGAGATATCTGACAATGCCAGTCCTGAATTAAGCACAATAAGGAGAAAAATAAAAGAAAAGCATGGGCAGATAAAGGACAAACTTAACAATATGGTTACTTCAGCTGCCTATCAGAAATATCTGCAGGAGCAAATAGTGACCATGAGAGGAGATAGATATGTATTACCGGTTAAACAGGAATATAGATCCCAAGTGCCAGGAATAGTCCATGACCAATCCTCAAGCGGTGCTACACTATTTATTGAACCAATGGCTGTGGTAGAGTTGAACAACGATTTAAGACAGTTAAAGCTTAAAGAAAAAGAAGAAATTGAGAGAATACTAGTGCAGCTTTCAGCATTGATAGCAGAAAACTATGATGGAATAAAGGCAAATATAGAAATATTGTCTACATTGGATTTTATTTTTGCAAAAGCCAAATTTTCTCTGGTATATAGATGTTCCGAACCCATCATTAATACTGAGGGCAGAATAAATATTAAAAAAGCAAGACATCCTTTGATTGACCCAAATGTTGTGGTTCCTATAGATATTAGAGTTGGGGAGGATTTTAATACCTTAGTAATTACTGGTCCAAACACTGGAGGAAAGACTGTTACGCTCAAAACTACAGGTCTTCTCAATCTTATGGCTCAGTCTGGCCTGCATATTCCTGCCGGAGATTATAGTGAAATACCCATATTTGATCAGATTTATGCAGATATAGGTGATGAGCAAAGTATTGAGCAAAGCCTGAGTACATTTTCTTCCCATATGAAGAATATAGTTTCTATCTTGAATAATGTATCCAGAAATTCTTTGGTTTTACTGGATGAGCTTGGTGCAGGAACGGACCCGACAGAAGGTGCTGCTTTAGCTATGGCGATTTTGGATTTGCTACACAATAAGGATGTCAGGACAGTTGCAACAACCCATTACAGTGAACTAAAGATTTATGCATTGACTACAGAGGGAGTTTGCAATGCAAGTGTGGAATTTGATGTTGAGACACTAAAACCTACCTATAGATTGTCAATTGGAGTGCCTGGAAAATCTAATGCTTTTGAAATATCCAGAAAGCTGGGATTAGATGATTCAATTATTGAAAAAGCAAAAGAATTCATAGCTAAAGATAAAATCAGGTTTGAAGATGTTATTTCTTCCTTGGAGGAAAGCAGAAAAAAAGCAGACGAAGAGAGGTATATTGCTCAAAAGTTGAGAAATGAAATTCAAAAAGCAAAGGAAGAAGCTGACAGAAGGCTGGAAAAGATAATTGCTCAGAAAGACAGAATTATAGAGGAAGCCAATAGAACTGCCAGAGAAATGGTAGAAAAGCACAAGGAAGAGATAAATAGTATTATTAAGCAGCTTAGGGATGCAATAGATAAAGAAAGCGAAGAAAAATCAAAAGCCATAGAGGCAGCAAAAAGAAAATTAAAATCTATTGAAGATGAAACAGAAAAATCATTAGGTATAAAACAAGTGCCAAGAATCAATATAAAACCGCCTGAGAAATTAAAACTAGGTGATACAGTAAAAGTTCTGACATTGAATCAAAAAGGTAATGTAATAACCTTGCCTGATGAAAATGGGAATCTAGTTGTGCAGGCCGGTATCATGAAAATAAATGTGAATATAAAAGATCTTCAGCTTATAAATGATGAAAAGACGGAAGTAATTACAGAAAGATATGCAAAGATAGGAAGAGCAAAAGCTGCCAATGTACCTCATCAAATAGATCTGAGAGGCAAAACTTTGGATGAAACATTAATGGAGATAGATAAATATCTTGATGATGTTTATCTGGCAGGAATTCCTACAGTAACAATAATACATGGCAAAGGTACTGGTGTTTTAAGATCTGGTATTAAAGAGTTCCTAAAGAATCATGCTCATGTGAAATCTTTTAGAACGGGAGGTTATAACGAAGGTGGACTTGGAGCCACCATCGTTGAGATAAAATGAATATTATTGTAAGTGCATGTCTTCTTGGTATAGATAGTAAATATAATGGTGGTAATAATTACAATGAGAAAATAATAAAACTTCTTGAAAAACATAACCTTATACCAGTATGTCCTGAGCAACTTGGGGGTCTTAGTACCCCCAGGCTTCCAGCAGAATTACAGCAGGGAACGGAAATTATTAAGAATTCCAATGGTGAAGATGTAACTATATATTTCAAAAAAGGAGCACAAGAAGCTCTTAAGATTGCTTTTCTGCATAAATGCAAATATGCTATATTGAAATCTAAAAGTCCTTCATGCGGCTACGGATTAATTTATGATGGAACCTTTACAGGCAGGCTTATATCTGGAATGGGTGTTTTTGCTAAGTTATTAACAGATAACGGCATTAAAGTTTATACAGAAGAGGATAAATTTTTATTATAGTATTCTATGGCAAAATCCTTAAACATATTTACCAGAGGAGAAATAGGTCTATTTTTATGATAAACCATATATAGTTCTCTGTTCATGTCAAATTCCTTTATTTCAAAAGCTTTTATCATTCCAAAACTGATATAGTCCTTGGCACTGATAAGAGATACTATGGAAACACCAAGACCTGAACTTACTGCCTGTTTTATTGATTCGGTGCTGTTCATATGGGCTACAACATTTATGGATTTAGGATCTTTGCCAGCTTTTATTAGTCTTTTTTCAAATTCCTTTCTTGTTCCAGAGCCTATCTCTCTCAATATGAAGTTTTCATTTTTCAACTCCTCCAATGAGATTGCATTGCTATGTATTTTATTATATTTTTCGTTATTTGGGGTTATCAGGACAATTTTATCCTCCAGCAATCTTTCAAACTCCAGTTTGTCAGAATTTAATTTAGAACCCACAATCCCTATTTCATAACTATTATCCAATATTTCCTCTATAACTTGATTGGTATCTAACTGAACAAGATTAAAAAATATGTTCTTATACTTTTTTTGAAACTCCAATATCAGCTGAGGCATTATATATTGGCTGGGTACAGTAGAAGCAGCTATATCAATTCTTCCAGATAAACCTTTTGTGTAATCACTTAGCGAGAATATGGCTTCATCTCTTGTGTTCATTAGATTTAAAGCGTATTCATAAAAAATCTTTCCCGCTTTTGTAGGTACAATTTCTTTAGAAGATCTGTCTATAAGCTTAGTACCGATTTCTTTTTCTAATGAGCTGATATGAGAACTTACTGTTGGCTGGGTTAAATAAATTGCATCTGCTGCTTTGGAGAAACTTTTATGTCGAACTACGCATACAAAAGCTTCTATTTGCTTAAAATCCATTTTTTCCACCTCCAATATATAAACGTTTTGTAAAGTTAAATGAAAACTGAAGACCTGCCACACTTTCTGGTACAATGTTTCTGCCACAAAACAAATTATCTCCCAGAAAGGAGCAAGTCCTCGTGCAGAAAATTGTATCATTAAAATGTCCTAAGTGCAACAATTCTCATTTGT
>Ga0134092_1001016_pt1 | contig 25947 bp, 19 predicted proteins | sample 3_6taG_FD_94454 | JGI IMG/M metagenome (GOLD analysis project Ga0134092, IMG submission 94454) | Switchgrass degrading microbial communities from high solid loading bioreactors in New Hampshire, USA - 3_6_20_6_A3 metaG | ecosystem: Engineered > Bioreactor > Semi-continuous > Anaerobic >... | reverse complement strand
CCAATGTACCTACCGTCTTCGGGAAACCTTTAGGATCAGACAGATCCGAGACCTTTGTAGGACAGGGAGCCGATACATCGAAGCTCAATGTAATGTCGGCTTTAGAAGAGAGCAATCAAAAGGTAAAGGTATTTTTTGATGACGAGCTCAATGAGGAACTGGCTTTGGATGTGAGAAACTACAGCATCCGGGAGATGTATGGTAGCCGCAAGCCTCTGGCTGTATTGGGAGTGGAGATTAGAAATAACGATGGTGATGATACCAACAACACAGGCAGTACCCAGCCCTATGTCCTGCTGACAACAGAGAAACAGGAAGAAAATACCCTGTACGAAATCACCGTTGTGAATCTGACCGATGACAGCGGAAATCCGCTGGAAAACAGAACGGCTTATTTTGTCGGAAAGGGAGTATTGGACCGGATCAAAGCGGTGACAGCGGTTCTGGATCCTGCCGATGATACAAAGCTGATTTTGACCTTTGATCAGCCGGTGGACGGAGAGTCCGCCAGGGATATCAGCCATTACTATATTGAAGGCCTAGGTTATCCTGCTGCGGCATCTGTAGACGGAGTCGATAATACAAAGGTCATTCTGACGATTCCAAGTACAATCGACGGAAAGATCTACACCGTCAAGGTAAGCCAGCTGCAAAATATTGACAAGGTAAAGATGAACCAGGAGATATCAACTACCTTTGTAGGCCGGGGCAGAGGAGAAGGACTGCCCCAGATCGTGGCGGTGATTGCAAAAGACAGTCAGACCCTTACGATTCATTTTGATCGGCCGGTAACCCACAGCTCCATCAAGGGGAAACTAATTACCGCCGATATGACGGACGTCCTTGACAATACCTTCTATTACACGCAATACAAAGTCGGCGGAGAAAAATTTGAAATTGATCCGGATATCTCATCGGCCTTCATAGATTCGGAAAACGACAACGTTTTGGTCATCAGGATGAATGCTCCTGCCTTTATGAGGGGAGACGGCTATTCATTGTATGTACTGACCGTTGAGGGAGAAAATGCCCAGAAAATCATTGCCGGATCTGCTCCCCTGGTCTTTGCCGGGAACAACAATCCGGTGAAGGCGCCGACCATTACAAATGTTGCCGGCATGGATACCAGGACCATTGATGTGTACTTTGATCAGCCCATTAAGGAAAGCTCTGTAGATACCATGCGCTACACGGGTACTTTGAAGGAGACCAATGATTTCAAGATCGTCAGAAAGGCCGACGGCCAGATCATGGATATTCGAAACGTTGTCCGGGTCAATGACACGCATTACAGAATCGTAATGGAAGAAGATATGAAGCTTGTTCCTTACTTGCTGTATGTAAAACAGGGTACGAGAATCACCGACATGACCGGACAGGTACCTTTTGGCGATTCCCTCGATTCAGATACCGGCTATCGAATGGCCTTTGAATTTGCGGGATCCAATGTTCCGCTGAAGGATATCAAGGATATCAAGGTGGCCATGAAGAACAATAGGACCATTGAGGTATACTTCCCTGAACCCATGGACGAAAATGATGTGCTCAACCCCTTTAACTACCGGATTGTAAGGGCAGGGAATCCAACCCAGTCAGCGGGAAGTGCCACGATTTCCTATGTGAGATATGATGCATCCCAGAACAAGGCTACCTTATATTTAAATCAATCCATTGGCTATGATTCCGTATATGGTTTGGGCATCAAGAGCACCATCAGGAATTCTTTAGATACGAAAACCGTAGCAAAGGATATCACGAATATCTATTGGATCAACAGCGGTGTTGTCATTGATTTTGTCCGCAGTGACCTTGCTCCTCAGGCTCCGAAGATCATAGGAGTCACAGTATCCGAAGACCGCAAAAAGCTGTATATTACCATGGATCAAGTCGTGGCAGTGGATGACGACGGCCTTGGGATCACGGATACCATCTTTGAGCCGGTGGCAATGAGCAAATTCGCCAGCAGCCGTGCTACAGCCGGCTGGAACGGCATTGCCGATACAATTATACTGGATCTGTTTACCATAAATGCCGAGCTGACAAATGGCGGCAAGCGGAATCTCACCCTGGCGGATCTGAAAGACTTTGGGGCTTCCTTGTCCCAGGACGGGACCACCTTTACCGTTGAATTGGAGTCTGATACCTTCAAGAAGGGGACCCAGGGCTGGGTGTCTACGGAACCCAGTGTTGAAACGAATAAATACAAGCTTTATGGCCTGACGGGTATTCCGGCCGAAAGAGGAGTCGGTGCGGTGAAGGTGCCCTTTGGAGTGAGCAATCAATAAGGAGGGAGCAGAAAATCGGTGATTTTTTAGCCGGTTTTCTGCCTGTTCCATTGAAAGGCAAAAGGGCCTTTGAGAGATAATTATCCATCCTATCTGTCCTGCAGGACTTTTTTGCTCGTTGAAATCTATAATATAGATTGTTTGCTGATCATGATGGGATAGGAAAGGCATATTGGGAAGTCAATGATATATTGGATCCTAATGATCACGCCGGGAAAGGAAATAAGGTGGACCGCATTCGGGAGTTCATGATACAAAGATTGCCTGGCGATCACGCCGGGCTAGGAAGTAAGGCGGGGCCTTGAGTATCAATTCATAGATTGTCTGGAGATTACAAGGGTTCTAAGAGATGAAAAAGTAAGAATAGCCTATTCTATTGAAGGAAATAAAACTCCCATGTCGAATTTATATAGGGATCGATATGCCCGGACAAGGAGTGAATGGGTTGAAGAAGTTCTGCCTGCTTGTTTTGGTGGCATTTCTGTGCTTTATCAATTCCAGCGTGGATCTGTTACCCGCTGGATTTTTGGGCAGTGATTTTCCTTCCGACTTTGATGACCCTAATCGGCAGGGGGGTGTTATCTGGTTTACATCCCTGCCGGAGAATCGTTATTCCCATCCCCAGACCAGGGAGCCTATTGCCGTCTACAACGGGGAGCTGGGGGTAACCATTCGGAGCTTTGCCTCGCATTTTCCCGATGAAGAGTCCCTTGCCCCTGTGTACCAGGAATTGATGAACAATACCATTGGCGAGGAACTCGGATTTTTATCCCATATCGACCTCATACCCGATTATCCCTATGGGAATGAGGTGGCAGGCCAGTGGTTTGGCTGTATGGATGCCGACGGGAAGCTCCTGCCGGGCCGGTGGATTGAGATTTATGGCTGTGATGTAGACCTTGTAAATGTTGAAAAGCTGGCCGGCACCCTGGCCCATGAATACGGGCACCATTTTACCTATTACCACCTGAACAAGGCGGAGGAAATGGGCTATGACGGCTGGCTTGATACCAAGTATGCCGAGATAAGGCAGCTTTCACGATATCGTGAAATAAACAGCGATGAATATATATGGAATCCCGCTGAGATTGCAGCAGAGGATTATGTGCAGTTGTTTGGCAGTCCTTTGGCAAAAAAAAGCTATGTCTTTAAGGATATCCGGGATGTAGCCCAAAACGGGAAGAATACCCAAATTTTTAATACATCCATGTATAATTATCTACCCCAGGACAACATGGCCCTTCCCCTGGCTGCAGAGGTGGAAGGCCTATACGAATACTGGGTCCAATTGGCCAATCTCCAGGAACCCTATAAGAAAAAACCGCCCACCAGGCCGTTTCTGGTGCTGGCAGGAATCAAGAGATTGACTGATGAAACCGGTTCGGACAGGGCTGTTGATAGATTCCAGTATATTTTTCAATGGACTCAGAGCATGGATGATAATACCCCGGATCTGGAATATACGCTGGTTTATATGAAAGAGGACGGTGAGATCCGGCCTGTGCGAACCACCACCGACAGCAAGGGCAGGGATGCCTTGATGGGATATTACAGGACGTCACAGTTTATTTATAAAGGAGAAGTACCCGATAGGGCATCCTTTTGGGTTCATGTAAAGGATAAAGACGGATTGGTGGTACGATCGAATATTGTATTCGTGGACTTTTCAGATCCTTATAAAAGCCTGGGTGTTTTACCGGAATGAATAGCGATGCTGCCGGTTTTAATATGCAGACTATGGGAAATCAATAAAGAAAGGAACAAAAGAATGAAAAGAAACAGACAAATCAAAACATTGCTTTCAAGAACTTTTCTAAAATCCATATGCTTCCTTTTGATTATCTTGAGTATTTTTTCATCCGTTGCCCTGGCACAGGATACCGGTCCCATTGATGAAGTGCGGGATCTGATCCGATATTTTTACGTAAAACCCGTTTCGGAAGAAATTTTGAATCTCCCAAGCATTGAAGAAATAATTAAAGCTTTGGAGGATCCCTATTCTGAGTATTTAACAGAAAGCGAATATGAAAGCTTTATAAACGGGATCAATAACAGCATTGTGGGGATTGGGATCGTTACTGAGATGCTGCCGGAGGGAGTCCTGGTGATATCCGTTTTTCCTGATTCCCCTGCAATGGAAAGCGGGCTGCAGCCCGGCGATATTATTACAAAGGCCAATGGGGTACCCCTGGCCGGTAAGAAGCAGCAGGAAGCAATCTCTTATATCCGGGGGGATGAAGGAACTGTAGTCGAGCTTGAAGTTTTAAGGGAGTCTAAGTATTTTCATATCTCCGCTGAGAGAAGGAAGATCGAGATCCCGACCGTAGAAGGGCGAATGCTCAAGGGGAATATTGCATACATCCCAATCATCTCTTTTGGTGAGAAGACGCCTGACGAATTTGAAAAAGTGTTTGCTTCTTTGGAGGAACAGGATCCCAGAGCTTATATTATAGACCTCATGAATAATACCGGCGGTATGACCCAGTCTGTCTATGAACTGGCCGGATACTTCATTGGCGACAATGTTGTTACAAAGATGAGTGACGATTTTGGCAGAGAAGTGGGCTTTAAAGCGGTAGCCAAGAATTTTCTCATTAACAAGCCTGTTGTTCTTCTTGTCAACAAATACAGTGCCAGCGCCTCGGAGATCTTGGCCGCCGGCCTGAAGGATTATGATAAAGCTTTTCTTATTGGTACCAATACCTTTGGAAAGGGGAAAGCGCAAACCATTTTTCTCCTGTCCGACGGGAGCTATTTAAAGCTGACTACCTGGTACTTTACCTCTCCTTTTGGACGAAAAATCGACGATTTGGGCGTTTCTCCTGACCTGGATGCCGGTCCCTTTGACCCCCTGCAGCTGGCCTTTCTATTGCTGGGCGAAGGCCCCAAGACCGTCGACAGCCGCGGCTATGTGAGGCTCTACCTGGATGGGAGGTATTTTACCGTTGATCTGGAAGAGGCTTCTAAAGATGAGAACTGGGAAGCCTATTGGCATCTGCTGGGGAAAGCGGCCCAAAGGGGCAGGATTGAGATAGGAACGGCAAGCGGCTGGAGAAGCTTAACAGGGGACTTTAAAGAAAAAGCCTGGCGGATGATTTTCCCGGAATATGAAGAGCTTTCTCCCATCGACCAGGCTCCGGTTGATAAAAAATTCACCTTAAGCTTCACGACGGATACCAATCAAGAAACCGTCAACAAGGATTCCGTGGAATTGATCAAGGTTGATACCGGGGAACGGGTACCGCTGAATTTCAGCTTTGATGATGCCAAAAAAGTGGTCATAAGCCCCGAAACGCTTTTAGAGCCGGGAGAGAATTATTATCTGGTGATTCATGATACCATACGGGGAGCAAAAGGGCAGAGGCTGGTCAAGGGAGCGGTAGCCAAAGTCCATGTGAAATGAGACGGGCTGATTTTTATTAGACTTCATCGATAGAGAAAGGAGGATAGTTGTGGGGAGACTTTCTAAGATCTTGAGCTTATCTTTGGCACTCATAGTACTCTGGACAGTCGGGATCCAGACAGCACAGGCAGCTCAGCGTTCTATCAACGCCTATTATGCAATCGACAGCTATGGGAACAGGGCATATACAAAATACGCCGATCAGGTGGCCCTGGCATGGGCTGAGATCCGCCAAAAGGACGGCCATATTTATTATACCCAGCAGAAAAAGGAGAAGGACAGGGCGGAAGCCTATGATTACGGCATTCCTCAGGGCTTTGATGAGCTAACCGGGCTGGTAAATGAGATGAAAGTCAACGGAAATCAGCTGAAACTGTCCATTTTTCTGGGTGACGGGGAGACCTTGAAGAAACTCCTGAATTCCCCTGAAATTCAGCAGCGGATCGTTCAGGATATCGTTTCGAATTTGTACATTGAATATATTGATTACAGCGGATCCCCCGATGAAAACGGATTTTTCCCGCGCTATCCGATCAAGGATTTCCTGGATCAGCCCATTCAATATGACGGAATCATCATTGATTTTGAAGGATTGACGGAGGAGCAGGGACAAAACTACAGCCAGAAGTTCAATCGTTTTCTGGATCTGCTCCGGCAAAGCCTGCCGGCTGATAAAACCCTGGGCGTATGCATTCCTCCCAAGAGAAGCGGCGGAATCGCATATTATAACGGCTATGATTATAAGCACATCGGCATGGTGGCAGATGAAGTACTCCTGATGGCCCATGACTATCAATGGAAGGATAAGAACACTATCATATCCAGCGACGGCCGGTGGAAGGTCGGAAGTATCGTTGCATCCGCTCCATATAATCTGGTAGAGGAAGCGATTCAGCTGGCCCTACGGGATATTCCGGCTGACAAGCTCCTTCTGCAGATATCCTTAAATCCTATTCAGTGGACCTATGGCAAAGAAAACTATAGCAAGATCAGCTACACCATGATGCTCAATGCCCTGGACGGGAAGAACCCCAATGAAAAGGTTATCAAGGTCACACCGAGGGAACAACGATATGACGAAAACCTGAAGGTGGGCCATGCAAAGCTGGAGCGGGAAATATTAAGGCAAGGCCAGTGGGTTACCCAAATCGATGAGTTTTACTTTGAAAATCAGAAAAGCATTGAAGAAAAGCAGAAGCTGGTGGAGAAGTACAACCTAAAGGGCCTGTCATTTTGGAGGCTGGGTCTGGGCACGGTGGATACCCTGGATGCGATCTTCAAAACGAGGATGATGGACTTTAACGGGGATGGAAGGATTGATTCATCGGATTTGACAATGGCTGCCGGGGCCTTTGGAAAGCTGGCGGAAGATCCGGGCTGGGATCCGGCCTATGATATGAACGGCGACGGTGTAATCAACCTCCTGGACCTTTCGCGGGTATCCAAAATGGTCAATCCATTTTCCCGGGACAGTTCCTATGCAGCGGATGAATCGGTGGGAGAGGCAGGCAAGGAACGGGTGGGCCTGGCCCTGCCTTCGAACGATATTGACCTGTGGGAAGAATTCCCCGTCAAAGTATACCTTGCAGGGATCAACGACTTTTACGGAGCTTCCGTTGAGCTTGTGTATGATCCCAGTGTTCTTCGCATTACCGAGGTATTGCCGGGAGATGTATTTGGCGATAAGGAAGCCCTGGCCGTCGAGCACGTGAACTATTTTGATAATGACAGCGGAACATTCCGTTATGTTAAGACCCTCACGGGAGACACCGGCGGCGTGAGGGCTGACGGGACATTGATGGTGATAAAGTTCAAGGCAGTGAATCCCGGACAGTTTGCGTTTAAGCTGACGCAAAATCCCCTTAAGCTACTGGGTCGGCAGGAGGAGAACATCCGGGTTTTGCTGTGTGACAGCTATGGACAGCAGATTCACTGGAAGTATGGGGACGACCGTTCGGCTGCCATCGTCAACCGCTGGAACAGAGCAATAAGCAGGCGCATAAGCGGGTCAAACCGCTTTTATACAGCTGCAGCCGTCAGCCAGGAGGGGTGGACCTCTTCAGAAACCGTGCTCCTGGCAACGGGAAAGGATGGGGAACTGTATTTTCCCGACGCCCTGGCAGGCGGGCCTCTTGCAAAGCTCCTGGATGCCCCCATCCTGCTCACTCCTCCAAATCGGCTGCATCCGGTAGTAGAAAAGGAGATTGAAAGGCTCGGGGCAAAACGGGTGTATATTCTGGGAGGCCCGGCAGTGGTGGAGGAGGAAGTTGTAACGGAGCTCCGCAAAAAGGGCCTTGAGGTTGAACGCCTGGCCGGAAGCAACCGCTATGAAACTGCCGCTAAAATCGCTGAGCTGATGAAGGCACAGGCTGCAGCAATCGGCTCGGAAGAACCGAAAAAGGTCATCATAACGACCGGAGAGTCCTTTCAATATCCCCTGTCCGTGGCATCCTTCGCTGCCCAGAGGAATATTCCTTTGCTATTTGCCAAAAAAGACAGCTTGACCAAGTCTACCATGGACGCCATCCGTGGGCTGGGGATTGAAGAAGTGGATATCGTAGGCGATACCGGAGTCTTATCCGCTGAATTGGAAAGAGAATTAAAATCGCTGGGCGTATCAACGGTCACCAGGATCGCCGGGGAGGATAGGACGCAGACCCTACTAAAGGCTGCCGAATATTATTCGCCCAATCCCAGCGGGCTTGCCTTTGCCCGAAATGACGTTTTTGCCGATGCCCTGACAGGCGCTGCTTTGATTGGCAGGGAAGGCATTCCGATTCTGTTGATAAATCCCTCTGAGCCTGAGGCAGCAGTGCTGCAGTATCTGGAGAAGGCTGCCGCAACGGTACAAAAGACCTATATATTCGGAGGCACCGGCGCCATCAGCGATCCGATCTGGTATCTTATCATGGAACGGCTTATTAGAAAATAAGCCCTGCCGAGTTGAGAAGGGAGTAGCAGAAGCTGATGTTGAAACGAATTCTGATTATTCTTGTTTGCTTATCTGTAATTCTTATGTTTTTAGCCTGCTCAAGGCAGGATTCTCCGTCCGGCGTGGACGAGAGCAGCATTGATCTGCCCCGGGAAGAATCGCCGGCCGATGAGAACAAAGGCGGGCAGGCGGAACAGGAAGAGGGAACGGCTGAAGAAGGGCAGGAGGCGGAAGAACCGGCAGAAGATGATCAGGACCGGGAGGAAGCGGCCCAGGGGCCGCTGGATTTGACGGGCAGGAGCATCCTGACCGGCCTGGAGTATGACGGGGAATACAAACCCATTTTGGTCATGGTGGAAAACAGCCCTGCTGCAAGGCCCCAAAGCGGCTTGATTAACGCCGATGTGGTGTATGAGACCTACGTGGAGGGCAAGCTGACCAGGTTTTTTGCGGTGTTTGGCACCAGGGAGAGCGATGTCATAGGTCCTGTAAGAAGCACGAGAAAGTATTTCCTGGATCTTGTGAAGGAATGGGATACGGTGCTGGTCCATTACGGAGCTTCCAGCTTTGCAAGGCAGGTCTATGAGAAGGACAAAAGCATCAGGAGGATAGACGGAATGACCCGGAGTAAACCCTTCTGGCGGGATAAAAGCCGAAAGGCTCCCCATAATGCCTATGTCGATTCCGTCAGCTGCCGAAAGGAAGTCAATTTCCAGCCAAAAGCGAGGGGCTTCCAGTTCACTGCCTCAGGCTATCAGGGGACGGATTATAAGAAGATCACCATTCCCTATGACAACAAGTACACGGTAACCTCCTATGAATTTGATGAGGCGACAAGGACCCATAAGCGCTTTATCAATGGGCAGCCCCATGTAGATCGGGAGACCGGCAAGCAGATTACGGCCACCAATATTATCATCCAGTATGCCAAGCACAGCTCAATGGGCGTTAAATCAGGCAATATATTCATCGATTTTGTCTCTTCCGGAAAGGCGGAATACTTTATCGACGGCAAGCACATGGTTGGAAGCTGGGAAAAGAAATCCCCCGAGGCAAAAACCATGTTTTATGACCAAAACGGACAAGAGATTCTTCTGATGCCGGGCAATACCTGGATTCAGGTTGTGCCCGTTGATTTCAAGATCAAGATAGAATGACAGTTGCCCAAAAAGAACGGTAGCAGATTGCAGGCTCCGGGATTTGAGAAGCGAGGTGCTAGGAATGCGGGGACAGAATGATGTGTTTGGTCGTCTCCGGAGGCTGCTTGAATATTGCAGGGAACGCCACTGTTTTGTTTCAAAATCATAATAAAAAGCCAGTCAGCGCAGAAAAGTCCCAACCAGAAGCAAGGGAGGTTTGTCACCGCGTTTTAGCGGCTGAAAACCTCCCTTGCTTCTCAAGGGGCATGCTAAAAAATCCTTGTAAATAGCAATTGCTTTCATGAGAGGATGCTGAAGAATCCTTGTAAAAAGCAAAGGCCCGGGTTGAAAACCTGTCTTATCTCAGCATCAAGAAAAAATATGGCGTATTGCAAAATAATTCTTTATACAAAATAAGATAGAAATGCTATAATAGTAAAGGTATGTTGGCATACTTGTACCATTTTGAAACCCGGCGCTAGGGAAAAGCGATATGGAAGGGTTTCATAGCCGCCTGTCTCTTTTTGGGATTGGCTGCTCATTCAAACGGAGGGATGAATATGACGGAAAAGGACAAGCAGTCCATCCATTTCAATAGCATAGGAAAAGAACTTCTCGATAAAATCAATTCAAGGAAAGCAGTCGTCGGTGTAGTCGGTTTGGGCTATGTTGGACTGCCCCTGGCAGTGGAAAAGGCCAAAGCCGGATATCATGTGATTGGTTTTGATATTCAGCAAAAAAGAGTGGATATGGTGAACAAGGGAATCAACTATATCGGTGATGTGGTGGATGAGGAATTAACGGACATCGTCCGTGAAAAGAAGCTGATCGCCACGACGGATTACAGCCGTATTGCGGATCTTGATGCAGTAGCCATTTGCGTACCAACTCCCCTGGACAAGTACCAGCAGCCCGATGTATCCTATGTGAAGTCTTCGACAGCTGAGATTGCCAAGTATCTGCACCCCGGAATGCTGGTGGTTTTGGAAAGCACCACCTATCCCGGCACCACAGAGGAGGTTGTAAAGCCCATCCTGGAGAGTACAGGCCTAAAGTGCGGCATTGACTTCTTCCTGGCTTTCTCCCCTGAGCGGGTAGACCCGGGCAACAAGCTGTTCAATACAAAGAACACCCCAAAGGTAGTGGGCGGAGTGACCCCGGAATGCACCGAGATCGCCGCAGCCCTTTATCGGAACGTGCTGGAGGGAGAGATCTTCACCGTTTCCAGCCCGGCGGTTGCTGAGATGGAAAAAATACTGGAGAATACCTTCCGAAACATCAATATCGCTTTGGTCAACGAGATGGCCATTCTCTGCCACAAAATGGGGATTGATATCTGGGAGGTTATAGAGGCTGCCAAGAGCAAACCCTACGGCTTTATGGCTTTTTATCCCGGGCCGGGGCTGGGTGGGCACTGTATCCCCATCGATCCCTTTTATTTGACCTGGAAGGCAAGGGAATATGACTACCATACCCGCTTAATCGAAACGGCCGGTGAGATCAATAATTATATGCCGGAGTTTGTAGTGGAGCGGGTCATGAAGCTATTGAACAGGGAGAAAAAGCCGTTAAACGGAGCCAGGGTTCTTCTCCTGGGAGTGGCTTATAAAAATGACATTGACGATCTGCGGGAATCCCCTGCCCTCAAGGTTATTGACAACTTCAACAAGGAGCTGGCAATCGTTAGCTATCACGATCCCTATATCCCGGAATTCAAGTGGAAGGACAGAATCTATACCTCCATTGAGCTTACGGAAGAAGCCCTGAGGGAAGCCGATGTGGTCGTTATCACAACCGGCCATACCGTCATTGATTATGATTGGGTCGTTAAAAATGCAAGATTGGTCTTTGATACAAGGAATGCAACCAAGAACGTGAAGAATACCGAAGGGAAGGTTTATAAGCTCTAGCCGGGAAAGGCCGGCAGGGCTGCTGCCGGTTTTGAAAAGGTAGCCATTGGCTGTTTGCAGGATAAAGATTGCATCTTTGTGCCCCTGCTGGTTTATAACCATACATTCATTGCCAGAGAGTTTGGAGAGAATTCCACTTTTGCGCTATTGCGGTATATAGGCATGGAAGGCATAGAGCCTTCTGCCTATAAACTTCGGGAAAAGGATGTTTGATAAAAATGCGAGTACCTTTAGTGGATCTGAAAAAGCAGTATATGCAGCTTAGGGATGAAATCCTTCAAAGCTTGGACGAAGTAATGCAAGACGGCCGCTTTATTTTAGGTCCCCAGGTAGAGGCCCTGGAGGGAGAAATCGCCCGGTACACCCATACTCGCTATGGTATTGGCGTGGCCAACGGAACGGATGCCCTTGTGATGGCTTTAAGAGCCCTTGGAATCGGCCCCGGGGATGAAGTGATCACCTCTCCTTTCACCTTTTTTGCTTCAGCCGAAGGGATTTCCAATGTGGGTGCAACCCCGGTCTTTGTAGATATTGATCCAAAAACCTACTGCATGGATGTTTCCAAGCTGGAGGAAAGGATCACGGAGAGGACCAGGGCAATTATTCCCGTTCATATTTTTGGGCATATGGTGGACATGGATCCCTTGATGGAACTGGCTGAGAAGTATCATCTGAAGGTTGTTGAGGATGCCTGCCAGGCCATTGGATCGACCTATAAAGGGAGGCCTGCCGGCTCCATAGGGAACATCGGATGCTTTTCCTTTTTTCCCACCAAAAACCTGGGGGGCTATGGAGACGGCGGCATGATTGTGACTTCCGACGAAGAGCTGACGGCAAAAATCCGGCTGCTGCGCCATCACGGAAGCCCCAAGAAGTACCATCATGTGGATATCGGATACAACAGCCGGCTGGATGCAGTGCAGGCTGCCATTCTCAGGATAAAATTTCCCCATCTGGACCGGTGGAATGAACTAAGGCGGGAGAAGGCTGCGATCTACGGGGAGGCTCTGCGGGATCTTCCGCTTCATTTGCCCTATGAGTCAAAAGACTGCCGCCATGTCTATCACCTCTACGTCATCGCCACGGATCTTCGGGACCAGCTGATGGAGCATCTCAAAGAGAGGGGAGTGGCTTCCGGTATTTATTACCCTGTGCCCCTTCATTTGCAGCCGGTATACCAAGGCTTGGGATACAAGCCGGGGGATTTTCCCAATGCGGAGGCCGCCTGCAGGCGATGCCTGGCGATCCCCATGTATCCGGAGCTGGAAGCCGATGAGCAAGCCTTTGTCATAAGGGCAATAAAAGAATTCTTTGAGGCAGGTGCAAGATAGTGGAAAAGTTGAGGTTTGCGGTGATTGGCTGCGGCAGGATCTCCGGAAAGCATATGGAAGGCCTTTCTAAGAATCGAAATGATGCGGTCCTGGCGGCTGTTTGCGATATCGTTCCGGAGAAGATGGACCAGGCCGTGGCAAAATACCGTTTCTTCATGGGAGAAGAAGTCAAGGTCGAAAAGATTCGGGATTATGAGAAGCTTTTAAGCAAGCCTGATATCGATATAGTGAATATAGCGACGGAGAGCGGCTATCACCCTGAGATTGCCATCGCAGCCCTGAATGCGGGCAAGCATGTGATTGTGGAAAAGCCCATGGCCCTCTCCATTAAGGATGCAGACGCCATGATTGAAGCCGCCCGGAGGAATAACAGGAAGCTGTGCGTTTCCTTTCAGAACCGCTACAACAAAGCCGTGGTCAAAATGCGGGAGGCTCTGGAAAGGGGGCGCTTTGGCAAGCTCATACACGGCGTGGCCAGCATCCGCTGGAACCGGAATGATGAATATTATAAACAGGCCCCGTGGAGGGGAACATGGGCCTTGGACGGCGGAACCCTGATGAACCAGTGTACCCATAACATCGACCTGCTGCAATGGACCATGGGGCCGGTGGATACGGTATACGCCCAGGCCGATACCTTCCTCCGCCCCATTGAGGGGGAGGACTGCGCAGCCGTGGTGCTCCGGTTCAAAAACGGGGCAATCGGCATCATTGAAGGAAGCGCCTGTGTGTATCCCCACAATTTGGAGGAGACCCTCAATATCTTTGGCGAGAAAGGAACCGTCTGCCTGGGCGGCATTGCCCTTAACCATGTGGAGGTATGGAAATTTGGGGACGGCCTGGACAATGAGGCAGATATCATAAAGAACTACGGGGAAAACCCCGACAATGTCTATGGTTTTGGCCATGCCCCTTTGTTTGCGGATATGATACAGGCCGTTCGTGAGGATCGGGAGCCGGCCGTCAACGGCCCGGAGGGCAAGAAAGCCCTGGAGATCATTTTAGCGGCTTATAAATCGGTCAAGACCGGACAGCCGGTGAAATTGCCCCTTGAGGATTTCTCCACTTTGGATATGATGGAGGATGGGTATGCGTTATATAGATGAAACCGCCAGACTCGGCAAGGATGTAACGGTGGGCCTATATACCGTGATCATGGGAAACGTGCAGATCGGGGACGGCTGCATCATCGGCAACAACGTGGTGATCCATGAGGGCAGCATTATTGGGCGAAATGTACGGATCGATGATCACGCGGTGATTGGGAAAAAGCCGATGCGCTCCGTACGAAGCGCCCTGAAGCAGAACAGTGAGCTGCCTCCGACCTGTATCGGTGATGAATGTTTGATCGGTACATCAAGCATCATCTACCGTGGGAGCCGTATCGGGAGTAAAGTTTTGGTGGCCGACCTGGCAACCGTTCGGGAGAATACCCAAATAGGGGATGAGACGATTATCGGACGAGGAGTGGCGGTGGAGAATTTCTGCAAGATAGGAAACCGCTGCAAGCTTGAAACCAATGCCTATATTACCGCTTACTCGGAGCTGGAAGACGATGTTTTCATTGCTCCGGGAGTGGTGACCTCTAATGACAATTATGCCGGCCGCGGCAGGGAGCGCCATCAGCATTTCAAAGGCGTAACCGTAAAAAGGGGCGGGCGCCTCGGTGCCCAGGCCACCGTTTTGCCGGGAAAGGTGATTGGTGAGGAATCGCTGGTGGGTGCCGGCAGTGTGGTTACCCGGGATACCCAGGCCAGAAAAGTCTATGTAGGAAATCCGGCCCGTGTGCTTCGGGATGTGCCGGAGGAGCAGCTGCTGGAGAATCAATAGCATCTACGGCAGAGGCCGGTTTTTATCAAGCAAATGCCGGGAATCATCTTCCTGGTATTTTTTTTGGCAGGTTTCCCTGTATATCGTAAGATAAATCGAGAGAAGCATGAGGAAAATCAATGAAGTCTGCACCCCGACAAAGGGGATGTCCACCAGGCCATGGATAAGGGTGGTGATGAAGACCGAGGCGAGGGAGTGCATCAGTTCCCGGTAGGGGCTTGATGTCATTTTTCTCAAGGACCGGATGATAAAAGCAAGGAGCAGCGGCAGCACCAGGAGGCCCAAAAAACCGAACTCAAACCAGATATTGAGAAACAGGTTGTGGGAATGGGACAGGGAATAGGACTGCCGGTAGGCGTATTGCCGGAAGGACAGAAAACCCCTTCCGATCCAGGGGTTTGAGCCAAGGGCTGAAACGGTCCAGACCCAGAGCTCCCAGCGCTCGGCCAGATCCTCGAGCAGGGATTCACTGCGGAGAAAACAGTTACTATATTTTATCAGCAGGACTGAAGCAAAGGCTGCCAGGAAGAGGGAGTATAAAAGACAGCGATAGCGGCGGCCTATGCTCAGATAGACCAGGTATCCAATGACAACTGCGATCAAAGCCGTGCGGCTGCCGGAGAAAAACAGGTTCAAAACATTGAAGGCTGTAACAATGAAGAGAAAGCTCCTTTCCCCTTTCTCCAAGGAGGGATAAAGCCCCACAGACAGGAGCAGAACGGTCTCCAAATAATAGGCGTAATAATTGACGTTGCTAAAGGTAGCCATCACGCGGCCCTGGTCCATGGGAAGGGCGATCTTTTGATAAAGCCCAAAGAGCCCAAGAGGAAAGCTGAAGAAAACAAGGAATTTTAAAAGCTTTAGAGAGTTCTTCGCCGTTAACCTGGTATCCAGGGTTAACCCAAAAAGCAGATAAGGGAGCAGGATGTACAGGGTTGCCAATAGGCTGCGGTAGTCGCGATGGAATATTGCTCCCAGGAAGCTGGATGCTGCCAAAAAGGAGTAGGGATAAAAGAGCATGGAATCCTTTAGCCCGGCTTTCTGCCCCTTTAACAAACCGTACAGCAGTTGAGCGCAGACGGCAAAGGGCGCCAAAGGGGCTGTATAGGGAGATATCATGACGGCCGGCAACAGAAGGACCGGGCTGTGCTTTTTCATCAGGCGGTATAGCTTAAGAGTCCACTGCAGGAATTTGGCTCCAAACATTGCCAGATTCACATCCGTTTTTCTTTGTTTCAGCGGTATTTTTGAGACTTATATATTATATCATCAAATGATGAAAATGGAAGCGGCAAAATCCCGCCAAGGCCTTTACAGAATCATATTATTGTGATATCATTATAATCAAATTTAGCTTATATCAAAGGGAGGTCGGACGATGAAAGACAACCTGTTGTTTGCAGCAGCCTTTTTGGAAGGGATGGCTTCTTTTTTATCTCCCTGTGTTCTCCCTTTGATTCCGGCGTATATGACCTATTTGACAGGCCAGTCCCTTGAGGTTCTGTCAAAGGACCGGCAGTCCTTTCGGAATCTCCTATGGAATTCCCTGGCCTTTATCCTGGGCTTTTCGCTGGTCTTTGTTGCCCTGGGTGCTGCAGCCACATCGTTAGGAAAGTACCTGTTAAGACACCAGGCTGTGATTCGCAAAGGGAGCGGTGTCCTGATCGTTTTTTTTGGCTTATTTCATACGGGGCTTATTCCCATTGCTTTTCTAAACTATGAGAGAAGATTGCAAATCCCCAGCCGGGCTCCTTCTTTGCTTACATCCTTTTTCATTGGATTGGCCTTCAGCTTTGGATGGACGCCCTGCATCGGTCCGGTTTTGTCCTCGATTCTGATCATGGCCGGCAATGCAAAAACGGTTTTCTCCGGCATCCTCCTGCTGGCGATCTATTCCCTGGGCCTGGGGCTACCCTTTTTCCTGATGGCCTTGGGAGTCCGCTTTGCCTTCAAGTATTTGCAGGTGCTCCGTCGCCATATGAAAACCGTGAAGATCATAAGCGGGCTTTTGCTGATTGCAATCGGTATCATGGTCTATTTCAACGGCTTTGCGTTTTTGCTTGGCTTTTAAGCCGTGAGAAAGGGGGAGAAAGCTGCGAGATCCTGCTTTCGTAATGCTTTTAGAAAGGAATGACAGCGAATGAAAACAAAACAAGGAATACTATTTCTCCTTGCACTCCTTTTGATGTTTGCGGCAGTTGCCTGCACCCTTCCGTCTGTTCCGGGAGAGCCGGTGGAACCCGGGACAGAGAACGGTCAAAAAGATCATGGAGCTTCGGAGCCTGAAGAAAAAGAAGAGAAGGATTCCAAATATTCCAAGGAAGAGCTCCTGAAGGAAATGTACGATGTGCCGATTGTTGACTTTGAATTGGAGGACCTTAAGGGAAACATGGTAAAGCTTTCGGACTACAAAGGGAAGATCGTTTTTCTGAATTTCTGGGCCACCTGGTGCCCGCCCTGTAAGGAAGAAATGCCCTATATGCAGGAGCTTTATGAGGAATACAAGGATCAGGACGTGGCGATACTGGCAGTGAACCCGGCCTCGGTGGAGCTGAGGAAGGACAGCCTGGGCGAAGGGGATGCCGAGGAAGCGGAAAAGCGGGTCAGGGAGTTTATCGAAAAAGAGGGCTTCACCTTTCCGATTCTCCTGGACAGAAAGGATGAGGTCTGGGCAGTCTATATGCAGTGGGGAATACCCGCCAACTACATCATCGATAAAGAAGGAATCATCCGGTATTTGATTCCCGGAGCCTTCATAAGCAAGGATCAAATGCTGGAAATTATCGAAAAAATCCGTGCCATTGAATGAAAGGGAAAAGCAGCTCCGTCTCTTGTAATCAAGAAATGGAGCTTTTTTCGTCAAAGAAAGGTCCGGGGCGGAAGCGAAATTTGTTTTTTTGAAGGGAAAGTTCCTTTTTCGTCGAATACAAATATATAAATTTACGATAAAGGGGTTTTTTCTGTGATGCAATACAGGTTTTTGAAGGGAATTTTGGCAACGATTCTTTGCATAGGGTTCATTTCTATCTCCGTTTTTGCCTTTGCCGCAGATCCGGAGCCGGTGCCGGAGCTGAATGTGGGACAGGTTCAGGGCTTGTTTAAATCGGGTAGGGCAGAGATACCTGTGATGATTTATCATATACCCGGTGTTGCGGCAGGGCAGTTTACGATCAAAAGGATGAATAGCTCTGTGGATATAGAGGGCTTTACTTTTGATGAAGAATTTAAAAAGCAGTTTGAAAAAACGGCGGTGTACTTAAACGGTAAGGATTCTGTGACAATCGCCTTTGTTTCATCAAAGAATCAAAAGTTTACAGTTCAAAAGCTTGGAACCTTGACCTGCAATGTGGACAGGCTCTCTCAAAACGCCAGCGTACCCCTTTCGATCCTGAGCGATGATTTCTCCGATGAGATGGGAAATAGGCTGGTAGTTGAAAAAAGACAGGGGATGATCATGAAGAAGAGAAAGCTGGGAGACGCCAACGGGGACGATCTTGTAAACACGGCCGACAGCCTTTTAGCTTTGAAGATTGCGGTAGGCGAACGGGTTGCCGATCAGGAGCAGAAGCAGGCCCTAGACATCAACCGCGATTCACGGGTGACTGCTTCCGATGTTATGCTGATTTTAAGGTATACGGTCGACCTGATACCTTCGTTCTTTATGATTTCCAATGATCCAAATATTGTGGCTTTGGCCGGGACCAATCTCAATTATGTCTTTATACCGGTCAACGGCCGCGCTCCCTTTACATGGAGCCTTGTGAAAGGAAAGCTTCCCAGTGGACTGCAGCTGGACTCCTATGGGATGATTAGCGGCACCCCAACAAGGACAGGGAAGAGCACCTTTACCGTTCGGGTGACGGACAGCGATCACTATACTGTAGAAAAGGAATTTACCATCGAGATTATCAAAGCATCCAATTAAAAGCTTGTTGCTCCAAACCGGTTGACAGAACAATGGCGCGGTACTCATTTTCAGCCCGACCCCCTGTTATCTTGTTTCCGGCTTTTAGGATGTAGAGGCGAATTATTATCCTTTCTTAACTGATAACGAAGGGAGGCAGCGGATACAGCAGCAATTCAGGCTGTGTCCGATAAAACATGCGTTTTTTTGAAAGATCATCCGTCCGCAGGTTTTTTATGTGGGTATCTTTGGTTATACTGATGATTGGAATTTCATTCGGCTATGCAGCCATGCCTGCAGTGAAGGCGGCTGACAGCCTTGCTTTGCTGAGCCTGTCGAAGGAGTACGAATCCCGCACCGGTGCCCTGGTAAAGGCAGTCTTGACGATCCAAAATCCTTCCGGTATGGCTGCCGGGATGGTTGAAATCTCTTTTGACCCAGCCGTGGCCGTTGCTGTAGAGGCGGTTGCCGGGGACCTTTTGGAGGATTTTTTGTTTGTGTCGAACCTGCAGGAGCCAGGCAAGGTTGCCCTGGCATGGGTGGATACTGAAAAAGTGGATAAGGCCGGGATTTTGGCGGAGATAACCTTCAGGCTCCGTAAAGTGGAGGATTTGAAGCTCCAAATAACAAAAGCATCGCTGCAGGATGCTGACGGTGGCGAGATTTCGTTCGATACAAGGGACGGAGCCATTCAAAAATTTAGCGGCGTTGAATTAAATCCCATGGACAATCTGCCGGCGGATAAGGAATTTACGATTTATTTCAATGATGTGCTCCATGAGATGTATATAGACAGCCGTTTTATTTACGTAAAGGATGCAGCAGGTAAGCCGGTGGATGTCTCCGTTGCCAGGGGAAGGGACCCGGAATCCGTTGTTGTGAAGGCTCCGGCAGGCGGTTATGCACCCGGTAAAAGCTATTACCTGTATATCAGCGACAACATTGAATCCCTTTCAGGAAAGAGAATGAAAAAGCCGGTCAGAATGCGGTTTACCATAGCCAGATAATCCAAACAATCCAAAAAACTTAAGTAAGAGGATCGCCGATGGAAATTGTGCTCAGGGAAAATGAACGAATAGACGATCTTCAGTTTAAAGGGCTGAAGATTATTCAAAATACAAAGAAATTTTGCTTCGGGATGGATGCAGTGCTTCTGTCCCATTTTGCTGATGTCCGTAAGGGGGACCGGGTCGTCGATCTGGGGACGGGCACCGGGATTATTCCCATCCTTCTGGCAGGACGCAATGAAGTGGATAGAGTTTACGGAATCGAGATACAGTCAGAGATGGCGGAAATGGCGCAAAGAAGTGTAAAATTGAATCACCTGGAGGATAAAATAAAGATTATCGAGGCGGACTTAAAAGAGGCCCCGGCCTATTTGGGCAAGGGGAAATTTGATCTTGTGATCTGCAATCCTCCATATAAAAAGCTTGGAAGCGGACTTCTAAATCCCCATGATTCAAAGGCAATCGCCCGGCATGAACTTCTGTGCTCCCTGCAGGATGTGCTGGAGGCAGCCGGCAAGCTTCTTGTGAACGGCGGGCGCTTCGCTATGGTGCATCAGACGGACAGGCTGGTGGAGATCCTGTATGGAATGCGGGAGGTCAAGCTGGAGCCCAAAAGGATCCGGCTCATCCATCCCAGTGCGGAAAAACCGCCGAATTTAATGCTCATTGAAGGGGTGCGGAACGGGAAACCCCACTTAAAATGGATGCCGTCCCTTTTTGTTTATGACCGGGACGGAAACTATACGGAGGAGATCAAGAGGATATATGCCGGCGAAGAGGCTTGAGCGGCAAAACTCCATGGAAAGAAGCAGGAGCCTGAGGATGGCACTGAAGAGATAGAATCTTTTCTGTACCGCCATTTGTAAACAGGTTGAAAATGCAGGATGAGCGGTGCGAGAAGCAAGAATCACGGATGGGATAGATGTAAAGCAAATACCATAAAGTGGGAGGGATGGATATGAAAAGCGGCAAGGGAACCATTTACCTGTGCGCAACCCCCATTGGCAATCTGGAGGATATTACTCTCCGGGCACTGCGTGTGCTTAAAGAGGTAGACTATATCGCAGCAGAGGATACCAGGCATACACTAAAGCTTCTCAACCACTATGGGATCAGCAAACCGCTTCTTAGCTACCATGAGCACAACCGGAAGGAAAAGGGAGAGGAGATCGCCGCTTTGGTAGAGTCGGGCTACGATGTGGCCCTGGTCTCCGATGCAGGGATGCCCGGGATATCCGACCCCGGCGAAGATTTGGTCGCTTTGGCCCATCAGCGCAGCTTGCCGATCACAGTAATCCCCGGTCCCACAGCAAGCCTGTCCGCCCTGGTTCTGTCCGGCCTGCCTTCAGGGCGTTTTGCTTTTGAAGGTTTTCTTCCAAGGGAAAAGAAGGATCGAAAAGAACGGTTGAAGAAGCTAAAGAAAGAAGAGCGCACCATGATTTTCTATGAGGCACCCCATAGGCTCTTGTCTACTTTAAAGGATCTGCTGGCTGAATTGGGCAACCGGCGTATCGTCCTTGTTCGGGAATTGACCAAGATCCATGAGGAGGTCTTGCCTTTTTTCCTGGAAGAGGCCGTTGCCTATTACGAAAATCAGGAGCCAAGGGGTGAATATGTGCTGATAGTCGACGGATATAGAGAAAGGGAACAGGAAAAAAGTTTTGACGATCTGTCTATAAAGGAGCATATTAAAAACTATATGGAAGCCGGATTAAGTAAAAAAGAAGCCATAAAGCAGGTGGCAAAGGACAGAAATATGGCAAAAAGTGAAGTGTATAAATACAGTATTGGAATATAAAAAGCACAATAAGCAGCGAACTGCCCTTGTGCTTTTTATATATTTATGCCCGGCTGGCCAATTCTGCCAGGCACTTTTTGCAAATGTTTTTGCCCTTATAGGTCTCAACGTCCCGGGCATCATCGCAAAAGATGCATGCGGGTTCGTATTTCTTGAGGATAATGTGTTCGCCGTCCACATATATCTCCAATGCATCTTTTTCTTCAATATTCAAAGTTCTTCTCAACTCAATCGGTATGACAACTCTTCCTAATTCGTCTACCTTTCTGACAATGCCTGTAGATTTCACAAATTTCCCCTCCTTTTAGCAAATTTCGACATAGGCTACACTTCTATATTACCAATAATTCCTATAAAAGTCAACTCTTTATTTCAAAAAAAGTATATTTTTTAAATTTTTTTCCTTCGTTATGAAACAAGTGAAAGGATGGAACATATGAGATTGCCCTCTTCTTATCATTCCTGTTCTATTGGACAAAGGCTTGCACATAAGTTATGAATGTAGAAGCAAGGAAAAGCGCAAGCAAGGTCGGGACAGAACGAAAGGAATAGGGCAAACATGCTCCTTGGCCGGGGAACAATTGGTAATCTTTTGTGTTACATCCTATTTCTAACCAAATTATAGACGGTGAAACAAAAATAATAAAATTTTTATATATTTCCAAATGCACACCATTGAAGCCAAAAGGCTATAGAGATTAAGAGGAGACGACTGCCCGGGAGATGCAGATGGAGAGGATGGAGAGATTTCTTTCTAAAGCTTAAAAGCTTTTGCGAAAAGCCTATTTTTAGTATTGCGAAAAGTAGGTGATAGCTTGGTTCATTTAGTATGGCTTGTGATGATACTGATGGGACTTCTTGTCGCTCTTTTCAGCGGAAAGATGGAGGCAGTGACCCAGGCTGCCCTGGACAGTGCAAAGTACGCAGTGGAGCTATGCTTCGGCTTGATAGGGATTTATGCCCTATGGCTGGGGCTTATGAAAGTGGCGGAGGAATCGGGAATGGTGAAAGCGATTTCAAAGAGAATGGGTAGGATCATGAAGCTTCTTTTTCCCGATGTACCCCCTAGGCACCCGGCCATGGGGGCCATGACAATGAACATCATCGCCAACATGCTGGGATTGGGGAATGCGGCAACCCCTTTGGGAATTAAGGCAATGCATGAGCTTCAGAGCTTGAACAAGGAGAAGGATCGGGCCACCAACGCCATGTGCATGTTCCTGATGATCAACACCTCTTCTGTGCAGCTGATTCCTGCGACGGTGATTGCCTTAAGGAGCGCCGCCGGTTCGAGCAATCCTACCGAGATCATCGGTACGACACTCATTGCCACAAGCTGCTCCACATTAACGGCGATCATCGCAGCAAAGATATTGCAAAGGTATTATTAAGGTATTTGCGAAGGTTTACAGGAAAAGAGTTTAAAGCGGTGCCGGTCATCCTTAAGTGGCATTGAAAGATCCGGTTCTTTTAAGATATGCTGAAATCTTTCCATTTGTTACCTGATGCCTGTTAAGGAGGTTTTCCATGTTTGATTTGATGAGAATCATATCCGTCTTTGCTATACCTATATTTATATTCGTGGTATTGGGTTTTGGATACATAAAGAAGGTCAACGTGTATGAGGCATTTGTAGAGGGGGCCAAGGAGGGATTTACGACGGCGGTAAAGGTCCTGCCCTATATGGTTGCCATGTTTGTAGCCATTGGGATTTTCCGAAAGTCGGGTGCTATGGAGCTTTTGATCCAGGTCATCAGCCCCCTCACCGAGGCGATCGGGATCCCGCCGGAACTTTTGCCCCTTGCCCTGATGCGCCCTATGTCGGGGGTGGCCTCAACCGGGATGCTCGCAGAACTTTTTAAAGAGCACGGGCCTGATTCCTTTGTCGGAAGAGCGGCTTCCACCATGATGGGATCCACTGAGACGATTTTTTATACCCTTTCTATCTACTTCGGCGCCGTTGGTATAAAAAAAATCCGATACACTTTGTGGGGGGCTCTTTTGGCCGAGTTGGCAGGGCTGATTGCCTCTGTAGCAATCTGTACCCTTGTTTTTGGAAGATAGGTGTCGATCCCTTGGGGTCTCCACGGTTGAAGCCTTCGCTTTACAAGGAAACTCCAAAAGAAGATGTCGACTTGATATCCATTTTTGTGATATAATTTAGGAAATTAGTCCTACAACCGTATAGGATGGAATTCCTGTTCAATAGTCCGGCGAATGAAACAAAGGATAGGAATTGTTTAGGAGGCCGTTATGAGGATTGATGTTTATGCTACGCAAAACAGCGTATTGGAGAAAAGTTTAAAGGATCAGCTTGTCGTTATTGTCGATGTCCTTCGGGCAACGACGACGATTACCGCTGCCCTGTACAACGGCTGCAAAGAAGTTATTCCCGTAACCGAAATTGAAGAGGCTATCAATATGGCAAAAAACTTTGAAAAGAATGCTTTCCTCCTTGGCGGGGAGAGAAATTCCCGTATCATCGACGGATTTCATTTATCCAATTCGCCACTGGAGTACACCCCTGAGCTTATAAAGGATAAATCCATCATTTTTACGACAACAAATGGGACAAGGGCCATTAGGAGAGCAAGTGATGCCAAAAGGGTTCTTCTTGCGGCTTTTGTGAATGTCGAGGCGATTGCCGGATACCTGAAGGCCGTGGGAGAGAATGTGACATTTGTCTGTGCCGGGACAGAAGACAGATTTTCCCTGGATGATATCATGGCGGTGGGGGCAGTGATTCACAGGCTCGGGGAGAGCGAAGTGGATCTTGAGCTTGATGATCTTGGGCTTGTATGCAGGGAATTATATTGGCGGTATCATGGAAACCCCCATAAAATTTTAAAGGATTCCTATCATTACCGCAGGCTGGCAAAAGAAGGGCTTAAGCAGGATATCGATTTTTGCCTGACAATGGATATCCTTCCGGTGGTACCTGTATATCAGGACGGGGTGGTACGGCGTTTGAATAAGGAAGTCTGAATACGGCATCCAATACGAACTGAATACATAGACGGTTAAGAATTGGTAATATTATATCTAGAATCTGCTTGACAATTGGATTCTTGTTTTGTATAATTTCCTTAATCTAGTAATTCATAACGCAATGATGGGAAGAGTAGGTAGATGGAAATGCCTAAAGAGAGCCGGGATAGGTGAAAGCCGGCGGCATGGAGATCTATTGAACATGGCCCCGGAGCGGAACGGTTGAAAGCTCAAGTAGGCCGTTACGGAGGATTCCGTTATCAGAATCAGGTGATGATGGTCACCGACGGAGTTTTTTGCCGTGAGGCAAAAAAGAATTAGGGTGGTACCGCGTGTTACCCTCGCCCCTAGACGGAGCGAGGGTTTTTTGTTTTGCTCGCCCTGGAAAGCCGTGAGCCAGGGGTGGGAGTTTCTCCGGCGCCTTTCGTGGCCAACCGGGGAATCTGTAGTTGTTACCTGCCGGCTTTCACAGGCAGTCTGAATCGCTTTAGTCTGCTTTTGCAACCGGTTGCTTAAACGATAGAATACAACTGTGATGAAGGAAGGATGATGAAAAGTGGCAGAAAAGAAGACATTTTATATCACAACGCCGATTTACTATCCCAGTGACAAGCTCCATATCGGCCACTCCTATACAACTGTGGCGGCCGATGCCATGGCCCGGTTTAAACGCCTGACCGGATATGATGTGATGTTTTTGACGGGGACCGATGAACACGGACAGAAAATAGAAAAAATTGCAAAGGAACATGGCGTGACCCCAAAACAGTATGTGGACAACATAGTGGCCGGCATAAAGAAGCTCTGGGAGCTTATGGACATCTCCTATGACGATTTCATTCGGACCACCGATAAGCGTCATGAAGAGGTGGTGCAAAAGATATTTAAGAGGCTGTATGATCAGGGGGATATTTATAAAGGAGAGTATGAAGGCTGGTACTGTACCCCCTGTGAGTCCTTTTGGACCGAAAGGCAGCTCAATGAAGGCAAATGCCCTGACTGTGGCAGGCCTGTAGAGCTCGTTAAGGAAGAGGCTTACTTCTTTAAGCTTTCCAAATATCAGGATCGTTTGATCAAGTATATTGAAGAGCATGATGAATTTATCCAGCCCCAATCCAGGCAGAATGAGATGCTCAATAACTTCCTGCGCCCGGGGCTGGAGGATCTGTGCGTATCCAGAACCTCCTTCAAGTGGGGAATACCGGTTACTTTTGACGACAAGCATGTGATCTATGTGTGGATTGATGCTCTCTCCAATTATATCAGCGCTTTGGGGTATTTATCGGAAGATGACTCCAAATTCAAGAAATACTGGCCTGCAGATGTGCATTTGGTCGGAAAGGAAATTGTGCGTTTCCACACCATCATCTGGCCGATCATGCTGATGGCCCTGGGAGAGCCCTTGCCTAAGCAGGTATTT
>Ga0134092_1001015_pt1 | contig 25990 bp, 27 predicted proteins | sample 3_6taG_FD_94454 | JGI IMG/M metagenome (GOLD analysis project Ga0134092, IMG submission 94454) | Switchgrass degrading microbial communities from high solid loading bioreactors in New Hampshire, USA - 3_6_20_6_A3 metaG | ecosystem: Engineered > Bioreactor > Semi-continuous > Anaerobic >... | reverse complement strand
GAAGTATTGGAAATTAACATATATTTACAGAGGGAGAACTTGAGGCGGACAAAATGGAAAAAAGCGGTACCAATGATAAATGCTCACATTTATGAAATACAACAAATTTTCCAGTTACGTTACCTTAATCAGACACAAAATTCTTGACAACTCTCGACTTGCATCATTACCCTTCAGTTATCCAATGTAAAAATGAATGGAACGGCAAAAACCGCTCCATTCATTCTTATGGTTAATTCTTATGGTTACCATATAGCTACCATAAACCAGTTAACTTGCTACCATAAACGTTTTCCCAAATAAATATCCGGTTTTCCTATTCCATTTGCATCTGGCATTACACCGATAATCTTATATCCCAGTTTTAAATAAAAACCGGCTTGATGGGTACCGGGAGAGAAGCTTCTAATTTTCCCCGGTAAATCATCATATAAATCAACATTTGCAAAAGATGTTTCGCCGTTACCTCTTTCATCATCGGCTCCAACATGTATTGTCAAACCGCCCTGTTTTCTTGCTTCATCCTCTAATGCTATGACGATTGCCCTGCCAATACCTTGCCTTCTCCTGTCACTTCTTACAGCAAGGGGATGCAATTCAAAAACATTTCCGTTATATTCCGGAAGTATACCTCCCCAGCCAAGCACAATACCGTTTTCAACCGCTGCGAGCAAGGTGTTTTCCGGAGTCAGAAGCTTATTTATTTCGTCCAAAGCATCCTGAAGGGTCGGCCAACCGTTCGGAATGCTATCAGTCAATATTTGCGCAGCCTGGATTATCTGGGTTTCATTTAATTGTTTCATGTTTACAATTTCCATTAGAATCCTCCCTTTCTTTTATTTTAACCAGAATTGTTAAATCATTTTTAACGCGGAGTAAAATTAACATGAAAGAAAACATATGGGAGGACTTCGTGCCTTAGCCTCTACCTCGGATTAACAAGGATATCTGATGTAAAACATCATATCCACCTCCTGATTGGAGTTCGTTTTAAAATCAGAACCTTAAAATCCGGTGTTTTGCAAAATATAAACACTTGTACATTAATTCTTTCCACCACGACATACCAACTCCTTAGTTGTGTTCCCCTTTGTGCCTGGTATGGCTTACCCTCATCAATTAGTTAAATACATCAAAACTAAATCGGTAACCGTTTTTGACAAATTTGTTTTTTTCATAAAAACGGTGTGCAGCCCCACGGCGAAAATTTGATGCAACCTCAATCAAACAGCAACCGTTTGATTTTGCAAGCTTGACAATGCATTGAACTAATGCGGAACCAATACCTTTATTCCGTTCTTTTTCTTTTACAACCAATTCATCAATCACTGCTACTTTCCCTGCTTCGGACAGCCTTATATCAAATGTAAGACTGGCAAATCCTACAACTTCTCCGGACAATTCGGCTACAAAAAGTTCTTTATTATCAGAAAGAAGATTAGTTTTGTAGATTTCCTCCAATGTGGTATATGATATACTTCCAACAGGTGAACCTACTAACTCGCATATCAAATTATATACTTCTTCAAAATCTTCACTTACGGCTTTACGTATTTTGAAATTCATTCCATCACCCACATTTTTTACGTTTCATATCTTTTTATCTATACTTTACATCTGCCGTAGTCACAATAAAATCAATCAATTCCTTTTTTAAAAGTAAGACATGTATTTCATAGCCATTGTCCGATTTATAAATTTCATCATATAGCCATATCGCACCATGCAGAGGTATATCCTGCTTAATTATTAAACAGTCCTTAAAGATGATTTGATTCAAGTCCGTAAATCCGCCGGAATTATCAAGTGTTATAACAACATCATTACCTCTTTTGCGGCAGGAAATCACCTTGCAATCGTGAAAATTAAAGTTTTTTGCAAATTCAGGTTCCCCATTCTTAAAATTCTTTTGATATTCCTTATAATATGTTTTCATGGCTCGTTCAGCAGCTCGTTTATTTGCTCTGCAGTATGCCGCTATTTCATTTTTTACACTAGCGGAAGCCCGGTTCAATGCCAGTACCCTAATATCCGCAACTTTCCGCAAAATTTCATCGGGCAAGCTGCTTTTTAAACGTTTAACATTATTGAGAAATGACTGCTTAAAATTTTCCTTTTCTTTCTCCGGGTCAAACTGAGGAATATTCATAAAATTTATACGTGCCTGCTCCCGCATTTCAAAGTACTTTCTTTTTGCTTCTTCATATTCAGATGAATCTAATGGCGTGCCATCGATATTTACAACATGAAACTCTTCAGGGAAAATGTCTTCAAATTTCACTTTGGAAGCATCTTCATGTAATTTTAGCCATGCCTTTTCCTCGCTTTTATATAGTTTCCTAAAATAATCCTCGGAGAATGTTTCCGCCTTTTTTGAAACCTTTAAAAGCAAATGAAAGTCTGTTCTCTGCATGGTTTCGTACCATTCTTTTGTCATATATTTCATTTGATCAGCTCCCCAAATTCATCAATAAACTGTTATAATCCTTTTTATTATTTTATTCTACATTACATCAATGAAGAAATAAAGCACAAAATCCATGATTATACCAAGTGAAAGTAATTCATCTATATCAAATGGAGAATCTCTTTTTTTTTAAGATCTTCGATACTCATTCTATTATATAGCCAGGTCTTATATTTTCATTTTGCTTTAACCAGTACCGGATTCCTTTTCCTGCATAAGGCTCGTCCTTATATCTCGGTATAATATGTAAATGGGCATACTCAACTTCCTGTCCTGCCACTTTACCCACATTCCAGCCCAAATTGTACCCGTCCGGATTATATTTGGCATCAATATACTGCTTAATTTTGTCCATCAAATCTGTTGATGGAATTGTGATTGTGATTTTATATCCCTTTTATGTCATATCCAGCGTTATACAATATAATTATGCCATAAAAGAATATATCGCAAAAAACATTTTTCTCATTTTTCCAACCATCTTCTATTGATAATATGTCTTTGAATCTTTTTAAGCTCTTTTCATTCTGTTTATTTAATATGTCTTTGCTTACAACTAACTGGTAGAGGTAATCATATGCTTTTTTAAATTCCGGTATTTCCTTGATAAGCCCGAGCTTTGATAGCTTATATAAACTTCTTAGCCACCATACAAGCACATATGAATCCTGATTAATATATTCGATATTAAAATCACCCAAACCCCAATCGAAATTAAACGGTCCGACAAAATGATTGCCCGTTTTGAACGTTATGTGGTAATTTTGATTTTTAACTATTGTTAGACAGTGAGATAAAGATGTTTTGACCAGTTCCATGTTTTCCGGTGTTCTCCAACTTCGAGCGGCGCTTAATAAATTTACGTGATTGCTCCCGGGAAGTTGTTTTCTTCATCCAGATCTGCCAATACTCCGGATATTACGGCTCTGTTCCCGCCTCGCCCGCCTTTATCCAATGCATCTCCGCCTCTGAATGTGGTTCTATATGGCTCTTCTCCTGTTTTATCTGCTAGCAGGGCCTGGACTACTTTCCTCATTGGCTCCGAATCCCTTTCCACACCCCTGCTTAATAAATACGCAACACTTGAATCCAACCCTTGCCCCGCTGAGCCATGCAATTCCTTTCCGATCCACCCGTCCTCGTGCTGGACGGAATATTTTGCGAACCCTGGGCCTATTCATTATCTCGTTATGTAATGCTACCATCTCATTGCTTGTTTTGTCCTCCTTCAGGATTTCACGTTTAATCCTGTACCTTATACTGCACCCGCCGTTTTCCAAAAGAAATTCCAATAAATTGCCCATAAATCCCATTCTCCCTATTTTTTACTCTTGTATTTTTTAAGAATTTATTCTCCTGTATCTTTTATATCTCTACTAAAGACTATTACAGATATCTCTATTAAAAACTATTACAGACAGTCTATTATAGACAGTCCACTGCAGATAATCTCTGATAGTTCTTTTACAGATCAATGTTGGCATAATGCAATATCAACAATGCCCTGAATGTAATATCGCAAGCCTTGCGAACTTTTGATTTCCAATCCGTTTCCAGCCGAAAACCACCATATGGTCCCCAGTCTTTTAGCTCAAGAACAGGGGCATGACAAACACCTTCATCATCAACAGCCATCATAATATCATCAACGGCTTCACACAGTGCAGGAATATGCTTTACAACACCGCAGCGGGCAAACCATTCTATATATTCCAGGTGATATACTTCCGGTCTGCCACGATAAGGGATTGACATAGGACTTGGCAGCAAACTTGTTACTTTAACAGTCAAACCTTGGGCAGGGAATGCTCCGAGGGAACCCAAAGGATATCCGTTCCAAGATGAGGGAACCAAATTCACAAGTTCCGGGCGATCGGTTTTCATCAGCTTAGCAACGGCATCTGCAATCATCTTTATATTCCGTTCGTTTTTCCATGAGTTCGTATGAGCTAAAATATCCAAATGATAGCGGCAGGGCCATTTTTCATTATCGTTAAAAACAAGCAGTTTACCGCCGCGTATTGGGTGGGTAATATCTAGTACGGAATCGATCTCAAGCACTCGTTTAAAGCAATCCAGAGATAGCTGAATTTGCGGTGATATGTCTATCATATCGTCGTATCCTGCGCGGGCGATGCAGGCGCACCGAATCAGGTTATGCCCGTGTCCGGTCACCTTGAACTCGTCAATAAATTTGCCCCTCGTATCATAACACCAATCATTAAGAGGGATTGAAGCAAAGGCTTCCATAGCCCGTTTGAGTACGTGTGTCTCCTTATCCAAAGCTTTTTCTGCAAGGTATTTTGTAGCTCCTTCCTGTGTATCAAGACCTCCGTGAAGGCTCTTTCCTATCCATCCGTTTTCCTGCTGGCACGCAATTATGCGCCGTATCATCGGTTCTTTCATAATCTGTTCCTGATACTGCCCAGCTTCATCGATTTTAAGGTTATGTAGTATTTCGCTTTTCACACGGCGTTTGATAGAGGGATTTGCATTTTTTAGAAGGAAATCAATCATCCTTTGCTTTTTGCTTTTCACTAATAAAACCTCCATGGCAAACGCTTTTTATGCAATTATTCGCTGGAATAACGCCATTCCAGGGAAATAGGCTAAAGCAACGTTTCATACATTCATTTCCGCATAATGGATGATAAGCAGGATTCTGAACAAGATATCACATTGCATTCTGATTTTTTCTTTCCAGTCCTCTTCAAGGGCAAAGCCAAAATACGGACTCCAGCCGAAGGCCTTACGCTTATCTAGGTTGATGTTTACATTTAAATCATCATCAACCAATGCGAGCAGGGATTCATACATGTCTCTAAGCAGTGCCACCCTCTTAATGATCCCGCAACGGGCAAACAATTCCATTATATCAAGGGAAATATTATCTTTATCCATTAAACCGAGAATTTTTGCCTGTACATGAATAAAAGCAAAACATGGGCCAACAAACTGTCCTTTTCTATAGGTATAAACCATTTCATCAGTCTGCGGGAATGAGAATAAATGATTTACGCTGTCCACCAATAAGGATATATTCCGTTCATTACGCCATCCCTGGCTGTGAGCGAGCATACGAAGGTCATACAGACAAGGCCACAGCACACCTGGTTTGAAGCACAATTTATTCCTCCTTGTTTCGATAGCATCATCCAGCGATTTATAGTTCAGAACATTGATGAATGTTTTAAATGAAAAGTCGATATCTTGTTTTAAATCAATAAAATCGTTTGGGGGTAATAAAAACTCATAGCCTGCACGAATAATAAGTGAACTCCGGATAAGGTACAGCCCAATAGCCGTATATGTATAATCCGTATCCGGCGGATTCGGCGGTTTAACTCTATATGCAGCATCAAAAGGCTCTTTTGACAAAAAGGAATTTATTGCTTTTGCGATATATTCATTTTCAGGAGGAAAACCCTTTTCAGCCAGATAACGTAATCCGACTTCCATGTTATCATACATACCTGCACCTTTCTTGGCGCTTTGACCATGAAAGTTGTTTCCGAACCAGCCGTCAGGTTTTTGTGATTGTATTATGGTTTGTACAATTTTCTGAGGAATTATTTTGTTTAAAAGTTTTTTTTCTTCTTCTTTTGTTAAGTTGCCCATGACTTCCTTCTTTACCCGCAATACAATGGACGGATCAGCATTCGCTATTAAATAATCAATTATTTTTTGCTTCAGTTTATTCACACAGCTACTCATATATTTCTCCCCCTATGTTCTATTCATTCACATATACTTCTTCAATGTGATGTATACAAAACATAGGAATGACCTTTCTACAGTTTAACAAAAATATACAATAAATATAATTTTAAGGATTGATAAAAATTGCTATTTTCATCTATCCTTTTAAGAATGATATACTATGTATTCTTTACATCTACCCATTTACCTTTAAAGCACAGAACCGTCTCTTTCTATATTAAATCATTTAGTTCGGTGAAAATAATGCTATTTCCTTTTTTCTCGTATAATATATTGCCATCGATAAAAGAACCCCATTCGCCTCTGTTAACGGTCTTGCACAATAACAAGTCAGATTTTCTCCACACCTTCATTTCTCTGCACGGCGGACTCACTGTAATCAAATAATCCTGCCAAGCTCCCGCAAGATAAAACATCTTATTATGGCATCGCTTGCTGCAATCAATTATATCCAGGGTATTTTTATCAACCTTTGCAACGGAAAGATCTTGAGATGCGGTATAGATTACATCATCCAACATCAACAAGCTTTTTAAATTTTTCTTGTGTACAGGCTTTTTATTCAAAATCCTAATATCTGCTTTATTAATTACTAGAAGTTCTCCATTAACATTGCCGGCATAAATATAATCGCCGACTATTATAGCCCATATACTACTCTCAGAAATATTATATTCCTTAACCTCACCCGAGGTTTTATTAATAACCTTAAGACCGCCATTCCTGATACATGCATATATATTGACATCATCAAAATTGAGAGCACATATATCAGAACTTAAATCCGAGCCTAATTCCCATTCGTTGGTAATTGTTAACGTATCAATATCAATTCTATCGTTTCCACTCCGATTTCACATTGATCATCAATATTGTAATCAGATATACACCAGCTAATAATAGAATTATCTTTTACCAGACAGAATCCGAATCCCTTTTTTAAGAATGACTCTTCAGATATTCAATTCTCATTAATCATTCCAATAATCTCGTCATAGTTATTAAGATACGTTTTTTTGAGAAAATCACTATCAATAAATTCCATGCTGATATTGCTATCCAATGGGATATCCACCCGTCTTTTTAACTCATGCTCAGATAAATCTAATGAATAATACCTGTACTTTCTAACCATAGCAGTGTTTTCCTTAAATAAAGCCGAAATTACTTCTTCATATTTGCTCGTATGGCTTTTACCGTTATCTCTTAAATTATTATGAAAAAACCTTACATAAAAGTCCAGTAAATTGTCTTTCTGCTTTACCTGCTTAAAAATGTTCCCATATATAATCTTACTAAGCTGCTCATTATATGCTTTATTATCCAGCTTCCCCAGAATAAAAAAATTGTGCTCGTTATTTCATATAAAAGCGGTTTCAGGGCGTATGACAGAATCTACATATACTTCCCCGGGAGAATGTTTTAACAGCACTGATTTAATCGCCAGAGTGCACTTATCTATATCAAAAGATTTTAGAACGAGTCCGTATTTACTCTCATCCAATTTGAAAACAGATACATTATTCATCAATTTTACTCCCTATTACATCGCTGTTTTTAATCCTCATATAATTTATATAACAAAATTTACATATAAAGTAAATCTATAAAATAATTATAATGAACTTTTCCGCATAACTAACCCAGAATATGCTCCCGGCTGGCATATTATAAAAAACCGGTTTTGAATACTCTCCCTAACCGGTTGCTTTTTTATGGTTCTGTCTCCCATGCGGCCCGGGTTGACGAATCTGATAAGCAGCGTTTTTTATGATTAAAACATATAAGTATAAGTATCTTTATACTTATTCAGTATTGGTCGAAAATAAAAAATAAAAAAACGGATGATTGACATAAGCACATTTCAAAATTCAGGATACTTATTGTTCAATCATCCGTGTTATCTTGCTTACAATAGAACATTTAATTTCATTACACTATATATTCATATCTTTTATATTTTATGTTAATATCTTTATACATTATATGTTCAGATCTCTTCCACCCGGACATTCTTCAATCGAACATCCTCAATAGTGTCTTCATTAAAGTTATTCCTTTTTGCTCTGATATATAGATCTTCAAAGGCAAAATTTGATAGGTGGTACTGTTTCTCATTCTTACTAACATTAAAAAATGTATCACATTCGCATTGACAATTTTTCATAGTAATATTGTTTGCTCTTGAAACCGGCATATCCTTACGGCCTTTTAAATCAAAAAACTGTGTCCAGGGATTAATACTTATAAAATTCCTAGCCTTTCCGTTAATATTCTCTACTGTAATATATTCATAATGCTGAGGAGTATCCGGTCGCATCTTTAACACTAACACACCGTAACCATCTAAAACATTGGATCTTCTTAAGATAATATTGCGATCATGTACGGATTCAGAACCACAAGTTAAACAACCATGATTAAATCCAAAAGTACAATCTTCTATTATAATCCTTTCATTAGAACCGTTTTCCGGGGCAGTATCCGCCCAGGGACCTTTTCCGCCCTTTAATGCTACAGCATCATCGCCTACTTCCATATAACAGTTTTTAATCAAAACATCTGTACAGACATCAATATCTATTGCATCAGTACTTGGTGCTCTTACCGGTACTGGTCCTGCCTGTGAAAGAATTCTGCAATTTAAATATTTCACATGATGGCATTTATAAATATGAGTTGTCCAAAAATGAGAATTTTGAAGATTTAGATCAGCGATCAAAACATTACTGCAATTTGACAGATATACAAGTCTGGGTCGCTGTTCATCCTTATTTGTACATTTGGGATTCCAGCTTCTGCGAAGCCAAAAAGCTTTCCAGGATCTAAGGCCGTTCCCGTCGATGGTTCCGGGGCCACACATTACAAACCCATCCAATCCGTCACCATTGATTAAGGCAGCAAAATACTTGCAGCTTTCACCTTCTATTCTTGTTTCACAAATAGGATAATCGGAAATGTCATCACTGCCTTTTAAAACACCACCCTTTTCAATATAAAGATGAACACCCTGTTTAAAAAACAATGCTCCTGTTAAGTAAGTACCTGCCGGAACGACAATTACTCCACCGCCTTCCTCTGCTGCCAAATCAATCAGCTTTTGAATTTCAGCAGTATGAACCTTTCCATCATCCAATATATTATAGTGGGTTAATACATATTGTTTCCCTAGCTCTTTCAGATCCGGTATCCGTGTATCATAGAACCATTGATCTATAACAGAACCATCGGGAAAAACTTCCTTCATTTCTGTCATCACTGACTCCTCCTTTTCGCTATCCACCAAATTATCCTCTTGTACAGAAACTGCCAAGATTGATTATTGCAATACTAGCTACAGTATAAATTATATGTTCAATTTATATGTTCAATTATATGTTTCAATCAGAAAAAAAACAAGGCTTCCATCAATCAGTTGTATTTGCCGAAAGTCTGGAAACCTTTGATTATAAGGTAATTATAAGGCATTCCTACACTATTTATTTTACTTTACTAATGAAAAATACTTGTCTGGCTAAGTTTAAAGTAATATAATATGTTAATTTTTTTCAGCAATATATTGAACGGCCGGTTCATCACTATAGCCAAGCATGGTCAGAAAACAAGCCAGGACTGTTTCACAATCACGAAAAGAATATAACTTGCCAATTATCAAGGTAATTATTGTCTTTCATCAGCATATATCTTATGGGGATATCGGAATTATCTACTAGCCATTGCCAATTTATATAATCCACCTAGTTATTCAGGAATTATTATATTCATTCTCCAGTATTTTTAATCCTTCATACATATCCTGCCCCAAAATTTCCTGGGTCTTGGCAAAATCAAATTTTTTATGAAGTTTATCATGTACCTCAAGGAAAGCCTTCTTCCCATATTTTCGTATAAACATTGTCTGTGCTTTGGCTGAAGCCGCTCCGTCATTATTCGGCGTATAGAAGCCCTTTGTACAGCCTTCCAGTTCTGAACACTCATAGCATCATCCGTCAATGTTCTTCTCACTGCAGCAAACCGCATTAGGGCATTTCCTGTCCTCGAATAGTGTTGCAAAAGAGCAGACATTATACTTCGTCCTGCAGGATCCGCACCATTCACCTAAGAAACAGTGATTACAGGAAAGCCCGCAGTACCCTACAGGATCCACACCCTTTCGGGCATTTTTGCACAGCTTATTCTTAATCCGCCGCATCGCCTCTATATGCATTATCCAATGCCTGCTGAAGGGCATTTTTATCAAGCCGCAAACATCTTTACCGCACCAGTAATCAATAAGCCAGCGGGCATTCTCATCCTGACTGACACAACCGGATTCTGCAAGTCTTTTTTTATCCGCATCCGAAAACTTTCTCTTCATCTGCGGATATTCCAGGTTTATAAGAATTGAGTTGGTGGAAAGCATAACTTCTTTGGCATATTCATACAAAGCTTTGACATTAAGTTTCTTTGAAAATTCCGCAATTTCCTGTCCCTGTAACTCATTACCGGTAGTAATGATAGGTGAGCCTATTTTCTTCTGATAACCGCCGGTCACAAGTATCTATTCATCTCCTGCAATCAGAATATGTGCTACAATGTCCTCAATTCGAAAGATGTGCCAGATAGAATATGCGAGCGTCTTACTGTGATAACCATTCGCATTTGCAAAAGGCATCTGATAATATGCTTCCGCAGGATAGCCGTTTACAATCTGCGAAATCTGTTCAAACATCTCATTCCGGAATTCAATAAGCAGTTCTATTCCGTCTTTATATGTAGTCTCTTTCCCAAGAATAACCTGGATTCGTTTATTCTTCTCCGACCATTCAGTATTCATTGTGTTTGTTTCCTCCCCCGTTATCTTCGTTCACTATAATGCGATAACATATTTTTTGTGAGCATCTCCATAAGTTTGTAAAAAATTAACATTTTAATATATACCAACATTATACCAGTTTTTATTTTTCAGAACAAGTGTTCTGTATTGTGTTTTACCACTCCTGGTATACCATATTTCTATTACCCTTAATATATATTAAAATATAGATATAGATATCTAATTTTGGAGAGGAACATTACATGGAAAAAACATCCCGTTTAATTTTATGGAATTTTGAGGGTACTCTTGCTTATAAACCCGGTCTTTGGAGCGGTACTCTAATGAAAGTTTTGGATATGTATATTCCAAATCATAATATAAATATTTTCCAGATTAAGCCATATCTTCAAGATGTCTTCCCCTGGCATCACCCGGATAAACCTCATCATCATTTATCAACAGCGGAATCTTGGTGGTCGTATATGGTTATGAGAAACCCCACCCCGAGGCATTTAAAATAGCGCTTTCTACAGCCGGAAATCCGAAATTTGTTTGGATGATAGGCGATAACATAAATGCCGATATAATTGGTGCCCAAAATGTCAATATCCCTGCTATATTAGTTCATAATTCATAAACTGATAATGTAAAATATTGTGCTGATACATTGAAGGATGTTATATGTATTATTGAAAATCATTACTATGTTTAATGTTTAGCAAAATAACATATCTATGCTTTTATATACAGATATATATAAAATTTAAGTCCTTCATATCATCAACAACAATTCTAATTAACCTCCTTTTAATTACTATCATCGTAATATTATCCTCAATATGGTTTCATCAACGGACAAATCAGTATTATCAATTACAGATATATCGTCAGTTTCCATAAATAAAAGCCGTTCATCGAAATATCGTATCCAGTACTGTTGTACCAATCTTCCGGAAGAATACTGCCTAAAGCATTAGCATTGGTCAATTATAGAATATTCCAATACTACCTGTTCCTTCACAATTTTATATCCCATCCGTTTATAAATATCCAATGCTCTAATATTATTCGCCCGAACCTCAAGGAACGCATTTTTTGCACCGTGCTGTGCAAGATATGAAAGCCCTTTGCTAATTAAACAACTGGCTACTCCTTTTTTCCTCCATTTTGGCATAACAAATATATTCTCCGTATAAGCTTGTCTTTTTCCCTGTTCCGTTTTCCCGTCAGCTTCCCAGTACAGTATTATACTTCCGGCTATTTCAGTACCATCGAAAGCAGTTATTGTTGTACCGCAGACCCACATATCGGATTTCATGAAATGCTCCAATCCCTCTACAGTCCATGGTTTTTCAGGAAAAACAATATTATATGCATTAATATATTTTGTTCTTTCATCCCTGGTTTCCATCCTCCATTCAATAATATCCAAACCCTCAGGAACTTTATATTGAATTATAGGTTCACTCAAATCTCTTATCATGTTGTAGATACCGTCACTAGGCTTGAATCCCTTTGAAAGGATATAATTAATGCTATCAGTTTCCGTTGAAAAATAATTGAAGCAAATTTTTGTGTCTTTTGCCGGTGCACTGTTCCTGATTTCTGCTGCTCTGGCCATCATTCCGTCAAATAATAGGTCCCGAAGCAATTTTTTGTCCTGAAAATCCGGGTCAACTTTTATCTCAGCCCATAGAACATTTGAATATCCGCTTCCTACTGCGGCAAGGACAGGATAAATCGGCGCATATCCTACCAGTTCGTCCTCTTCATTAAAAGCGCAAAAAACATTTTTCCGCCTTCAAATTCAGGAGAATTATAAACCTCTGCCTGGACTGTTGAGGAATCGGGAACCGCTTTGCTGCATTTCTTTATCAGCCTGGATATTAGAACCACGTCCTCCGATTTGAAATTCCTAATCACTATTTTCATCAAACTTTGCCCCCAATCTATCGAAACCAAGCGGCAGTTTATATATAAATTTCCTCGCTTAAATAAACATATCACCTTGAATCATTCTGTAACAGCCCTTAATATTCCGATTTATTGCGGATTATATATGCGGATTATATATTTGATAAGATAAAGTATAAAACTATCCAATAACCCCTTCAAGATACAATTCGTTTATAATTATTTCCGGACTTGTGACATTATGGATATGACAGTTTAAAATCCAGCGGTTATGGCATTATTCAGTATTTGCAATAACAAAGCCAGTCCTGAATGCAGTGAAAACCGCGATCAGGCAGCCCTTAATATGTATATCATTCTCCAGTATAACACTATTATGTAATTCGCTTTCTGTCCGCTTTACCACTATCTTTTACCGCCGCCTGCTTTCTCTATTCCCCAACTGGCATCAGCCATTTGTTCATATACTTCCTTCGGATACAGAAGTTCTTTCAGTCTTTCCCTTGTCGCATCCGAAATCTTTCCGGATATATATTCACTTCCGGCTTTTTTTACCACATCCAGGTATTCATCTGTCCTGCTTCTCAGCTGGGGAACGCTAAACAGTTCTCCCGGGCCGCAGAAAATTGTCTCATAATTGCCCTTGCCATAGATATAGTTAAACAGACTTAGTACACTGTCGTAGTTTTTGTCGGCAGTATAAAAACCACAGGTGGAAATTAAAACATACCTTTTTCCGCTCATGTCATACCTGGGAGGATGAGCACCGTTTCCTATATCATCTTCTCTCTCCACCATGAAAGGGAGGTACATGGGAAGTTGCCTGTCGATCAGGTTCTTAAGCTGACCGGGAACATTAAAGTAATATAGAGGGTAGCTCCAGATAATAATGTCAGCCCATAGTTCATCCTCTATTACCTTACTCATGTCATCCTTTATCACACATTTGCCCGGTGTCTTGCTCCAGCAGCAAAAGCAACCTTTACAGGGTGACAGATTCAGCCCGTATACCGAAATTTCCCTTATTTCATTATCACCCATACCCTCCAGAAATGCCCTAGTAAGTTTCAATGAGTTGCTGGATTTCCCTTTCGGGCTTCCGTTTATAACAAGTATTTTCATCCTATAATATCCCCCAATTGTTTAATTCTTTTAATATTTTTCAATTCCTTTAATATATCCAATTCCTCTAATATCCTCCATTTTTTAATATAGCTATCGCACCATTCCGAAAGCATTTTCGTGTGACGAATCCTGATTTTCATGTAACTGATTCCGTATTCTAATGTCTGCAGCCCACGGTAGATTTGGCTTGTATTTGCAGAATATTGTCATTGCTTTTTCGCTTGTTCAAAGTTAATCTTTGTCAGGATAATGTTCTGTGACATCCATACGTTTTAAATATTCCTGAAGCCAGCATTCACCAATAGGTATGTCGTCAGTAAGAATAATGAACATTAAGGCTCTTTGCGATGTCCTGCCATAAATATCCTTTACATCCTCCTCATTATATGTATCGGCATCATCACCTTCACACCAATATAAAACATACAATAATATTATGTGTTCTTATTACAGCCACAGTTGCTTACATCCTCCATAGTTGCTTGCCTTACCTCGTTATGCTTTTCCTCTTCAAAATCGGCTTCAGTTTTCCCAAATAGCTATTTATTCACCGGTTTTTGCAAAACTCAGGCACACTGCATTATAATGCTACAGCATCATTTCAAATTCAATTTCATGCAGGATCGGTATTTTGTCAAAACCGGTCAGAGGTATCTGGGGTTTGATTTTTCTGGATTCATTGATTGCATTCCTATGTATAGCCGCCATATCAAAGCCTCTTTTTTGGTAAAACCTTATGGCATATGTATTATCATTTGTAGTAATCAGCCAAACCCTCCTACATCCGTTCTTTTTTGCCACATTAACAACCTGATTGATAAGCTGGCTTCCTATTCCGATGTTCTCATATAAACTGTCAAGGGATACAATTTCACATTCATTATTTTCAATATTATACGTTATAATGCCTTTAACTTCCCCATCAATCAAAGCAACAAACCCGGGCAGCTCTTCACTGTTATGTACCTTGCCTCTGGTAACTATTATTGACGAACCCCAGTTTTGGGCAATATAATTAACTACAAATTCCCTTGTATCTGTATCAATACTTTTAATTTGAAATTTCACCTTCTCCATTTCTTCAATATCAGCAACACATTTCCGCGCAACTTCGCAGGCTTTGCACTTACACACTTTACCGTTTGCGCACCACTCCGCTTCCCATTGCGTGCCTGTAAAATCCACATCAAGCCCATCAAGCAGTGCTGCTTTTAAATTGGCGATTTCCCTTGTTTTTGCATTTCTGTCCAGCTCAATCCATTGTAAAACATATTTTAGAAGCGGTTTACTTACATAGGCGGAGTTTGTAACATCAAGATTAATTAGCTCTTGGATATGCTCAATTAAGCTGTCCAGGTTTTTCTCCATCATAAATGTTTTCCCCCTTTTGTTAAATTATATTCTTCGTTTAGTTGCATTATCTTATTTTTAGCAGTTATCCCATAACTTTGGAAAGTAATTCCCTCTTCAAATATGTTCCATATTATACTATACTTTGCTTTTCAGAACAACTGTTCCGTATGCTCTTATATTTTCATGATTGCATTTTTACGGTAACACAATCACACATAGATATAATTCATAACAATTAATTTAAGCCTTTTAAATGATAATATTACTTTGCATATTATCACGACGATATCTTTTCCTGTATTCTTTTGGCGTCAATCCGGTTTTTTCCTTAAAAGATTTATAAAATGAGTTACCACTTTCAAATCCTAAGGCAGTTATAATTTCATTAATACTAATGTCTGTAGACGTGAGCATATATTTTGCTTTTTCAAGCCATACAGATTTACAGTATTCGGTAAAACTCATTCCGCTTTCCCGTCGAATTATCCTGCTTAAATAATCAGGATTATAATGCAGCAGTGCAGACAGCTCCTGTCTTGAGATTCGGCCATTTCTCTCGGCTATGTAGTGATTGATATCTGCAAAAAGAACACTGGCGGTGTCAGATATGGTCTCAATATGGGTAATGTGATACAATGATGGGTTTTCAAAACATTCAAAAAGCATCAGAAGATACCCCTGAACAAAATAGGCATATCCGCATGTTGAGTCTTTTAACAAAGCAAGAATTCTTTTAAAAATAGTTTTAATTTTATTGGCTTCATCGGAATCAGCCGAAATCTTTTTTCTGATAGTAAGGGCTGCACGGGTTACGCTACCGGTAGCTGTTTCAGCCATGCAAAAATTCATGATATGTATGCTAGTATGTTGTTTCTTACCGGCAGAAACAGCATTTTCACTAAAAAGTGAATTTAAAAATTCCGGTAGAAAATTCAGATAAAGGCAGCGACACTCTGTTTCGTCTCCTTCAAAGTGCCGGATTCTGCTGTTAAGAAGAATAGCATCTCCGGCATTCATAACATAGATGCTGTTTTCAAGATGGTGGGTAAACGTGCCCTCAAGTACATAAATCAGCTCAAAATGTTTATGGCTGTGGAAGAAGGGAGCCATGGTAACTTTAAAAAATGGCATGTCGGTAACCGGAGGCCATAAAAGGGTCAGTTTTCTCTCCTGTTTGGTAATTACAGACTCTGCGATTGATAAAGGAAGTTCTATATTGATTGTTTTGTAGCATATCCTGCCTATGGGAGCAATTTGCCGGTTGTCAACTGATTCTGACATGACATGGGTATCTCCTTTCAGCAGAGTATTTAACTATATTATATCAAAAAAGTCGTAATTTAACATTAAATTTACTTTATATGTATGAATAAAGTATTTTTCTCCCAGCCCGAGTTGGTATAATTTATTTGAAAGGATAAAATGGATATGAGAAAAGCAATAAATATATTAACAGTCATCCTTATCGCGCTGACCATGTTCGGATGCAGCAGTAATAAACCGGAACCGGAAAAGGAAAACAATATTTCAATTTCGGAGGATATTATGGAAAGAAAAGAAATTATAGCAAAAGAACATATTATTACTACTGAAGATAAAACAATATATGGGAATATTTATATGCCAAAAGAGGAAGGTAAATATCCCGCAGTAATCTTAAGCCACGGATATAACGGTGTAAATTCGGACTTCATTAGAGAGTGCAGTTATTTTGCTGAAAACGGATATGTTGCCTATGCTTTTGATTTTTGCGGAGGTTCAACCCGCTCTAAAAGTTCAGGTTTTACGACAGACATGACTCTTTTTTCAGAAAAGGACGACTTACTGACGGTATTTGAAAATATATCTTCCTTGGATAATGTGGATTCTGAGCGAATATTTCTATTCGGAGCCAGTCAGGGAGGCATGGTAAGTGCCCTGGCTGCGGAGGAATTAAAAGAAAAAGTTGCCGGAATGATTTTGTATTATCCTGCATTTTGCATCCCTGACGACTGGCGCAAAAAATATCCTAATCTTGACAATGTTCCTGAAACCATCAATTTCTGGGGAATGAATCTGGGACGCAATTTCGCGGTCTCAATTCATGATTTTTACGTATTTGATACAATCGGTAACTACACCGGAGATGTTCTTATTATTCATGGCAAAAATGACCCTATTGTGTCAATGGGCTATATGGAACAGGCAAAAGAAGCATATAAGAATATCGAGCTAATTGTCCTGGAAAATGAAGCACATGGTTTTAGCGCATCGGGAGCAAAATATGCCATGGAAAAGGCTTTAGAATTTATGAATGCGCACACTAAGCAAAACTCCCAATGAATCTGTGAAACTCTTTCAGGAAATCAGGATTGATTAGTATTCTATAATACAATTTAGTATTCTATATTTAAATTATAAAAACTGCACCTCCTATGTATTTTTGTCAAACATTTGGGGTGCAGTTCATTATTTCATAAAAAACATAAAAATATTACATTATATTAATTATCAAGCCCAGGATTTTCAACCGTTACAGAAATCCTTTCTGTTCAAGATATCTGTTCAAGGAGACATCTGTTCAAGGGAAGATGTCATTCAATTACATGGCATCCCATCCGCCATCAACGCCAATAATTTGTCCACTGATAAAAGCTGAATCGTCGCTGGCAAGGAAAAGAGCACATTTTGCTATATCCATAGGTTCACCAGTAGCCGGCATAAGTGCATGTATACCCTTAATCCTGCTATAGCCATCCAAATCAGGTTGCCCCATCGCAATACCAATCTCTGTATTGATTCCGCCAGGTGCAATAATATTGCTACGGATACGTTCCTTTGCGTAAGCAAAAGCCGTGTGCAGCGCAAGTGCATTTACAGCCGCTTTGGATGCACCATAGATTGCACCTGCAGCCTGATGATAAGCTCCAAAGGAAGATACGGTAATGATATTTCCGCCATTGCCTTGTTTCAGGAATACATTTACTGCTTTGCGCATTGCCGCCATAGGGCCATAAACATTGATACCCATTACGTATTCATATTTCTCGTCCGTACAGTTAGCGACAGTCGCCATATTATCCATAACTCCTGCATTATTCACAAGAACGTCCAGTTTACCGAATTGTTTTATACATTCATCGATCATAGCTTCACATACTTCACGTTTGGATACATCCCCGGTAAAAGGAATGCATTTTCCGGCTTCATCTTTTAGAGACTCTGCCAGTGATGCGAGCCTTTCCGCCCTTCTTGCTACAGCAATAACATTTGCCCCTTCTTTCACAAAAAGCTCTACAATCGCTTTGCCGATCCCGGAAGAAGCACCTGTTACAACAATTGCTTTGTTTTTAAGTTTCATAGTTTTAATCCCCCTAGTCAGTTGATTGTTATTTTTTTAACATTACAACATTACAGCTTTATATTCTACTATTTTTAGTACTTAAAATCAATCCATGAATAGCAAAGTGATAGTGTTAACAGTCTAAAGGAATAAATTAAGACTCCGGGTGGGGATATATTCCATCTAATTCACCAAATAATGTATGGACAATGGATACAATTTTACCTTCCGTATTAATTTCACAAATAACTGCATGAAGAGATTCCCCGCTGCCCGGATTTATTGAAATGGTATTTCCGATTTGCTCGCTCCATCTGCCTGACATGCTTGGTGCTTCATGTATATGCCCATGTAAGGTTAAAATCGGCTGCACTCTCTCTATTGATTTACGAACTGCTTTACTGCCGCCCAGTACGTTAGCATGGTTTTTATCCAAAATACCGCCAAATGGAGGAGTATGTATTACCCATACAGATTTTCTATTGTTTAATGCACTTAAGTCTTCCTCAATACTGGGCATATCATTTAAAAAGTTATTCGGAACTGCATATAGTTTATCTCTACTGTCTGAAAGAAGGCAAACACCTTCCAAAACGGTATTGTCATCTTTTAAATCCCTTCTTTCCCAATCTCTGATCTTAAACGGGCCAGGCTGGATATAATGATAGCCGATGAATTCAATACCGCCTATATTTGTCCCTGAAAGATTAAGAAAATTTAGCAACCCGTTAACCGGCATTTCCTTTAGATATTTTATTGACATAGGTTTATCACAACTTCCAGGAACAACATAAACCGGAATATTAATTCTTCTTATAAATTGGCATAAATATTCTTTTGCAAATTCTATTTGCGGTTCTGCATGAGGAGAATAAGCAAACAAATCTCCTCCTATAATGAGGAAATCCGGTTTTTCTGATAATATTAACTTTCCCAAATCGCTGTAAAGGGTTTTATTGCTGTGAAGGTCAGACGCAAATATAAACCTCATATTTTGCATCACTTCGTTACAAAATTTATAATTTTACCAGGAATATATATCTCCTTGATAATTGTCTTCCCTTCAAGTGTTTCTGAAAGCGCCTCTTTTGCCTTTCCTATTATAGCTTCACGGGAATCCTTCCTTTGGTACGGTAATGACGGTTTTGAATCTCCCGTTAAATTGAACGGCAATTTCCATTGTGGCTGTTTCCAGCTTTGATTCGTCATATTCCGGCCATTGGGAGTTGAATATACTGCCTTTCTCTCCCAGCATCTCCCAGTACTCCTCTGCAGTATGGGGAGCACCCGGCGCAAATAGCTTAACCGTAGTCTTTACAACTTCCTTCAATATTTTTGTGTTCCTGTTTGTATCCAAATACCGTTTTAAAGCTCTTGTAAGCTCCATCATCCTGGCAACTGCCATATTAAACTGAAATGCATTAATGTCGTTTGTCACCGCTTTAATAATGCTGTGCAGTATTTTTTCCAGGGCAATTTCCTCATCACCGTACAAGTCGGTAAACGTATCAATTGACAGATATTGATTAATATTTCGCTCAAATCTTTCGAAATATTTACTTATGGCAATTATGCCGTTTTCATTCCAAGGACCTCCGTCAAAAAAGTTGAATCCGAACATTAGATAAGTACGGAATATGTCACTCCCGTATTTTTCAATATAATCATCAGGAGATACCGTATTCCCTCTTGACTTACTCATCTTTTGCCCATCCGGGCCTAAAATGGTTCCCTGGTGTAAAAGCGAGATAAAAGGTTCGTCGAAATTCAAGTAACCGGCGTCACGCAAAGCCTTTGTCACAAATCTCGCATAAATTAAGTGCATACAACTGTGTTCCGCACCGCCCACATACTTGTCAACGGGAAGCATTTTGTTAACTGTCTCAGTATTAAAGGCTTCCTTATCGTTATTTGCATCCGGATAGCGCAAGAAATACCAGGAGGAACACATAAACGTATCCATCGTATCCACTTCCTGCACCGCTTTCTTACCGTATCTGGGGCAGGTCGTATTTTTAAATTCATCACATGTAGCCAAAGGCGACTGGCCGTTGGGCATAAAACTTACATTATAAGGCAGTTTTACAGGCAGGTCTTTCTCCGGTACCGGTACCGTTCCGCAATCTTCGCAATAAATAATAGGAATAGGGGCACCCCAGTACCGTTGCCTGGAAATCAGCCAATCCCTTAAACGGTATGTTACTTTCTTCTTTCCTATTTGCTTTTCCTCTAAATACTCTATGATTTTTGCTTTCGCATTCTCCACATTCAAACCATTCAAAAATTCGGAGTTAATTAGGCTGCCGTCACCCTCCCATGCGGCTTCTTCTATATTGCCGCCTGATACAACCTCTATAATCGGTAAATTATATTTTTTCGCAAAAGCATAATCCCTTGAATCATGGGCAGGGACAGCCATAACCGAGCCGGTACCGTATGTGACCAATACATAATCGGCAATCCAAATAGGAAGCTTTTTATTTGTAATCGGATGCAATGCGTAAGCCCCTGTAAAAACCCCGGTTTTTTCTTTATCTGTTGATTGCCTGTCAATTTCCGTCATATACTTAGTCTGTTCCTTGTACTGTTCAACAGCGTCTCGGTATTCATCTGCAGTGATTTTATCCACCAATTCATGCTCAGGAGCAAGAACAACATAAGATACTCCAAATATGGTATCAGGCCGTGTCGTGAATACTTCAAACTCGTACTCGCTTCCGTCAACTTTAAATTTTATCTGGGCACCGGTAGATTTACCAATCCAATTTCTTTGGGCAGCTTTTGCCTTCTCTGGCCAGTCCAGTTCATCCAGCTTCTGAAGCAGCTCTTCCGCATAATCCGTAATTTTAAGGAACCATTGGGACATATTCTTGAGATAAACTCTTGTTTCGCACCTCTCGCATTTGCCGCCAATCACCTGCTCATTGGCCAATACAGTCTGACAGGAGGGGCACCAGTTAACAGGCGCTTCTTTTTTGTATGCAAGCCCTCTTTCATACAGTTTCAGAAAAACCCATTGAGTCCATTTATAGTATTTAGGGTCACATGTAACAACTTCGTAATCCCAGTTAAACATGCCGCCCATTTCCTTCAGCTGGCGCCTCATGGCATCAATGTTGTTCATCGTACTGTCATGTGGATGAATCCCTGTTTTAATAGCATAGTTTTCCGCCGGAAGGCCGAACGCGTCAAAACCCATGGGTTAAAATACTTCATAACCCTGCATTTTTTTAAACCTTGCCCAGCTGCCCAACAGCGAGAAATTGAACCAATGTCCCAAATGCAGTTTTGCCCCGGAAGGATATGCAAACATATCAATGCAGTATAGCTTTTTGTCAATTCTATCCCAGTTAAAGGAATGAAGCTTATTTTCTTCCCATTTCTTTTGCCACTTCTCTTCTATTTCCTTATAATTCATATTTTGTCCCCACCTCCCAGATTTATAATTATATTTAGTCTAATACATATTTAGCCATTTATCAAGCCTGAATTAGTTAAGGCAGGGGAAGACAGGGGACGATTCTCTGCCCTATCGTCACTGAGTTGGCTTTGTACGCGGTCTCATAGTTCCTCCCAACAACCTGCGGATGATACTTGCAGTATATCTTCCAAGCACGGCATAGTGATCCGATATGCACATAACATCATCCGCAATTGAGACGAATTTGTTGAAGAGCATCTGGCACAGTTCTCCAACCGGAACATAAAGGATACCACCCAGCAACAGGCAGGGTTTTTGCATTGCCCGGTACTCACCGTTTACGATAACCAGCAAAGAACGGGACTGAAGCACCACGTGCATGCCATTGGGAAAAGTCAGTTCACCAGTTTCGCCTGTTTCATTACACTTTATATCGGCTCCATAGGCTCTGTTGAAAAACTCAACAGGAGCGCACATAACTTCCGTCTCACACATTTCACCTAACTTAACCGGGCAGAAGTGCGGTATATCCATTGGCAGCATCACCCGAACCACACCGTGCTTAAGGGAACAAATGTCAAACATGCCGTTTTTCCGATATGCCTTGTTTGAACCAAGTGATATCAAAATGGTATCATCATCGCCTTCAATAGGTTTAATAGGATTCTCAACACATATTTTCCCATTAACCCTTGAACAACCGCTATAAAGGCGGTCCCATAACACTTGTGCGCTATATGCAGGCTCCCGGTGTCCCATACCTTGAACTTCCCAAATGATAGTCGGAGCATTTCTTCCCTGGAAAACAAGAAAGTTGTCTTTCCCCTGAATTGACAGTATTGGCAGCATATTTTCAGTACCATTTACCTGTTCCCATATTTCACGGTTAAGGTCATTCATATAATAGCGATTTGCAAACACATCAACTGTCTCCGGTGTAAGCCTCCAGTTTACATCCAGCTCACCCCTCATCTGTATAATGGGAAGAGCATCTTTGGGCATATCGCCGTCAAGCGCCTCGCTGGGCGAGGGGCCCGTAATAAAACCGGCTGCCGCAAGAATCTCAGGATGCTCCATCGAAAAGGCCAGTGTCATCATATCGCCGTTAGACATGCCTTGCATATAGATTCGACTTCGATCAATGGAATATTTATTGCAGATATGATTAATCAAATCATAGAGATATTGAACATCCCGTTTGTCACAGTTCCATACTCCATAATCCGGAGAATTGGGGTAAATAACAATGAAGCCATATTTATCCGCAAGCTTGTGCCAAATAGTATAGTTTGCCCAGCGTCTACCATCCTGACCCCCGCCATGGAGCTGCACTACAAGAGGAACTTTCCTGGTTTTATCATAGCTTTTGGGCACATATTCATACCAGATATTTTGCATGCCGCTGATAATTTCGGCCCGTTGCTCGATTAGACCATCCTGTGGTGGGATATAGTTTAATTCTTCAAAATTCACCACTTCAATCGCCGGACGTGCAACACGATTCATTATAGGTTTCATTTTTCTTCCCTCCTATACTGTTGCACAACGAAATATGTATTTCATAATAAATGTTCACATATATTTATTCATAGTGATAATTTCCCGTCATTCACCAATGGACTGTAATATCTCCCTGTACGAACAACATTCTCATAGAATCTAACAGCGTCATCAGCGGCTTCTTCCCAAATATCAAATGAATGACCCACTCTCGAATGAATTACAAGTTTACAGTTAGGCAAACATTTAGCCGCCCTAAGCATCAAGTCCGGCCGCGAAACCGTGTCTTCCATTCCGCCGATAATCAGCACAGGAACCTTTATTTTTTTTAGTGCTTCCTGCAAATTTGCTTCTGTCTGTAATGCAGCTAACGGACGACCATAATCTATCGCCTTTGTTTCCGGAGACTGATATATTGCCTCATAATCCGGCGTGCTTCTTAATGCTTCTTCCGCTGCATCTATCTGGGCACGTCGTTCTAAAATTCGTTCGTCATCTGTCGGGTAGCGAAAGCATTGCTTCGGCAAGATACCCTTCTGCTGCATTGCCCGAAAGGACATTTTTCCCTCATCCAGGTTGTGGGGACCGGGAATAATTGCAAAGAAGCAAATCAGCCGTTCGGGGTAGTTCAGTGCAACATGCCATCCGGTTCCGGCACCATGGGAAGCACCGGAGTAGACAAACCTATCGATTCCCATCTTATCGGCAAAAGCTATAACATCTGATGCAAACCTGTCATACCAATGATCTCCGTAGTCTTCCCTGACATGCGTTGATTTGCCGAAACCCCGGTTAGTCAAAAGATACACATGGAAACCCCTCTTTGCAAGCTCGCGTTCAAGGGAGTATATTCCATGGCTGACTTGTGAACATATCACGTAACGGTCACCGCTGCCCAGTTCCTCGTAATAGATTTCAACACTGTCTTCAACACAAACCTTTGGCATATTCCCCCCTCCTTTCATAACCTGTTTGCAGCTTGTTTACAATATTTTCATTCCTTTCCTTTTAATTATATCAAATCGAAACGGCTTCTGTATTTATTACCTGATTCCTTCTAACAGGGCGATTGATACATGGGAAATTTTTGTCAGAACATACGAAAAAGGAGAAGCAGCTTGCTACTTCTCCTTTGATAAAGTCTTTTCAAATATTATTACTATTTCTTATTACTTCTTCTTATCTGCTAAAACAGGGGCTGAGCAAAATCATCAATCTTTGTGTCCTTTTTAAACATTTTATCCCAAGGTATACGGTAAAGAACCCGCCCATAATATTCTTCGCCGTTTTCATCTCTACAGGTACCATGAACCTTTCCCAGTGTATATGTAAAGTTGTTATAATAGACACTGTCGTAGATGGTATCTTCATCACTGATATACCGCCAATCGGTATTTCCCAAATATTTGGCATTTTTTATATCGATTATTTTGGCATCATTGTATCCGCAAACCAGGTAATTTCCTTCATATATTTGCCATATCTTAGAATCTCCGTCATCAAACTTGTAAGCTAGAAAACTGTCAATGGGATTCAGGGTAGATTGGGATATGGCAATCAATTCTTTGCGTGAATGCGGTAAAATAATCACGTCGTTGCTGGGAGCAAACAGGTGAATCCCATCATAACGAGAATTGAGGATAACAGTTCCCGGAGGTAGAAATTCATAAGCTTCAGGGTTATTTACCGGAAACCTCAACGAGCGGTCGCCCTTTCTTCCAATAGAAGTATAAATATATCCTTTATAGAATATCGGGTCGTTCCATCTCTTTATAATTTCTCCGCTGCCATTCTCACTGTCTTTCCAATCTCTTTCTGCAACCATTGGCATAAAGGATACTGATACCTGCGAAGTTTCAAGGTCATAATTTGCCAATGCCTCCGCACCTTTATAATGGTCTTCTTTCCAATAGTATAAGCCCTTTCGTTTGCCAAACTTTGCTTCCAATTCTTTTATCCATCGCTTTCCTATTCCTTCATCCACATCATCCATATTGACGCGATAGTATGCACGGTTGTCACAGAAAAATACCTGTATGTCCCTGGAGTTATCTACGCTTGTAACTCTTAACCATTTATGTGTATTTGTTTCAGGGCAAAATGAAAAAATGCAATTGCAGTATTCAATATTGTCTAAAATTTTCTGCTCACCGTCAAAAAACACTTCAGCCGAAAAATACAGCTTCCCTTTCCAGGCGTGGAGTCGATACATATTAAGCTGTATAATATGCTTCGCAAAAACTGCTGGTAAGATTTTATCTTTGTTAAGTACTACGGTTGCTTTTCCACCGTTACTCAGCGAAACACTGTATATCGCACCGTTACCATTTTCATCCAAGCTAATAAAAAATATATTATCATCTATAATTG
>Ga0134092_1001013_pt1 | contig 25997 bp, 23 predicted proteins | sample 3_6taG_FD_94454 | JGI IMG/M metagenome (GOLD analysis project Ga0134092, IMG submission 94454) | Switchgrass degrading microbial communities from high solid loading bioreactors in New Hampshire, USA - 3_6_20_6_A3 metaG | ecosystem: Engineered > Bioreactor > Semi-continuous > Anaerobic >... | reverse complement strand
TTATTGACAAAAGTGGTTCATTCACCAATTTTAGCTTTCTCTCCAATTCCTCTTCCTTTTTGTATGCCTTTTCCAATTATATTAAAAGCAAATCCTGCAAAAAGGATGCCGCATTGTGGATCCGCACGCTTTCGGCCCCGTCAAGTACTTCCATGCACATATTATCTAATTCCTTTTGATTGTTTAAAATGGCCTTATTCAGGCTTTCTATTTTTCCTCCCAGCATGCCTGTTATAATTAGTACTACAGGAAATACTGTCACACTGAATAGCAGAAGCTGCCAGCTAACAAGCCCGATGTATGTGAGAGCCATAAGCAGCCGTATAATTTCCACGTTCCGGTCTATATATTTTTTAGCTGCAAAGCCCTCTGTACCCCAGTTTTTTTGGTATGTACCTATCAATTATTTTTCTCTTATCCATATAGTTAATTTGGGCTCTCCTCCACGTTTATATTGCGTTTAGTTCCAAACATGACCTTTTTATTTTCAAATAATCTGTATATACGCTAAGTTTAGGCATCTTGGTAAATTACCTCATTCGTTTTTATATTAAAAGTATATTGTCCTGTGAACTCTTCGCCGTTTTCCTTAGTCCAGCGAAAATCTACAATTACCGATTCGGGATCTTTCCAGCTGCGTATTTCGAAATATGGGTCAGGCCGGTCTTCTTGCGGTTTTACGCTATCACCGTAGTGAGAAGCTATTTCCTCAAGTGTCGGCAAATCTATTTGCTCCTTGGCATTTATATCAACAATAAGGCTTTCTCCCCAAATTCTTCCTGTATAATAAATTCCCACATATTGGCTGTCAGGTGACCATATAAAATTTACCGTGTAACCTCCGGCTTTCAATTCCCATATGACATCCTCATTGTCTGTCTTTAATATGCGGATTCCCTCATAGGGATAAAGGCCGCCCGCAGTTATTTCGGTAATGGTACCGTATGCTTCGGCGCGATATTTTCCGTCAGGAGATAAAGAAGTTATGGTTTCATTTTCTGCAACATTTGCATATTTAGCTGTTTTTGAACAGCTAGTCATTAAAACAGCAGCAAATAATATGGCAATTAGAATAATGTATTTGCGGAATCTGTGCATGTTTATCTTACTCATATATTTCCTCCTTTTACTTTTCATATCTACTTAACAGATCCGCTAAATTTTCATACTATTAATTTAATACTCTACCTATATTATACAATAATTACTTATTATTTTGTTTAAAATTTCAAAATTCTAAAATTACTACTTGCAATCGTAACATTGTTATGTTACATTTAAATCAGTGAAACATAACAATGTTACGAAAGGAGGACTAATGGATGTTTATTTCCAAAAAAGAACTCCTCAAGCTTACGGGCATATCTTACGGACAATTGTACCGCTGGAAACGGCTTGGTTTGATACCTGAAGAATGGTTCATAAAACAACCAACCTTTACCGGACAGGAAACCTTTTTCCCAAAGGATAAAATACTGAACAGAATCAAAGCCATTCAAAAACTGAAGGATGAATACTCCCTGGAAGAATTGGCAAATATCTTGTCTCCCGAGGTATCAGAGAAACATTTTACGGTAAGTGATCTGCAGATTATAGAAGAAATTGAAAAGGGCCTTATCCCCTGCTTTTGCAAAACCTTCGGCAAAAACAGCTTTTCGTATGTGGAAATGCTGGTGCTGATTGCAATTTCAAAATGCAAAAAAGAGCTGGGTTTACAGCTTAAGGATGTAGAAGAACTGTGTTACGGCATAAAGGATCATCTGGTGTCTCTAAAACAGACTGATTTTTTGCTAGTCCTGCTTGATAAAAACGGAGAGTATTTTATCACAATTCACGCTGAACAGGGGCATGTATTCTTTGACAACAGATGGAAAATAGTGTCTCAAGTTCGTTTGAATGAAATATCTTCCATTGTAAAGGTTAAGTATCGCAAGAGTTTCAACTTTAGGCTTGATGAACTTGAGGGCCTTGATGAGAAGGAAAGAAATAATCCTCTTGAGTTTTCTGCCAAAAAGGAGGCGCTGTCGTGGGAAGAATTGTGATTTCAATGGGCCACAGGCAATTAGAGGGAAATTATAATTGTGTTATGATGGCAGGGGAACTCCAGGCAAACAACAGTAAAATTAAAAAACTCTATCTTGCCGGGGAAGCCACTATTCGCCGCTCTAATCTTGGCCTGTTGCGTTGTGCAGGGGAAGTTAGAATGGATGATTCCAATCTTGGTGATACAAAAATTGCCGGTGGGCTTAGACTGCACGGAACATGTAAAGGCAATTCTTTAGTAGTGGTCGGTGATTTATCGGCAGAATATTTAGAATGTAGGATCATCAGGAATGGTAGCCTGAAATCCATGGAAAATAAAGAAAAATCAATAGTGGCCTTACGAGGAAGGCCTGTGGTAGCTGCTTCCGGCAATGTTCATGTAAAACCGGCCGGCAATGTCACAGTAAAAAGTATCCGCTGGAGTGGTACACTGAAGGCGGAAACATTTGAAAATCATTATCCCATAGACCTTTCAAATTGCGATTATGAATTTAAGAACATTATTTCTTCAGCTTTGTTAACCTGTAAAGGAGAGCTGGTATGCAGCAATTTTTATAGCTTTGGAGGTATTCAATGCGAAAGCATCAATGCAGAAAATGTTGTTATAGTGGTAAATGAGAATATATTTGTACAAAGCATCGGAGGAAGTAATATTCGTATTTGTAATAGATTTCATGTTGACAGCTTGTTTAAATCCTTACTTAAATCGGTCCATTACAGCAATTTCGCATCCGAAGCCGGTATAGTTTCCATACCGACCATCGAAGGAGATTCTATATGCATTGAGTATACCAGGTCCGAGCTTGTTTCGGGTATTGATGTAAAAATCGGGGATTTATGTATAATAGACAAAGTTGAGTATAAGAGCAGCATACAGGTATCACCTAAGGCGATTGTAAATGAGGTGGTGAGATTATGAAAAGAGAAGTTGTGGGAGGAATAGGCACTGTACGCGGTGGCAAATTTGATGTTCTGGAAATCGGAGGTATTGGCAAGCTTAAGGGAACTGTCACTGCCAATAAGGTAATTGCCGGAGGACTTTTTAAAAGCAAGGGTGAAATAAATGCTGATACAGTGGAAATAGGAGGAGTTGCAAGGATATTTAAAGACATAAAAGCCAAGAAGGTTAAAATGGGCGGTGTAGTGAAAATTCGCCGTGCTGATGTGAACGCAGATGAAATTATATGCGATGGTATTTTGGTTTCAAATGGCGAGATTTGCGCTGATGAAATCCGCTTTGAAGGCGTGTTTTCCGTTTCAAAGATGTATGGTGATAATATTGTCTTAAAATATAATCATCAAAGATTATATAATCGTGGCAATTCGAACAATTTGGCATTCCCGAAGCAAAATGGAAAATATAAGCCCCTCATAAAAATGTATTTGGGACGGGATATAGGCACGGATTGTTCCATTGTTGATGTTATTGAATGTACAAATCTTGAAGCCGAAGGAATCAGGGCTAAGGTTATCAGTGCTAATAATATAAAGCTTAAAAACAATTGTATAGTAGACAAAGTTTTTTGCGACGGCAAATTGGAAATAGACGACACGTGCATAATTAAAGAAATTAATTCCGAAACTCAACCCATAATTGCGAGGAAGGAGATTGGTAACATGGCAAATGCCACTTTAGTTAAAATATTGGACCTTTATAAGGAAGGGAAAATCAATGCCGACGAGGCGGAAAAGATGATAAAATCCGTAAAACCTGATTTGGGAACTGACGGTTTTTGGAGTGATAGTAATAATAACAGCAGTATTGGTAATAAAATATACAATGGCAGCTTGATTGAAGAGCTTCCCTGGGAAGATGACGGAAAGCTGCGCATAGTGGCTTATATAGGACGGAGACTGCTTAAAAAAGGTGATCCCGGAGCCACTTCCATTGAAGTGAAATATGATGGCGAGGCATTGAATGTGGAATGCCATGGCAATTTGTACTGTGGTGAAATAAAAGGCAATGTAGCTACGCAAGGAAGCATATATTGCAAAAAAATATACGGTAAGGTTGCGGCAGGCGGAGGTATAACTTTGGAAGAATAAACATATTTTGCTTCTCTACCAGCCCGTCATGGTAACCATCCGCTGCTTAAATTACTTTTCCATTGTTCAAATTTATCTTTAAATGGCATCATGTTTGCCGGGCTGGTAGACGGAAGCCTTTTAAATAATAAGCCTTCTTTTTGAGCTATTTTTCCTAAAACCATTTTATAAAACAGCTCTTCTGCTTTGCTTCCGTTAAAATACACCGCTTTTATGCCGGGATAGCGGTTGAAAAGGGTTTCAAAATCATTAGGGGCAGGGTTGGTTATTTTAGAATCGCTGCTCCCTTGCCTGTCACAGCTTTTCAACACATCCCAAAGGGCAATGTGGTGGTCCAATAGGAAATTCTTCCTTTTTTCATAGTCTTCCTCGACCTCTTTGCCAAAAAGCCCGTATATTATTTTCCAGAAATGGTTTTGCTTGCTCCCGTAATATTGCCTTTTTTCCAGGGACTTTACGCTCGGCATGGTGCCCAGGATTAATATTTTGCAGTTTTCGTCAATAATCGGCTCAAAAGAAGTAATCATTTCTTCTCCTCGTTTCAGCTTCTTCAAACTCAGATTTCTTCATTTTAATTTGCGTTTGTTTATTCATCATATTGTATTGCTATATTCCATAATGAATTATGTGTTTATTTGCTTTTATGGCTTCAGTTACTTTATCAATAAGAATTTCAAGTTGTCTTACCTTCATTTCATAGCTTTCCTTCTCATTAATTGCCTTTAAAATCACATCCCTAAATTGTTGGAGGGATTCCGGCGGGATAATGGTTACCCCGCAATAATCCAGGCCCTTTCCCGGCTGGGTTTTAGTATGGTAATATGTTTTTATTGCTGATAATTCTTCCTTATATCTTAAAATCATATCCTCAATTATATTATCATCCACGGAAACACAATTATATTTTTCCGGTTCGTAATTGCTATACCCTTTGCTTTCTTCAAAGTTATCTATTATTCCAAAATCATGGCTTGTCAAAGTACCACTCCACTTTCGCTATTAACTGTTATTAGTTAATTATATTTATATTGTTTATTTATATTTGTAATGTTCCTTTATATTTGTATTGCTCCTTTTATTATGTCTATATGTCTATATTATATTTGCTTGCTTTCAATGTTTACTTGTGCTCAAAAACATCTACCCTCCATATTATGGGATATTTTTCAGCCCATTTTTGTATAGCTTCAACCTCTTCTTTAGTATTGACGAAAATATATGTTTCATCTCCATAGTGTTCACTGGAAAAAATATCTTCATTACCCATTTTCAAATTTAGGGTAAACCATTTTATATGTCCTTCCTTAGCCAGATAGTTGGTTAAAATCTCCTGTTTCAGTTCAGGAACAACTCTACCTGAGAAGACGATTTCCCTTGTTTCGTTGTTGGGCACTTGAGTGCCAAACTTTTGCCCCGATTCAATGCTTTCTATGTCACATTCCCAAAGTCTCATTTCAAATTCGTCTGCATTTTCAAGAGCTTTTTCGGCTAAATCCACCCACCAATCATAGCTTTCAAAAATCGGCGCAAAATGATTGGCAACATTAGTTTTTTTATGAAGCATGAATGTTATGGTATATTTCATTTACTTCCCCCTACCCCTCTTTAATCACTATATATTAATATTAGTTTTTCATGCTTAATTCGTCCATTGATTTTCCCCTTTAAAAGCCAAATTCATCACTTATGGCTATATCGATAATAAACGGTATTTTCTCATATATCCTGTTCACCGTTTCCTCTTCATCTTCCATAATCAAGTAGTACTTCTTGGACTTATCATATTTCCTGTTCTTCAATACAAATTTTTCCCTGAAGCTTCTGCCTTCATAGGTTTCAGCCTTGCTGTCGGCAATGATAATATTTTCATTGGAAATGCGATTGCCTTCCTCATCCGTAAAATACACTTTAAGCCTTAAGGGTATACGTTTATCTCCCACTTTTTCCGTCTGGAAAAATTCCAAATATGTTATAATATTCGTTATTTTTCTTGTAATGCTGGTAAGTTTTACATCAACCTTAGCCACTTCATTTTTACTGCCTTTGCTCCTGTCCTTTTTGAGTTTGATTACCGGAATAATAATCTCCTGCAAGGATGTGCCACCATGGACATAGTTTGCTCCCATACCCTGTATCATAAACCTGTTTACTCCCCTCGGAGACACATATTTAAAGTTTGTGTCTGGACCAAGCAGATATTCCATATTAAAGGACAGGGTCCCTTCTAACTCCAGAGGCTTTGAACCCAATACAAACCGCCTGTTTTCATAGGCATCTTCAATGGAACCTTTGGAAACCTTATCGCTTTCAATAAGATTTCCCCGTTTATATATGAAACCGTGGTCAGCAGTTATAATAATATTAGTTGCAGAAATATTATTTACGAGATTGTTTATCAGAATCTTTAATTCTTCAAAGGTTTCTTCAACAGCGTCAAAAACTTCCCTTTCGGTTTTCCAGTTGTCACCCCTGGCATCGATAACGTTGTGATATATGTAAATTAAGTTTTTACCGCTGAAAGTTTTACGCATATCATCACGTTTCATGTCAATAACATCTGTAAATTGCACTGCTATTGATTCACGGCTGTAATAATTCAGAATCCTGTTCCTGTTTTCCGTCCCATCTGAAGATATGCCGTTAACATATACTTTATAATTCTCGTCCATTGTAATTGATTCGTGAGGTAAAAGGGAAGCCATCCCTATCAAAGTATTAGACGGTATGCTGCCCTGCATATATACTAATTCCACAGACCCTTTTCTTTCTTTGCTAAGTATGTCGCAAAACTCCCTGGCAGCCTCATAACGGAGCCCGTCTGAAATAATGATAAACACCCTCTCATTACCGTCAATGAAAGGTTTTACGAAAGCCTTGTAAAAATCTTTCTGCATTACAACTCCGGGGATTAGCCAATTACCGTTTAATGTTTCCAGACTATCGGACCATATAACGGAAAGGGTATTGAGATATCCATTGACATAAGTATTTTCTATCTTCTCCTTTAGGTCCGTCAGCAAATCTTTATTTTGTAATCTGTCGAATGAAGTATAGAATTTTCTGTAAGAGGTATCCAGTTTACAGTATTCCTCTGCATATCTTTCGAGAAATTCTAAAGGGGTATAATGCCGTATGTCCTGACGTACATTCTTCCAGCAGTCAAATAACTCTATAGCCCAGTAGAGGCATTCGTATTCAAATTTAAATAGGTTATACCAGTGTTTTGTCCTTCTTGTTTGAATAATGTCCCTGTATTTTTCAAATTCTCCTATATCAGACAGCAATTTTTCTTTTAGTTTATTTATAATTGCTTCGTCAAAGGACTTAAAAGTATCACAGTTAATATAGTCTTCTATTTCCCAATTATCAATATATTCAGATACTTTAAGTTTCAATTCTATTTTATTTGCCAATCTGTCATAGGCGGCAGAATAAATGGAATTGTTCATAAAATTACTCAAGAATACAACACAGTCAGCTTTTCTTGAGGAAACGTATTTTTTCCATACATCCGGCAGTTCACCGTTAAGACTATATGCCACATATGTAACCAGCATGGATATAGCAAATTTCTCCAGGGTTGGTTCTTTATCACTATATCCGTAGTATTTATCAGCAAGTTTCCACAATGCGTCCAGATTGCCAAAACTTTCAAAAGCCTCCAGGTATTTATTGTTCTCTAAATCCTCTTCCATTAAAATGGCTCTTAATACTTCGTCAAAATCCGGATAAGGCAATTTGCACAAGGCTGATAAAACAGCTATATCGACAGTTTCTTCCGTGTATTTTTCTATTTCATATCCTTTGAAAATATTGTACCTGTCCTTCTTGTAAAAGAATTTTATGTACTTTTCGAACACGTTTCTTAAATTGTCGTCGGTAACATTCAGGTCTCTCATAATAAGAGTAACCTTATCAGTAGAAAACTCAATACTATATTTTAAAATATCCAATAAATAATTTTCTCTTGGGCTTGGTTTGCCAAAAGGCGCATATATAAGATAATTGGATTCGGTATCAACTTTTTCCAGCTGGTATTTTACGTAAAAATAATTGTTTTTACTTAATTTTATTATTTTGGCATTTTCTAAGTACAGTAAATCTATATCTTCTTTAAATTCTCCGTTATCATCATACCAAAAAACAATATGACGTTTCTTACCTTCATTTAATTCCTTATTAAATATATCTTTCAGTAATGTTTTTATTTGTTTTAAGTCCATATCGCACCTACTTCTTTCCTCTATTTTCTTCTATATTTTAGCAAGCAAGTCTGCTGTCAACGGTTTTCTGCCTTCGCCCTGAGATATTTCAACCCCTTGGAACTTAGAATAATTTATGCTTACACCATCGTCCAAGTCTATCTTTATTCTCTGATTAGCAACGGGAGCAATTATCTGATCATACTGCATACACTCTTCCATCTGTTTTATTATCTTTTCCTTTTTCTTTCTCGCATTGGTTTTCTCCCTTTGAGAAACATTGGAATCAATTATTATGTCCAATCTCTTGATTTCCGCTTCATAAGCTTTTTGTAACTTATGCAAGTAATCCGTTCTAATCCTTGCCACCGTGAATTCATCATAACGGTGCATATAGATAATGGCTTTAAAGCTATCTTGCTTACCTGAATCAAAGAGCCAATAAATAGGCTTTTTCTGATATACCTGAACATGGTCTTTGTAAAATTCTTTTACGAAATATCTTCTTATAGCCTGCCTTGCTGTTTCAGAGGATTTTCTGCCTATAGAATCGGCAATGTAGTCCAAGTTTTCTTCCAGAGTATCCTCGCCAAATGTGACCTTTAAAAACTCAACAAATTTGCCAACAATATCATCTTCAAAATATTCCTCATCAGTAATGGGTATAATATTGTCCATGTCAGGCGCAAATGCGGCGTCTACCCATGTATCCTCCATTACCTTACCCTCTTTGTCTTTTACTGTTTTTCTCACTTTCCACTTGCCGTTCTCAAATCTCCATTTGTCTTCAAAGTTTCCGCCTGCATAAACAAGGTCCTCAACATCAATAGAGTATCGGCCGAACATGCAGCCTACAGCATAGGAGATAAAGGATTTAATAACATCTTCTCTTGTTAAAACATAATTATTACCTTTCATACTTTCCGGAATATCTTCTTTAGAATTATAAATCCTTGAAATGGTTATATCTTTATCCTCTACCTCCGGCGTAAGTTCATCTTGCAAGCCGTATATTTCAATAAATATGCGGTTGAGTTCTTCTTCATTAGCCTTGATCCGGTTAAATTGCTTTTCAGTAGAGGTTACCCAGTTATCGAAAGCTTGTTTTATTGTTGTACTATTGCTTTTATAAATAAGTAGCGGATGTTTTTTAAAATCCCATGAAGTTTCAAAGGAGTCCCAATCGGTTTTTGATATTATAATATTCTCCTTTACTAATTCATCTATTATTGGTTTGTATTTTGCCGAGTTTATTACCGGGATTCTTTTTACATCTCCAACCTGGAAATTAATTGTCGGATTAAGAATATTCATGATTTTCGTAGATATTTTAGAACACATAAGACCTGTCAGGTAGAAAATGATTTCTTCCGTTGGGAAAATTGACGAACCTCCGACATCAAATACACTTCCAACTGGTGAATACCTAACTCCGAAATATGAAGTACCTACAAAAGACCATGTTATGCTTTGCTTAAAATAGAATTGCCTTGACGGAAGATGATTCCCTGAATTGGACAATTCTTTATAATTTTCAATATCAAATTTTATTACATTATAAAAATTACCATACCATTTTCTGTACTCTCCGCCTTTATTATAAGGGGCATATTTCATTCCTGAACTATGAAAATCCTCAATACTCTTTTTATGCAAGCCAATTAAATTGTTATCAACTTCATGCCACAATCTTAAAAACCTGTCATTATCACCGGTTGCTAATCCCTGTCTTGGTTCTGCGATTTCAGCTAATGGCTTCCCTTTAACAAAACAATCAATTACCTTATCACTTACCCAATAAGCGATAGGCATGCCAGGTATTGCTTTGAAACAATCGGATTCGGCAATAAAATATAAACTATTATCTTTGCTATCTTTGTCTTTTGCAGAAAGCATCAGTTTTTCTTTTTCCTGGGGTTCTTTTACATCAGTAAGCCTTATAAAAACAGACTTGTAGTTTTTTATGTGTTTTTCCCTTAAAATAAAGGCCGTAGATTGTACCACCTCACCACCTATTTCTTCAAAGGCTCTTGGACCAAGATGAAGCATATTTATGACAGTGTTATTTAAGATAATATTTTCTCTTAATTTTTCAAAACTCGATAAAAACATCCATGAATGCTGATTAATCATTGCTATCATACCATTTTCCCTAACATACGGCAATTGCATAAATACCGCAAAAAGGTCACTTTTACTATCAGGAAAATATTTTTTCAAAAACTCCGATAGTTTGCTGTTCATACCTTTGCTTCCCATGTAAGGGGGATTTGCGCACACCACGTCATACTTCCCGCTCATGATCCTTGCCTGCTTTACCAGTGGCGGAATCTTTTCGAGTATTATATTTCTATACTGATACTCAAATAAGTTGTTAGGCTTTTCATTCATTATCTCTTCTAATCTTCTCTCAATAATATCAAACTCAACAGGCTTTACTCTAAGTATAGAACCATATTCCCTGGCATCCTGGAATATGTTTATAAGGTACCCAATGCCTTCTCTTAGAATTTTCTTCTCCTGTTCCGTCTCACCGGTATTTACAAAATAGTCTATAGCTTCTTTAGGGATACCATTGCTTTCCTGTATTGCACATATATTAAGATTAATCTTTTCCCTGAATATTCTTCTGCTCTTGCTCCTTGCCTTCATCATAATTGCGAAGTAAGCAAGTTGGCCTGCTCTATCATCTATATCCAGCCCGTACAGGTTATTTTCAAGAATAAGTTTTGGAATATCCCTTTCAGAATATCCTGCGCTCTTGTAGATATCATAAAGCACATCAAACGCATAGACCAAGATATGGCCACTGCCCATAGCGGGGTCCAGTACCTTTATATCCTCCGGCTTTATGTTCCTACTTTTAGCCCATATTTCTTCCAGTTGATTCTGAACTTCAGGTTCCTGCTCAGCTTCCTCCAGGTAATATTTCCATCTACACTTCAGTTCTTCATCAGGATGACCTTCCAGCCACAATCTCCCCATGGAGTTTTCCACCATGTATCTGACAATCCAATGGGGCGTAAACAATTGAGTGGCTGCAGGAATATTTTCCTTGCTTATCTTGATATTTTTCTTAAGGTCTTTAAAAATCTCATCCTTTTTCTCTGATGTATAGAACTGATACATCCAGCCGATTATTTCCACCTGGTCTTTGAAATCGTCTTCGGGTATGTCGTTTACCAGTTTTCTTATGACTGAACCTTCGTTGAGGAGATTTGATGGCAGTAGTATTTCCGTATAATCCTCGATTTTTTCGAAAAGGCCCGGAAGAATTTCATTTAAAGCATTACACTGCTTGACGATAAGATATCTGTATAAGCCTTCCGTATCATTAGCATCCTGTAGCTTGTACACCAATTCCCTGTCCAGATCAAGCTCAATGTTAAGGGCTTCTCTAATAATATCCGGCTCCTTTTTACCGGGTTCAAGGGATGACAATACTCTGATACCTGAAGGAAGGTACCCGTTGACTTCCATAAAACGAAGAGCAATAAACCTGTTAAACCAGGTATATGCCACTTGTTCAACTATTTCATTAAATCCTTTTTCTCTTATTCTCAACACAAGACTTTCCCTCTGCCTAATTTCCTCCCTGGTTAAGGTTTTGTCTCCTATTATCATTATGTCGGATGAAGTAATTTTCGGTTCCTTGATATCCTTTTCGGTTATTCCTAGCTCATAAGCTTTTTGCTTTATATCTTCAATTAGTTTTTTCCGTGCCCATACAGCAAAGTTTTTTATTGCTGTTTTATCCATCCTATATTACTACCTCCGTTATACAAGCTTAATTATTACATCCTCTTTCAATTCTCTTTTTAACCTGTCCCTAATTTCATTTACAACGTCTTCTATGTCCGCTTCACTTTCTATACTTTTTGTTCCATGCAGAATATTTGCTATGCTAATATTCACTATTTCTTTTTTCCTCAAAGGCGGATAGTTTATAACAATGGTATCACTATGTTCTTCAAATGCTATTGCTGGTTCCGCAGTTTTCCTTTTTGAATGTTCTGCGGCAATTTCATCAAAGCATCTTAGTTTAAGCCTGTCACTCTCTTCCTTCATCGCTATGGCTTCATAGAAATTGTTAGCATGCTCCAATCTATTTAAGAGATCCTCGAACCTGTTTTTAAATCTGTCAAAAAGAACAGGCTTAAATTCATACTTGTTCAATTCCTCAATAACCTTATTATAATCACTTTCTATTATCTGTTTTATAGGCTTACATTCTTCTTCTAATAGTGCTGTAAACCTCGAAACAAATCTGTCAATAAGGTCAGGAAGTTTATGGATTTCAGAGTACGGTTCATGGCTTTTAACAATCTTCTGCATCTGTTCCACTAAATCAACGACCTCTTTATCCAGTACATAAGTCTTATTGCTGTTGTAGATATTTATTTTGTGAACCGCTTTATCAAAAAACTCCTTCTGATTACTTTCAAAGAATTTTTTAACATCTATGGAATCATCCGCATAATCTAAAAGCGCGTCTTTTTCCTTCTGAAGTTCATTATAGAACTCCCTGGCGTCCTTGATTTTGCAGATTCTTTCCAATATTTCTTTTCCTTCGATCAAAATACCCTGCCCGGGATATTTTGCTTGTTTATAATAAACAAGCAATTCATTTATTTTCGCTATTTCGTCTCTCGCCAGGTCTTTAAATTTCTTCATAAGCCCGTCCTCATCAGAAGGAACGGCAGTAATATTGAAAAGTTCTTTACACAGTTCTCTTGCATTGATAATCTGGTGAGCAGGTACCTTTATTCTTTTCTCAATAAGCAGCCTGTCAGCATAGTCCCTCCTGGTAAGATATTTCACAATCTCCCTGTCTTGAAAATCGAGGTATTGGCTGTTTAATTGCAGTTTAATTTCCTGCGCTTTAAAAAGCTTTGCAACCAGCCATTCAATATCTTCTTCAAGCCATCCGTAAGGAGCCTTCTCATATATACCAAGGATTGTTTTCATGGTTACAGGTATGTTTCTGGCAGTATTTCTTTCTATATAGCCGGCAACCTCATCAAGAGCAAGCTTATTTTGGGTTTCACCGCTGTTTAGTTCAAATTGCTCATTATCGGCAAATATATCATATAAATCCTTTGTCGTGGTAAAGTGTTTTATATAATCAAGCTTTTTATAAATTCCCTCTATAAGTATCTTGAAACCGTCATTTATTCTCTCAGCCGGATGCTTTTCCTTAATTTCAAGCTTTTGGGAATTAGCATACATATCCGCGTTTTTAATGGCTTCGGTCAGAAGCAATATAACCCTGTTCTTGCGCTCTGCTGCTTCTCTTCTCTTACCGTCTTTTATTTCTTCAATTTTTTGTGTAAGGGAAACACCGCCTTTTTTACGAAGGAAAGATTCAATTCTTAATATTTCCTCTATTTCTTCCAAAAAAGCGGTATCATTCGGAAGTTTGACTATTAAATTGTTTTCCCTTGCAGACATGAGTTTAAGTTCATTATCTGTAAGTTCCACTCCAGTATCATAATAAGGAGTAATAATTTTAAGACCAATGTCATTTCCCTGGTTACCCCTAAAAAACCGGTCATCTACAATCTGGTTAAAGCTGAAATTATATCTGGAAGAATATTTATATTTTTTATCCGGGTAGATTTCTTCAAAAACTATCTCGGAAACTTTCTGAATTACCTCTCCCAAATCCACACTTATATTCTTTATCTCCCTGTTGATATCCTGCTCTTCATGGGTAAGGAAAATATACTGGTCTCCATTTTTTTGCACAAGGGTTTCCCTTATCAGCCTTTTCAGAGATTCCTCTATTTTCTTTTTGAGAGCTATTTTGTCTTCATCAATATGGCTCACCATAAGGGTAGCCAGATTCTCTATGTTTGCTGGTATCTCCTTGACATATTTAATCATAAAAAGAACTTTCAAAAGTTCCACGTCAAAGTCGTTCAAATTCTCATTTTCCTGAGCGTGAATAATAACCGTCCTGATATTGGAATCAAGGAAGGCTTCTATGGTATCGTAAAATGCCGAAAAGGGTATCAATATTCCTATTTCGCTGTTCATATATTTTATTGCAGACTCCTGAAATGAACTAATCATGGAACGTTCTCCTTCTGCAAGATGCTTGCCGGATGCTCCGTGAATCCTTATAGAAGTTAAAACCTGCTGAAGGAGATTGAATTGATATGGAATAAAGGGATAACATTCGGCAAAATCCTCACTATCCTTATATACCTTTTTCTCAGGAGTATCCGATGAAAAAGTAATAAGATTTTTAAGTATGGCATTTTTATTCTCATAAAGAAGCCTTAATGTATTTTTTGCCACATCTTTCTTACGAAGTATCCTTCTTCTTATTACTTCATCAACATTGGCACTGGAAAGGCTGATACGGGTGTTGAATCTTCCCTGGATCTTTGAAAAGTCGTTTCCTTTCACTTTTGTAACCGAGTCAATATCCTGCTGGCTTGTAACAATAACCCAGGCTCTACCGCCACATTCCGTTCCCAGGTCTTCAACAACTGTTTGGAGATTAAGCATTAACTGTGAGTTATCCCCGATATATTGGCCCATTTCGTCAACAAGGAAAATGACATGATGATTATTCCCTTTACTTTCAATATATTCCCTTACTCTTTTGGCAAATTTATCGACACTCAATGAATAGTTTTCTTCGGCTTTTGCATACCAGTTCCGTGCAGCTTCCACACTCATTTTGGTACTTTTGGACAGGGCTTCCACTATGGCATCTTCTTCATAATAAAAATCTTCCCTTGCATCTTCCCAGTCTCTTCCCGATATCTCTTTAAATGTTCTTTTAAAGCCTTCATAAACACCGTCTATTACCATTTGTCTTTCCAACTCGGCTATCCATGGCATGGACCCGCAAAATCCCTGCATTTCATTGAATACTTTATTAAACACTTTTACAATGGCGTCCTTATTGACCTTTGAATCGGAATCACTTTTAGAATCGATGTTAAAAAGAATTACATCGGCAGACGCATCACCTGCAAGTTTCATATCAGCCAGAACCATGTTGTCCTCTATTTTATCTTTGAAGTATTCAACTGCCTTTTTACCGTTGACTTCTCTATTTTCAATCAGATAGGAAAGAATTTTTAGAAAATGGGATTTGCCGCTTCCAAAAAATCCTGAAATCCATACTCCCATTTTATCGGTAGTACCAAATATACTCTTTTTATACGTTTCAAAGAAATCGCTAAAATGCTTATTAAGTTCTTTTGTAACAACGTATTCTTCAAGTTCTTGATATACATTGCTGTCGTCAGCCTGTCCGACTTTAATTACTCCCTTAATGTCTCTATCTATATTTTTATGGAACATGTCCTTTATAAGCATCTGTATATCCTCCCTGAGTAGTTAGTATCTTTCTACAAGCTTGAAGGCCCTATAGTAATTGTCGTCTTTTATTTCTTCAAATAGGACCAGTTCAAGTCCATCATATATTCCCGGGAAAAACATAACTACAGGAACTTCATCCAATACTTGATGGAGATTATTAAGCACGGTATGTGAACGAATAACAGGCCATATCTTTCCTACACCGGTAATAAAAACTACATTGTTTTTTTCCACCCTGTCCCTGATATATTGAACAATAAGATCATTTTTCTCCGTAAGCCTTAATGCTTTCTTGGTGGCGTTAAATACGTACTCGCTTCCTTTCTCCTGCTCCATTTTTATGTTTTTTTCCAGATAACCTTTCGCTTCAAGAAGTTCCAGCATTATCTCATATAAGTCAAATTCTTTTATAATAAACCCGTAATCTCCTCCGTTAATCTTTTGCTTGAGAAATTGTACATAGTCTCTTACGAGCATTTCATATTTGGATTCATAATCAAATATGTAATAGCCGACTTCGTTTCCCAGACCTTTATTTTGTCTAAAAGACTCTTTCGTTATTCGCTGCATTATTTCATCCAGTCTGTCATATATAGTCTTCATTTACATCTCTCCTGTCAGTGCATTAAGGTACTTTGTGTCTCCAAGAACCTTAAGATGATATGATATATCCTCATCAACAATAGGCTTGATAATTCCTGCACCGTTTTTTTGATTTTTGATTAAGCCGGCCTCTGACAAAATTCGCATGTATACCTGCTTTAACTTATAAAAGGTATAATCATTCCAGGAGGCCACTCTTTCGCTTTGCTCTTTCTTTCGTTCGAAGAATATGTTAAAATCCTTATCCTGCAAAGTAAAATCACCAAGCAATATCTTTTCTCTATATACCTCATACATAAACTCAAAAAACAACCTGTCAGTTTTCATAATAGCATAGATAACTATCTGCTTACTGGTGTCAATATTTCCGTCTGCTATTTTTTCGATCAGGAAACAATCCAGGGCTTTTATTCTTCGCAGCACGGTTGACGCAATTTCACTTTTTCTTGCATCAGTATTTACCTGAAATATATTCTCATTTTTTGACATTTCCCTTATCTCACGGTCACTAAACCCTTTATTTATAAGTTCTGCAGCTCTTTTAGTTTCCTTGAATAGAAAAGATGTTAATTTAAGTGTAGATTTATATTCTAACTCTTCAGACATATTTTACCTTCTTTCCGGGCCACTTTTATATTATTATACTATTATAACATATCATTAAACATAATTTGCATATGTTAAGTATGCTATAAATATTATTGCAGATATCTATTCATATAAAGTTTAAGCCATATATAAATTAAATGTTTCAAGGCGGGCTATTGTCAAAGATTAGCTTTGCGAATTAGTCAGCTTCAATATATTGTATATGCAATTAATATCTGTATAATATATACTAATATACTATACATAATCCGGCTTTTTTCCTGGCATTAAAACATAATATAACATAATACATGGGAGGAATAAGTTATGTCATCTAATTTAAAGAAAAGTGCATTAAAGGTACAAACCGTTCTAAATGAGTTCGGACTTGATCTTAATGTAGTGGAATTCCCGGAATCCACCCGTACTGCGCAGGAAGCGGCAAATGCCATAGGTTGTACGGTCGGTCAAATAGCAAAGTCGTTAATATTTAAAGGACAAACATCCCAAAAACCTATATTAATCATTGCAAGCGGTGCTAATAGGGTTAATGAAAAGCTGGTAAAAGAATACATAGGAGAGAAATTAGAAAAGGCGGATGCAGATTTTGTCATGGAACATACTGGTTTTGCAATAGGCGGTGTTCCGCCTGTAGGGCATAAAACACCAATAACAACATATATTGACGAAGATCTGATGCAATATGATGAAATATGGGCGGCAGCCGGAACTCCCAATTCTGTTTTTAAGCTGACTCCCAAAATTTTAGCGGAAATAACAAAAGGAACTATCATTAAAGTTAAGTAAATTTTATAAAAGAACAGGTTAGCAGACTCTCAAATAAGCCCCACATACTAAAACCCCATACACTAGCTTCATAGTGTATGAGGTTTTTTAGTTTTTCTAGGGCTTATATGCTATTTAAAGCACCTGTTGATTCATAATCCTTCTCTTCGTGTTTTACAACCCTGCTTCTTTTCCATTTGCCTGAAACATAATAACCGAAAAGAATCAGGCCGGACGCAAGTGAAGCAACAGGTGCGGCAAGGCCAAGTCCCCATAAGCCTTTTTGCAATGTCAGGCCAAATAGTATGGCTATCGGTATGCGGAATCCGATTGAGGACAGGATGCCGCAAATTGACGATATGAGTGTATGGCCTGCACCTGTAATAAGACCGTTCAGGCAGAATGTAGCAGGTACTATAATATAATCAAAGGAAAAAGTCCTGATATACTCTACCCCGGCAGCAATCATTTCCGGATCATCATCAAATATAGAAAGGATCTTTTCAGGGAACATCTGGGTAAAAATAAATACTACAAATGTAACCGAAAAAGCAAGGGTAAAACCGGTGTAGAAAGTCTTTTTGGCTCGTTCAACTTCTCCTGCCCCCATGTTCTGTGCCACCATTGCGGAAACTGATGAACTGACTGCTATGGCAGGCAATATTGCAAATCCGTTATATTTACCGACAACACCTACTGCTGCGGATGCAGCTACGCCCATTCCGTTTGCAATGCTGGTAAGCACGAGGAATGAGAAGTTCACAATCACGTTTTGAATTGATATTGGTATGCCTACCTGCATAATCATTTTAAAACGTTCTTTATAAAACTTGAATGAAGTTAGCTTAAAATCAAATTCAAAGTCGCTTCTTTTTAGATATATAATACACAAAATCATGCTTACGGCCTGTGATATAACCGTTGCAATTGCTGCACCCCTGGCTGCCATACCTAACGGTCCCACAAACAAAATGTCAAGGAAGATGTTTGTCACACATGCTATAGTCACGAAAATCAACGGCCTTTTACTGTCACCAAGACCCCGGAGGATAGCTGCAAATGCGTTATATCCAAAAATAAATATGGTACCAAGCAGGGTAACATCAAGATAATCCCTGGCCTGCTGGTAGGATTCCTTCGGAGTTTGCAATAGCCGAAGCACTTCGTCAGAGAGTATTAGCATAATTATAGTAAAAGTTATACCGGAAATAAGAAGAAAAGTGAGAAGGGTACTTATGGTTTCTTTCATGCCCTTCCTGTCACCGGATCCCAGGTATTGTCCTATAATAACGGTACCACCTGTGGTAAGGCCTATAATAATATTCGTAAGTATAAATGTTACCTGTCCTCCGATATTTACCCCTGAAATACCGGCGGTTCCTGCGTATTTACCGACGATTAGCATATCTGCTACATTGTATAGAGTTTGTATCAGGTTCGAAAGCATAAACGGCAGTGCAAACAGTATAAGCTGCTTAACAACGTTGCCCTGTGTCAGATTTTTCTCAACTGATGTCTTCCTCATTTGTTGCATTCTGTCCTCCATTCAATCTCCTTTTTAGTAGTAGTATTTTTTGTTGTAAAAATGAATATATTAACTCAAGGCACTATTATAACATGACAGTTCAACATGTAACAATATAATTTTTTACCCGTTTCAATTGTCATGTAACTTAAATTTAAAATAGTCTTCATATTTCTTTGTTTGCAATAAATTAGCAATAAAAATTAAATCCATTTGGTATTTTTCTTGAAATTGTTATTTAAATATTATAGAATTTAAATTATTGTATTTTAGCTTTGTTAATTGTAGTGATATATTAAAAATTATAAAGTTTGGTATATTAGAAAAATCTAATTTAACATATTAAATTTTGCAATTTATGATTTAAGTAGTATTGAATTTGGATAACAAATAATCTGAAGCGATTATTTTACTAGGAGGAATACTATGAATTACAGTATTCACTGCAAAAGAGTACATAAAATTAATTTGGTTTTAACCTTCTGTCTCATTTTTTTAGTTATATTTCCCTTGATGCATTTATATGGCCTTGATGGAAGTAAGCTCTATATTATTTCCGGGATTGCTATAGCAGGATTAGCCACTCTTAACTATTTCATTCCAATACCTGACAATGCAAAGGGTTTATTCTTCGCTATATTGCCCCTCACTGTTATTTTTGTGTTGTTTTTCCTGGATAAGTTTGCATTAAATAAGCATTATATAATATTCTTCACAATAATCATGATTGCTCTTTATTTCAATAAGCAATTAATAATAATTTATGGCGGGATTATTACCGTTTATGCGTTTATTTTATTCTTTAGAATACCGTCCAATTTTTTAGGTGAAGAAAATAGCATTTTTCATTTTGTCACAGTCTATTCGGTTACTTGTGGGTCCTTAGCCGCTCTATACTTTTTAACTGATGCGGGAACGAAACTTATCCAGCAAGCCGCTTATAAAGAACAGGAAGCCCAAAAGCTTGTCCGGCAATTGACAGGGCTTCTGCAAACAATTGACCAAAGCGCCGAAAGGCTTAATAATGATACCGAAAATGTAAAACTTAACATGGACAAAATCCGCCAAAACAGCCAGTTCATTTTGGAGTCAGTGGAGCAAATGGCTGCAGCTATCAACCATGAAGCGGAGAATATTTCACAAATAAATAATACTGTTCAGTTTTCTTTACAGAACATGGAGAAAACAGCTGAGGTATCAGAGGAAGTAGCATCAGAATCCCAAAAAATGAACCGGGATATGCAGGATAACTGGGCCAAGGTAAAACGGGTTACTGTGTATATGGATACTTTGAATGATTCAGTCCAAACTACTGTATCAACAGTGGATGAATTGAGGGATAGTATTCAGATGATAGAATCATTGCTGTCAGGTATTGAAGAAATTGCCAACCAGACTAATTTGCTGGCTTTGAACGCAGCAATTGAGGCATCCCATGCCGGTGAGCATGGAAAGGGGTTTGCTGTAGTGGCAGGTGAAGTTCGCAAGCTTGCTGAGCAAAGTAGTGAAATAGCTTCCCGTATTACCAAGGTGACAAGCGAAATACTTGAAAAATCAAAGGCTGCACAGGAAAAATCACATAAAGGAATGGAAGCAGTCAAGGAGGGACAGAACTTATTACAGGATATTGCAAATTCTTTCAGCTCCATGAAAGAATCCTTTGAGATGACTATCCTGCAGCTGAAAAATAATAACGACACTATTTTGCAGACTACCTCGGAATTACAGAAACTCAGTGAGCAGTTTGAGTCAGCTGTAGCTATTACACAGGAGAATACTGCGGCTACCGAAGAAATTGTATCCACTATCTCCAAAGAAAACGAGTTTATTGATATGATTTCAAAATCCACAATGCAACTGAGCAATTTAAGTCAGGAGCTATTGAATATATGCCAAAGTCATGGGTCTGCCTTCGTCAAAACCATGGATAATTAGAAACCATCAAGGCTAAAAAATACAATGTTTAAAAATGTATTAAGTAAAATAAAGGCATGGTATATAACATAAACCATGCCTTTATTTTACTGACTTTTATTTTGCCTCTCTTCTCTCTTCCATATTTTATAATTTCATAAAATCCAATTATATAGCTATAAAAATTCTTATGTCTTCTATTTTGATTCAGAATCATAACTGTTTATTTTTATATTTAAAATTGTACTGAGTTTTTTATATTTAATTAGATATGATTTTATATTTAATTAAATATGACATTAAATATAAAATATTTTAAAATAATAATAAAAAATATTTAAATATAACGACAAATCAGGTTAATGGAGGGGAAATACCATGATTTACCATGTTGCTAAAAACGGTTCTGATCAAAATCCTGGTACAAAAGAAAAGCCCTTTTTGACAATTAATAAGGCCGCTTCTGTTGCGATGGCAGGAGACACCGTTATTGTACATGAGGGTGTATATCGGGAATGGGTAAAACCGAAGCATAAAGGTTTAAGCGACAAAAGAAGAATAACATATCAGGCTGCAGAGGGCGAAAAAGTAGTAATAAAAGGTTCGGAACGAATTCAAAGCTGGCAGCATGTGGAAGGAACCGTATGGAAAGTGGTACTGCCCAATTCTTTCTTTGGCGATTATAATCCGTATGCTCTGGAGATATTTGGTGATTGGCTTGTCACCGTTGAAGAGAAAAAGCACTTGGGTGATGTTTATCTTAATGGAATGTCTTTTTACGAAGTCAGCCGATATGAAGACCTTTTTAATCCGGTAGTCAGGACTGAAGTAATGGATCATTGGACGAAAAGGATTGTCCCGGTACATAATCCTGAACAGACGAAATATGTTTGGTATGCAGAAGTTGATGCAGAAAATACAACTATATGGGCTAATTTTCATGGAGCTGATCCCAATAATGAGCTTGTAGAAATAAATGTACGCAGGTCATGCTTCTATCCCGTGGAGACAGGGATTGACTATATCACAGTAAGAGGTTTTGAAATGGCTCATGCCGCAACACCATGGACTCCCCCCACTGCAGACCAGCCAGGATTAATAGGCCCAAACTGGAGCAAAGGCTGGATTATTGAATATAATATTATTCATGATTCAAAGTGCAGTGGCATTAGCCTTGGTAAGGAAGCTTCCACTGGCAATAATTACCGCTCTATACGAAAGGATAAGCCTGGATATCAGTATCAGCTGGAAGCAGTCTTTTCAGCAAAACGTAATGGCTGGAGTAAGGAGAAGATAGGATCTCACATCGTTCGTTATAATACAATTTATGATTGCGGCCAGAACGGTATTGTGGGGCATCTTGGATGTATTTTCAGCGAAATTCATCACAACCATATATACAACATTGCATTAAAACGTGAATTCTGGGGGCATGAAATCGCAGGCATCAAATTTCATGCTGCCATTGACACCCACATCCACCATAACCGCATACATGACTGCTCGCTTGGAATATGGTGTGACTGGCAGACACAGGGCACAAGGATCAGCAAGAACATATTATACAATAATAACCGTGATTTATTCGTGGAGGTAAGTCACGGACCATATATTGTAGACAATAATATATTGGCATCAGACTACAGTCTGGACAATTTTTCTCAGGGAGGAGCATATATCAACAATCTTATTTGCGGTAAAATCAATCACCACAAGGTACTGGGACGCTCCACGCAATACCATCTTCCGCACAGTACTGAAATAAAAGGCTTTTCACTTATTTACGGTGGTGACGACCGCTTCTTCAATAACATATTCATCGGAAAGGAAGACGTGAAAACCGGAACGGCTCACTACAACGGCTATACAACATCACTTGAGGAATATATAGAAAAGGTTAATGAAAAAAACGGTGACCTGGAGCGGTTTATAGCAGTGGAACAGCCTGTATATATCAATAACAATGCATATTTCAACGGAGCCGAAGCCTTTGAAAAAGAGAATGAAAAACTGGTTGAGATGAACTTTGATCCAAAACTGCAGATTATTGATAACGGGGATGAGGTTTATCTTTCCTGCGAATTGCCTGAAAGTTTTGAAACCATTAAAAGCCAAATACAATCGACAGATACATTGACAAGAGTACGTATCGTGGATGCTGAATTTGAAAACCCGGATGGCAGTAAATTAATCTTGGACACAGACCTGCTGGATGAAAAACGGGATGAAAATAGTTCATTAGGTCCAATTGCAAAATTGAAAAAAGGCAAAAACTATATCAGGGTATGGTGACAAAAAGGGCGTTTACCACGCCCTTTTTGTAATAATATGCTAATAATATGTAAATAATATGCTAACCCAATATGCTAGCCGATATATTTCGCCATGAACAAGCAGGGATTGTCCTCATTCCAAAACAAGGGGAATACTTCCAGCGGATAAAACCCTTTCTTTCGGTAAAATGCCCTTGTACGGTCATAGGGTTCATATTCTGCAGAAGAATCAAGGGTCTTTACAGTTATAAACTTATATCCCCCTTCTTTGCAATAATTTTCAACAGCTGTCAGCAGGGCACTGCCTACTCCTTGCCTGTGATATTCTTCCAATACACCTAAGTTGAACATTTCCACTGAGTATTCATTATGTATTTTCAAGGCAACGAACCCAATGGCATAATTGCTTTTGTTAAAGGCAGCAAAAAAGGGCATTTCCCTATGTAAAATAGATTTTTTGCTATGTCTTCCGGAGGACTGAACCATTTCGGCAATGAGTTCATAATTTTCAACGTAATGCTTGTTTTTAGGTCTTTATCAGATATTTCCCTGATACAGAACATACGTTCACACCTCATAAGTTTGCTTTGTAAAATAATTGTATATATGGTATGATTATTTTTATAGTTTATATTGTTATTTCTTGTTTTTTAAATAATAATCAACAAAGCTTTCGATTGTAAATCCTTTAAGTCCGGATATATCGTCGTTGATTAATTTAAAAAAGCAACTAGGAATTTCTCTTGCATTAAGACATTTCTTTATACAAGGGTCACATCCCTTAGAGCTATTATGAGGATTCAGTTTGCAATTAAAATCAGTACATGTGCAAAAATGCTTATTGTTTTCCATAATTACTCCTTTCAGTTGATATTATATATTATAATAAATAGCAATATAATAAATCAGGAATAAAATAAAAATCGAAAATAAATAACAATAAAATAAATAACAATATAAAATTAATAGCCTAATTAATCCTTTTTCTTGAGACCCAATAAGGAAATTAACAAGCCTACAAGCACTATTAAGTATTCAAAACCGCCAAGATATGAATCCGGGTCAACTGCAATTATACCGCCTAGCAATATGATGCCTATTCCGTAAAGCATTATCTTTATGCCTGAAGCACCGTTCTTTAAGCCGTAAATGATGAAACCCGCAGTTAAGCCTATTACTACTACAAGCAATAATACTGATACTACGATATTTGCCATACTTGCAGAACTCCTTTCTCAGATAATTAGTATTTTTTTAATTTAAAGAGATTAGCAGTATTACAAGTAACAATCTACAATAGAATATCTCCTTCGTTATCTATCTTAACACAAATAATTCTAAATTCCATAATGGATTAAGTATCTATTTTTACTTATTGCATCAGATATCTTTTCAATAAGCAGCTTAAGTTCCTTCGATTGATAATGGTCATTTGCCTTTACAATAATTTCTCTAAATTGTCTGAGTGATTCTGGAGGGATAAACGTTACACCAAAATAATCCAATCCAACACCTGGATGGGTTGTAACCTGAAAATATGTCTTCATTACCATTAATTCTTCATTATACTTTATAATTAATTCTTCTATTAAATCATCGCTGACAGAAATACAATTATATTTTTCAGGTTCATACTTATTATACCACTTGTTTTCTTCAAAAAAATCAATTATTCCAAACTCATGCTTTGCCAAATTATAACCCCTCCCTGCAAGTATGTTCAACCCAACAAATATTTATAGAAAAATGCGAACAAAATAAGTATATGATATTATTCTGATAAATTCCCATCGCCATAATCTATAACAATTTTTCTACAATCATCACAGCAGTATGCTTCAACACATGAACCTTTAAGAAAAGAAAACTCAGACAGAATAATTGCTTCTTTACTAAATTGAGCAGTTGCGAAAAACTTTCCTTTTTTAGGTTTCCAACTAATTTCATGTTGACTTTGAATTACTCCATATCTCATCTCTTTACCACAGTAAGGGCATATCATAAATTCATCTCCTAAAATAATAAGTTTTTATTCGCATAATTCTACTAATGTACATTATAAATGATATGTACTAGCAAGTACATTTTCATGTGGTGGTACCATAAACCTTTATTCTTTCTTACTTCTAAAATCTAAAAATAGTTTTAACAACAATAGTGCATTAGTTGAAATCAGAATAAACCAGTTATTTTTCCAAACTGTAAAATAAGTAAGTACCAAAATACACCATACGACAAGAAAAACAAAAGTCAGGTTTTTACCTTTCAAAACAATCCCCCCTTATTTTATGTGTACCACCACATACCTTTATTTTACACTATAACCTATAAGAACATCTACTTTTGTATCTCCTCATTTCCCTTGTATTTATATACTCTATTATCATTCTTGTATCAAGAAATATGGGTAAAACCTTAGCCCTTTCCCATGTAAAAAGCAAATCCCGCAGCAAACGAAAATTTCTCCTACATCTACTACGGGATTTTGGAACGAACTTTATCTTTATAGAGCGAAATTTATTATTATGGAGTGGAGTTTATTTGTATTTTACACCTATCATTTATTCACAATTCTTATTTTTCTCAATCGATTCAAAAAATCGACGTAAATTTTCCGGTAATTGATATGCTTCCTTACCAACTCTATTATTTAACTGTGCTTTTTTGTCACTATAT